>JAEEGH010020015.1_pt1 | contig 13968 bp, 9 predicted proteins | sample 9134181 | NCBI WGS metagenome assembly JAEEGH01 (sample SAMN16246544, study PRJNA631951) | gut metagenome | biome: gut microbiome; feature: rumen; material: DP-attached | host: Bos | place: Iran: Karaj | collected 2018-10
CTTTCGTTCCTCATCAAGGAAGAATCCATGAATCTGCTTTACGTACTCATACTTCTTTACAAATGAGAATACTTCTCGGCGCTTCAAATCAGCTGGAGAATCCTTTTTGTTTTTGCAGTAGATGCCGATGCCTTCAAGGGCAACGCCAGTCTCTGCGTATACTGTGTGTGCTATTCTTCGTTGGAGCTGATCTAAGTCTGTGATTGTCATATCCTCAGGTACTTCAATGTGAATAGAACCCACAAACTTGTCAGGTCCATAATTGTGAAGACTCAAGTCGTATGCTCCGAGAACATTGTCAAATGAAGCAACAAGACGTTTAACCTCATGAGATAACTCTACTTCTATTCTCTCGCCAAGAATATGTGAAATAGTCTCAGCAATCATATCGTAGGCAGCCTTGATGATTACAAGTGAAATAATTGCAGCAAGCCAAGCCTCTAAGCTAATGTGAAAAGCTATGAAAATAATGGCTGCCACAAGAGTAGCTGTGGAGATGACTGCGTCTAGCTTCGCATCCTCACCTGAAGCTACCAGTGAATCCGAATTAACCTTTTCGCCAACCTTCTTAACATAGGTACCAAGAACAATTTTCACAAGTACAGCAACAGCAACTATAATCAGAGTCGTTGGTGTGTACTCTGGAGTCTGAGGCTCGATTATTTTCTTGATGGACTCTATCAGCGAGGTGATACCTGCATAGGCAACGATCATAGCAATCACTGCGGTGCTCAGGTACTCCACGCGGCCATGTCCAAGTGGATGTTTTCTGTCTGGTGCCTTGTTGGCAAGCTTAGTTCCAACAATCGTAATTACGGATGACAGTGCATCACTTAAATTGTTTACTGCATCCAGTACGATTGCAATGGAGCCTGATAAAACTCCTACAAAAGCCTTGAAAGCTGCCAACAAACAGTTGGCAGCTATTCCTATTAAACTTGTATTAACTATTATTTTATTGCGATCCATAATACTATAATCCCTTAACGTAGTTCTTTATTTTGTCTTTAGATTTTTTGTCTAGCTTTTCCATTTTCTTGAGAACTGTGTATTCGTCCGTACCCTTGCTAACGATTAGAAACTCTACATCGCCTGCTCCTTTACCAGGAATAGTGTCCTGTAGCAACTCAAATGGAGAAACGTCAAGAGCATCACAAATAACCATAATCTTCTCAGCAGCAGGATTGGTCTTCTTGCGCTTCCAATCACTGATGGTACTCTGCGCGATGCCAGTCTCAGCAGAAAACTTCAGCTGTGTCATACCTTTCTCTTCCATTAACTTAAAAATACGCTCACTAATTAGCATAATGCACCCCCCATACACAATTATTTACATCAAATATCTGTATATACGATAATTATAATCCATTGCGTCCAATTATTAAATATCTACTTTGTGAACTTTTACAGTATCTGCACAATATCCTCTGGCAGGTTTTTAAGAATGGTACTCTCTAGCATATCTGTATCGATTGGCTTTGCGAAATATCCGTTAAAGCCTCTAGAGGTGTAGAACTGCTCGCCCTCAGGCTCGATGTTGGCTGTAAGAGCATATACTGGTAAATCAGGGAATCGTCTCCTGATTTGATGCAAGGTCTCCACGCCGTCCATACCAGGCATTAAATAATCCAAAAATACAAGATTGAAGGTACCTGTTTTAAGCTTGTCTAGACACTCCTCGCCGCTTTGAGCTGTGGAGATGAACATCTTGGTAGCGGAAAGCAATCCCTTCATTACGTTCAGGTTTATTTTGTTGTCATCTACAATAAGCACTGCTGCATCTGGGGCAACAAATTTAGGCTTGTAGCTTTCCCTGATTCTAACGATTTTCTCTTCCTCGAATTTGCCGATAGGTACCGCATTTACGATTTTCTGTTCTACTACAAATGTAAAATCAGAGCCCTTGCCATATTCGCTTTCACACTCCAATGTACCGTTCATTAGCCCTGCAAACTGACGAGAAATATCAAGTCCTAAGCCTGTTCCTTGAATGTGATTGTTCTTTTGCTCCTCTAATCGTTCAAAAGCAGAAAACAGCTTTGCCATGTCCTCTGGCTTTACTCCGATTCCAGAGTCCTTTACGCCAAATAACAGCTTGCAGCTTTCTTCATCCTTTTCCATCACTGATACTCTAAGTGAGAATCCGCCCTCCTTGGTGTACTTCACCGCATTGGTGAGAAGGTTGATTACTATCTGTTTTATTTTTCCCATGTCACCGTACAAGCGACTTGGGATGTTCTCGTCTATATCAATATCAAAATTCAAATCCTTCTCATCGCTTTTGATTCGAATCATGGTAATCATGCCGCGAATAAGCTCTTCTGGAGAATACTCTATCTCCACAAGATTCATTTTTCCGGATTCAATTTTTGATATATCCAAAATATCATTAATCAGCTCAAGCAAAGATTCTGCGGCAGTTCTAATGTCAAAAGCATAGCTTGTCATAGAATTTGAGTAGTCCTTTGGCACATCTGTGGTGTCCTCTCTGAGAATCATTTCATCCATACCCATTATCGTGTTGATAGGTGTGCGAATCTCATGTGACATATTTGCAAGGAATCGTGATTTGGCCGTGCTTGCACGTTCTGCCTCAGCCTTTGCTGCAGCAATCTCCTTGTACTGCCTTCTGATAATTGTTCCTGAAAGAATTCTCCAAACGATAAAGCCAGCAACAAAGGCCAATAGTAATAAAAGCAAAACCTTGACCAGCATAAGCTCCATAAAATGAGGCTTCTTCTCTATCGCATATACGTTATCCTGATATGCCTCTCCTGTTGCCTCGTCCACAAGCTGGATGTGAAGCTTGTACTGACCATAAGTAAGGCCTGTATATTCTAGAGGAGCCAAATTACTCTGATAGACCGTGATGCCTTCCCCCTCATAACCCTCTAAATACATTCTGATAGAAGGGTTTGAAAGAGTGTAGTTCAAGACATTTGCATTAATCTGGATTCTGCCTGCATCTGCTGGAAGCACGTATACTCCCTCTTCGTTTGGCAATATCTCCTGATCGTTACATGTAATGTCGTTTAGGCCAAGCCTAATCTCGCTGTTTTGCTGGAAGAAATTGTTGATGTTTACTTTATCAACTCCCGTGCGCTCTGCAATGTAGAGGTTACCTTCTTCATCCAACTCACAAAATGAATTGCTGGTAGGTGTGCTGCTGAGACCACTTTTTGAATTATATAGCTGATAATCAAGTGTGGCATTGTTAACCATGTCATCAGCATTCAGGCAATAGATTCCGTCAGAAGAAAGAACCCATGCATTGCCACTTGAATCAAAGTAAATATCAAAGTTGTTAGAATATGGGAATTCATTTACCTGATAAATAACCCCATTTTTCATGTATTGAATAGAGTTAGAGGTGACAATCCAATACAGCTGTCTGGCATCATCCCACTTTACTCTAAGTATTACATCCGCTGTAAGTCCCTCATCCCTGTTGTAATTGGTAATTTTCGATCCCTCGATAATGCTGAGACCACCACCATCGGTGCCTACAGCTATCTGTCCATTTGGTCCCTCGGAAAGGTTCAGGCAAACAGTATTTTCTAGTCCCTCTTCTATGCCGTAGGTGTCTGTCATCTGGCCATCCTTCATTATGGCAACCCCTGCATTTGTACCAACAATAATGGAGCCGTCAGAAGCTAAAATTGCAGTACGAACGCCATTGCTGATAAAACCATTTTCCTCGTTGTAGCTTTGTATCTGACCATCTGATGAATAGCGAACCAATCCCTTGCCATTTGTGTAGCAGGAAATCCATAGATTGCCATCGTTATCCCTTGTGATGCAACGAACACGGGTGCCATCTAAATATTCTGTCAGAGAGTTGGTTACAGCATCGCCGTTTTCATCAATAATCTTTAGTCCCTTATCCATGCCAATGTAAAGCTGGTTATCCAAAAGACAGGTTGCGTTAACAACATCCTCTTCTAATCCAGCCTGAGCTGTCAGATTATGAAAATTATTGGTAACGATTTTGGCAACTCCCTGTCTGCTTGATGCCAGCCATAAATTGCCTTGGAAATCCTCTGTCAGCATCTCAATGCCGCTATCAACCGGAATATCCTCTAGTACCCTGTAGTTGCCCTCTTCATCTAGATAGCCAACAATATTTTCCGCTATAATCCAAATACGTCCGCAAGCCCTTGAAATCCAATTTACATGAATCGCGGGGGAAACATCTATGGTCTCTAATTCTTCTGCATCCTGTCCAAATTCCCCATAGAAAACTTGACCTGCATCATTGCCAATATATACCTTTCCAGGATTTTTCTCGTCTGCGAAAATTGCGGTAACATTTCCTAGACCTAAATCTTCGCCATTAATAAAAGTCTCAAGACTTCCCTTTTTTATTAGAAATATTTCACCATTTCTTGTGTTGCCGTAAATATTGCCCTTGCCGTCGCCAGAAAGTCTGATGATATAGGCATTATCAAGGGAGGAGTGTTCAATATTTTTGAGCACCAAATCCTCTCCAATTACACACACACCATCTGTAGTTGCAACATAAATATTTCCGTTGGAATCCTCTTCAAAGGAACGAATCATTGAGGCTGGAAGTCCTTCCTTGTAGGTGTATCTGGTAAACTCATCTCCATCCTTTAGAACAATTCCATTATCATTTGTTCCAAACCAAATACGGCCCTTGCTATCCTGAAAAATGGTTCTGCCGCTTGTAAGACCATCCGAAGAATCCAAGCGTTCAAAATTGTTGCCATCATATTGAACTATTCCAGCGTATCCGCCGATCCAAATATTTCCATTTTTGTCAGATAAAATGTAATTGGCATCAGAAGTAGGCAATCCATTGTCCGCATCATAAAGAGTTGATGAATAACCTACACCCTCCAGCTGAGAAGTTATGGCATAGCCACCACCATTTTGTATCGCATTTACGGTAATGCTTCCGCCCAAAAATGATATTCCAATCGCCAGGGATGCCACCATTATTCCCTTGGGAACCATTCTTTTAAACATTTATCTTACCCCCACATCAAACTACAGTTTTTGTTTTTCTGATGAAAAACAAGAATCTATAAGTCCTGATACTTCTTGAGAACTCGTCTAACCTCAACTTCAGAATCCACAAAGGCTTCCACGCATTTTGGATCGAAATGAGTTCCAGAGCCCTCTACAATAATCGAGATAGCCTTTTCATATGGCATTGGATCCTTGTAAACACGTCTGGCTGTCAGAGCGTCAAATACATCTGCAACTGCCATTATTCTGGCAGAAAGTGGAATCACAGACCCCTTCAAGCCCTCTGGGTAACCGGAGCCATCCCACTTTTCGTGATGGTAGCCTGCCATATTTCTGGCTTCCTTCAAATAGTTTTCTCCCTGAACTGTATTTATCGCCTTTTCGATAATCTTCTTTCCGGCTGTGGTATGAGTTTTCATTATCTCGTATTCTTCATCTGTCAATTTGCCAGGCTTGTTCAAAACAGCATCCGGAATATTGATTTTTCCAATATCATGAAGTGGTGCAGACATTTCAACATCTACAATATATTTAGGTGTAAGCTTGTCTGCGTAGTAGCCCTTTTTCACCAAAGCATCCAAAATAATTGCCACATAATCTGCAGTTTTTTGAATGTGATATCCAGTATTTTCGTCACGACTTTCCACCAAGTCCGCCATAGTTATAATCAAACCTGTCTGCATCTGGTTAATCATCTTGGACTGGTATTTCAAATCTGTCATCTGAGCCGCCGTATCCTCAGTCATTTTACACATGGCAAGATACAGGTTTTCAATTTCATCCCCTGTCTTGATATCAAGAGAATGAATCTTTTTAACATTTTCTGCCAGCACTGCCTGATTATCTGTATCGTAAACAAAGCTGTTGGCGATGGATGCCATACTGTTTATTGGATGCACAAGTGCAAATTTAGAGGTCCAGAAGCCGTATGCCAGGATCAGCAGGAAAAATCCTGAGAATATTAATGCTGATTTCCAGAAATACTCGATGGCATAATCTGACAAATAGCTAAGGAGCACATCTGCACCAACATAGCAAAGTGTCTCTCCAGAGGAATTCCTTACTGGATAAAGGGTGGTAAGCACGTAGCCTGCCATCTCATCAGACTCGATAGGCTCAATATCCTCGCCGGCTAGCAGTGCATCAATGTGTGGATAATAATCCTCCTCATATGGAACAATTTCCCCAGGGGCATATGCCTTCACATCCTCTGTATCAATGTCAAAAATATAATGACTTCCGTCCTCCTGGAATCTAACCACGTACAGATACACAACGCCAGGACAATTATCTCGAATGTTATAAAGCTCTTCCTCGATTTCGTCATAGCCTGGTGCATCGTGTCCTTTGTTTAAATATTCGTCAATACGGTTAACTCGCAAAATGCCGGCAGTAAGCTTAGCTGCACCCATGGCATTTTTAGCATAATCTTCCTTTGTGGTATTAAAATATAAGCGCACGCTGATTAGACCCATAATCAGGGTCATGGATAATGTGGCAATCACTAAAAGCCTTGTGATTTTAGCCTGCAATAGGCTTCCCTTTTTACCAGAATAAGTGAAATTTTTAATCTCAGCCTTTGTAAGCGGTCTTTGCTTCCAGCCACTGTTCCATATATCCAGCTTACTCTGGGCTGGAATAAATCTGAGCATAGCTAACACAATTGCAGTAGCCAGACCTTTATCTATTGAATTTAGCGCAAAATTGATGAGTAAAAAGCAGATATAGAAATTGATATGAGTATGGGCAGACATTAGCCCTGAGGCAGTATTTACCTCTTCAAACTGAGGCTGTCCTAGCAGTGCCAATTGCAAAAATGAACCTAATATTCCACCTATAAATGACGTAATGAGTACATAAAGCAGGACTCTTCTCTTTTTATTAAAATAATTGTGATTGGCAAAATACGCTGTGACGCCAGCAATTAACACACTCAGGATTGAGTAGTAAACAGACTGTGGATTAAAGAACCCACAACAGATATTTGTGAGCATGGCCGTAATCAAGCCCGGGAATATACCAGCGACTATGGATACGCCGATTGTTCCTATAGTATCGAAATAAAGCGGAAATTTGAATTTGTATGTTAAATAACATAAAACCACGTTAATCGCAACGCCACTGACTATGGCTGCGAACCGAAGCATCGAACCTTTATTTATTTTAATCATATCTCATTCCCCGAAACTCTAACTCTCAAGCGATGTAATTCTCTAAAAGTAAACATCCCTTCATTATCAGTTCGTTATATATTTTAACAAATTTGCTCTCTAAAATAAAGATTCTCTGATGGCAATAACCGATGCCACCAATGTCATCATCAATCTGTCGAAGGAAATTTTGCCCTTATTAAATATCATTATTAGGACAACAGCGATAATTAAGCAAAATGCTGTTCTAGAAATTGTTACGTAAAGCTGTTTTTCCTTTTCCATTTCTAGGATTATTTCTCTTTTTTCTGTTTGTGCATCGCCGTACTCTGAGATTTCTTCTAGTATTTCTTCCCCCTGATTGTACTGGAGAATTTCATCCATGGACCTGGCTGTTTCTCGCATGAAATCAGTTAGCTTATTGTAAAAAGCTAAATAATCAAATCTAGCCTCAGTTATATTCATAGTGGCCGAAAGTGGCAATATTCCATTTATTGTGACAAAGCCAATGGCTGCAATGATTCCCGCCACAGGGTATAGATAAAAAATCAGGGCCGATGCCAATACAGAATATGCAATTGTAACTGGCTTTATCGTATTTTCGGATACATAGTTTTGCAGTATTGCCTCTAGGATTCCGCTAAGCATTCTCACCCCTGCCGCCACCATAATAATGAGAAAAATATGAGTTAGCTCCACTGTAAGGCTTGGGACTCCTAGACTGTTTTCGGCAATAGAAATCCCCTTGGCAGCGTATGCAGCCAAAACTACTGATGCTATATGTTTAGTTGTACCAAGAATGACGCTAATTATGTACTTTAGTTTTTCCATATTCTCCTACAACCCCACCTGCTATCTCATAAATGCTGTCCATGCCCTTGAGGCAGCTTATATCATCTGAGAAAAGAAGGATTGTCCTTCCCATGTCCTTTGATAATTGATGGATCAGCTTTAATAAATCCTGCTTTGATTGGTCATCAATACCCTTTGTAATGTCATCAAACACGTACAGCTTTGAGTTTTTCAATAAAGCTCTAGCAAATACCAAACGTCGCATTTGCCCTTCAGTGAAGTCACACTGCTCTGGTGTCATTTTTATTCCACCTTTTTCTTTTACCTGAGGCCACAGTCCGACCACCATTAACGCATTTACGATTCTCTTTTCCGGTGCCTGTGGATTTCCTATTTGCAGATTCTCTTCTATTGTCTTTTTCAAAACATAGGAATCCGCATTTACGTAAGTCAATGTTTTAAATAAAGTATTTTGACTAATTCTGCTTAGCTCTGTACCGTTAATTTTTATTGAGCCACTGTAGTTTCGATTTCTTTTTTGTAAAATGCCTGCAATGGTGGATTTTCCAGCCCCTTCAGGCCCATATATTCCTACCGCTGTACTTCCCTTGATAATCATAGTGGCATTTTCAATCACGTTTTCTGATTCATATTTAAAAGCTACCTTATCAAATACTAATCTTACAGGCTCATTAGGAATTCCATCCTTTCCTTCCTTTAGCTCTCTTATATCAAAAAAACTAAAGAACTCGTCCACTGCCTTGCCACTAATTATCCCATCCTGAAGCATATCTGATATTTCAATCAAAGGCTTAAAAACCTCTATACACAGGTAAAACAGAATCATGGACCACTCTAAGCCTATATGACTTTGGCCTAAATCCTTTATGTCGCCAATCAAGGCAAATGCTGCCACCCCATATGAAAACGCCTCTAAAATAGCTTTAATGTATCTGATGCAACTAAAAATTTCGTATTTACGGACCAGTGCAAACAGTATTATCGCAATTACGATTGCCACGAGAAATACTGTGGCAACAGCAAAATCTATAGCAAAAAGAAGCATAGTCATAGTGCCTGTGCCCAAAATGGCATAACCCACATTTGGCAAAAACTCGCTATAATACGCTTCTATTAATTCGCAATCTTCAGTTAACAGCTCCCCAACATGAGTAGTTGTTGAATGGTAAATATATGGATTTCCGATTCTAAGAATTTTCTCGATTACTTCATTTCTGACACAATTAGAAACATCCTCTGCCACAGTTTCCTTTGAATCAAAAAACAGCTTAACAAAAATAAGACGTGAGCTGACGCTTAGCACAGCAATCAGCGCATAAATAAGACCATGCCTTACACTTAGACGCTGGTAATAACAATCAGTTATTAACATAGCAATAGAGCCCACTAGCACTAAATGTGCTAGCAGGCTTAAAAATTTCCACACTATTTCTTGAATTACTTCAAGAGTTTGTTGTCTTCCCATAACTCCAAGAAGTCTTGTCTTAATCATAAGTCATCCTTCTTTGTGTTGTCCCCAATTACTCGTAACGTAATGCATCAATAGGATTGAGCTTGGCTGCCTTGTTTGCAGGGTAGTATCCGAAGAAAATACCGATTGCCATAGAGAAGCCTACTGCAATTACAATACTTTCGATTGAAACTACTGCTGAGTAGCCCATCAGCTTAACAGCAAATCCACCAAGAGATATTCCAAGCAGAATTCCTATAATACCACCTATAGTACATATTACCACAGATTCGGTAATAAATTGTAAACGAATGGAGTTATTTGTTGCTCCAAGAGCCTTTCTGGTACCAATTTCCTTTGTACGCTCTGTGATAGAAACAAGCATAATGTTCATTACGCCGATACCACCAACCACAAGGGAGATACCTGCAATTACTGAAAGTGCCAGCTTGATTGTTCCAATCATTGAATTCATGGAATCCATCATTGAAGCCATACTAATTACGGCAACCTCATAGGCATCATTTCTAGCATAATAGCTTACATTGAAAAAGTCGCGTAGGGTTGTAGCAAATGAATCATTGTCTGTATTAATTGATGTTACCACTGCAAAATATTCATAGCCCTTGTTCTGAGTATGATTAGCTTCTTTTGCTGTAGAAAGAGGTAACATAACATCAGTGATTGGGTTGTCAGATACACCAAAGCTAAACTGGTTAGGCACATACTCGTAAACACCCACGATGTAATAGTAATAGTATTTGCCCCCGGCCTGAACTTCGATTTGCTGGCCTATAGCCTTTTTATTGTTGCCGTCATAAATACGCTCAACAAATTTGTCTGATACCATACAAACCTTATTAGCATTTTCATAATCTCTGTTCAGGAAGAATCTGCCTTCTACAAGATCAATGTCATTGAAATCCATGTAGTCCTTGTTGTAACCGGTGATACTTACATTGGCATTTTTCTTGCCATCTATAACCTTGCCGCTTTGAGCAACCTGCTCAGTAATCATGATGTACTGAACATCGTCTTTGTATTTCTCCTTTAATGCATCAAGCATGTCATTAGTAATAAGGTCATCGTCTGTCATGTCTCTGACATAGCCTCGGCCAAAGCTCATTCCTGACTGTGTGGTCTCTTCATCATGAGACTTTTGTGTAACACCTACCTGAAGGTTGTTAGCACCTAAATTCTGCATCTCCGTATTTACCATAAGAGTAATTGAATTACCAACTGTCATAATGGCAATTACGGATGCAATACCAATAATAATTCCAAGCATTGTAAGCAGGGAGCGCATGATGTTTGCTTTTAATCCTGCTAATGCAACGAGGACGTTTTCTGTAAATAACATTTACTGCACCTCCTTTGCATTTAGCCCCTGCCAATTGCCTGTGGATTCGCCAATTATATCTCCATCCTTTAATGTGATAATTCGCTCTGTTTCCATAGAAAGCTCTGGAGAGTGAGTGATTAAAACAATTGTCTTGCCCTGCTCCTCATGTAGCTTATGGAAAATGTCCATAATCAATCTACCTGTAGCAGAATCCAAGGCACCTGTTGGCTCATCGGCCAATATAATCGATGGATTGTTTGCCATTGCTCGAGCTATAGCCACACGCTGTTTTTGTCCACCAGAAAGCTCATCTGGCTTGTGATGCATTCTGTCTGTCATTCCCACCTGCTCCAAAAGCATTTTAGCTCTTTGGGTACGTTCAGAACGGGAAACGCCAGCATACATCATTGGCAGCTCAACATTTTTGAGGGCTGTAGTTCTAGCTATTAGATTATAGGTCTGAAAAACAAACCCGATTTTTTTATTTCTGAGCGCTGAAAGCTCATGGTCCTTTGCCTTCTCAATATCTACACCATCAAGGTTGTATTCTCCCACTGTAGGACGGTCAAGGGCACCGATAATATTCATCAGAGTCGATTTACCTGAACCTGACTGACCTACTATCGATACGAATTCGCCTTCTTTAACTGTGAAATTCAGTCCATGAAGAACCTCGAATTCATTAGGCGTACCGATAAAGAAACTCTTGTGTATATTTCGAAGGTCTAGCATTGTATGTCCTTCCAATTTCTATCCCTCCGTTATTCTTCGTACCCTTCATCATAAGTGATGTAATCTTGAATATCTGTACTAGGTGCATCAGTAACGATTGCCTCGACTGTCATGCCCTTTTCTAGTCCATCGCCTTTAACCTCAACGTAGTAATCACTCTCAAGACCAGTTGTAACTGTAACCTTCTTCTCTGTTCCATCATCATTGATAATGTTTATAAATTTGCTGCCGTCCTCTGCATCCTGAACGCAGTCATATGGTACAGCAATAACATTTGAAACAGAATCAAGGATTACACTTGCCTTTGCTGTCATACCAACACGGAATCTATCATCTGTGCCATCCATAGTGATTTTGATTTTGTAGGTTGCTGTCTGGCCTGATGAAGATGCTCCTGTTGCTGCAGCTCCATAAGCAGATGTTGTGCTAGGTGTTGCAACAGAGCTTTCTGATGCAACTGATACAAATGAAACAGTACCATCAAACTCTTCGTCACCTGTTGCCTCAAAACGAACTGCTGCTGGAAGTCCTTCTTGAATATTGGCAATGTCATACTCATTAACAGTAGCCTCTACGATAAATCCGCTTGTATCAGCAATTGTAAATACTGTATTACCCTGAGTATAGTTGTTACCTTCCTCAACGTTCATACTGAGAATGTAACCAGAAATAGGAGCCTCAACTGTTGTTTTCTCCTTGCTCTCATATACATCATCATAAGCATCTACCTGAGTGTAATTTGTGGCGTAGTCTTGCTTTAACTGTAAAAGCTCAATTTGCTTTTGATATAAAGAAATCTGGTACTGAGCATCCTCTACAGCATCCTCTCTCTTTTCATAGAGTTCGATAGATACTGGCTCAGCAAGTGCCATAGCAATCTGAGACTGTGAAAGCCATCTAGCTTCTTCTCCTGAACCAGGAAGCTTTCCAATATCCTCATATTTCTCATAAGCATCCTTTAGGTTGTTATAGATGTCTCGGTTGTCATCAAGATATTTCTGATCCTTTTCCATCTGAGTAACTAAATCATCAATCTTTTTGTTGTAGTCATCGATTGACAAAGCACTCTCCATATCGTTGATGTTGTACTGTGCGCTAAGCTCAGCAATCTTTCTGTCGTAATCGTCACCATCGAATTCAACAACGATTGTGCCGGCCTCAACATAATCACCAACCTCATAATTAACCTTTGCTACCTTTACGCCTGTGACGCCGGTGCCACCAAGTGTAGAAGTAACTGTTGTAGTCTCATTTGCTACTAGTGTTCCAGTAACACTAACTGATTTCTGCAAATCCATCTGTTCTACTGTGGCGGTAGTAGGCTGGTTTGCCATTTCTTCAAGGAGTTTAGCGGCCTCCTTTGCTTTTTGTTTCATGTATAGTATTGCAACTACTATGAGAATTACAACTACCACAAGAACTTTGTGCCTCTTAATAAATCCACCGATTTTCTTAAAGACTTTCTTTATTACAGATTCTTTCTTTTCAGAATTATTCTCAATAACAGTAGTCTTTTCCTTTTTGCTGAATAGTTTCATAATCTGAAGCTACCTCCCATAAAAACTTTTTCTAAACACCATTTTCTCTGTTACTTTGTCAGCTGTGATTCCCGAGTCTGGCGGAAACGGTCATCTGTGACTCCTATTAGTTTTGATCATACTTTAAAATGTCACCCGGTTCGCAATCAAGCGCTTTACATATACCGGCTAAAGTGGAAAACCTAATAGCATTTACTTTGTTGTTTTTGATTTTTGACATATTCACATTGGTTATACCTACCTGCTCTGCCAGGTCATTTAATCCAACATGGCGCTTTGTCATCATCAAATCTAGTTCGAGCCTAATTTTGCCCATAAATCTACACCATCCCTATATTGTTTCTTATACCATATCCCTCTTATCGATAAACGATAATCTTTTTATAGCACTACAATTCACGAATGTCAATAATAATTTATCGTAAAACGATAAATAATAATTCTTTAAGATTATTATCTTGTGTTAATTTAGCATACGCAGCGCCTTCAATGTGCCATTACACTGTTTTTTCACATTTTTGCACCGAATTTTCAACATTTGTTAACTTTTTGTTACTATTTGAACGTAATCCGGGATTATGTCCATCAAAATCTGCTATAATCACTTTGTGTAATTATTGGCTAAACAATGATTTTATTGGCTAGCTAACTTTTCATTAAGATAAGTTTTGGAGGTTTTTATGAATTTCGAAGAAATAAGAATTACTGATTTTGATAATGTAAGAATTGGACAGGTTGAGGACAAAGACGCCGGCACAGGCATTACAGCTATTATTGCTGAAAAAGGTGCACCTACTGGACTTGATATAAGAGGTGGCGGACCTGCTAGCCGGGAGTCTGGACTTATGGATCCTCTTGCAGCTGCAGAGGTTATTCACGCTGTTATTCTAGGTGGAGGATCAGCCTTTGGATTGGACGCTGCAGGTGGCGTAATGAAATACTTATCTGAGC
>JAEEGH010020020.1_pt1 | contig 13966 bp, 10 predicted proteins | sample 9134181 | NCBI WGS metagenome assembly JAEEGH01 (sample SAMN16246544, study PRJNA631951) | gut metagenome | biome: gut microbiome; feature: rumen; material: DP-attached | host: Bos | place: Iran: Karaj | collected 2018-10
GGATTTGGTGTTATGTGTGTGGGATAAACGGACGTTTTGCCGATTTTCGTCCCTGAAAACGGTATTTTAGGCACCAAAACGGTAGTTTTTGTCCCTATGGCCGGATGTAGGAAACATTTGCGTGTGGGGGACGAAAAATGACTGTACTTTTGCAGCCGAAAAACGAAACAAACGCTGCCTTATGAATAGAATCGAACCCCCAGCCCGACTTTTTGACATCATGAACTTGCGTTCTGTCCGCCGTCCCCGCCGCCCCTGTTTCTGCTACCGCGACGAGGAGATGTCTGCCGACACTTACCGCCGTATGGCCGACGCACTCAGCCATGCCCTCTTGCTGCGTGGCATGAAACGCGGCGAGGTGGTGGGGCTCATCTCGGAGAACCGGCCGGAGTGGAACGTCGTAGACATGGCCGTCATGCAGGCCGGCGGTATCCTGCTGCCCCTCTGCAAGGGATTGAGCGCCGAAGAGTATACCGAATGCCTGGCCAAAGCGCAGGTGCGCCTCCTGTTTCTGGAGGATGAGGAACTTTACAGCCGTTTCCGTCTCATTCTGCCTCAAGTCGATACACTTGAGTATCTGCTTTCAATCGACCCTGTCGAGGCGGCCACGCCCTTCTCGACGCTTCTTGTCGAAGGGCGCGTCAACGCCAACGACGCAGAGCTCCTGCGTCGCCGCAGCCTTGTCACCACCGACGATGTTTGCACCTTGGTCTATTCCGGCGGCGGCACCTACCGCAGGGTGACGCACCGTTCATTGATAGAAGATGTTATGGAGCAGATTGCCACCGATTTGGGACGCCGTAAGGCCGCCTTGGGCAACAACGCCCTCTGCACCCTCTACGGACGCACGAAAAACTATGTCTGTCAGCTGGTTGGGTGTACGGTGAACTATCCGTCGCCCGAGGTGGAGCAGATGCGGCGGGCAGTGGCCTAGCCGACCACCCGTCGGATGGAATGGAGCGCATGCGAGTAAGCGTGCGCTTTTTCGTTGTAAATACCCTTGCTATCAAGCAAATCGATACGTACCTGTCCGGAGGCGTGGATGATATGTCCGTCTCCCATGCAGATGCCTACATGCACGATACGCCCCTCGGGGTTGTGGAAGAAGGCCAGGTCGTCGCGCTGTACGTCGCACAGGCACACCTCGTTGCCACAGGTCGCTTGCTGCGAGGCGTCGCGTGGGAGCCAGATGCCTAATGCTTTGAAACAGACTTGGGTGAGGCCGCTGCAGTCGATGCCGCCGGTGGAGCGTCCGCCCCAGAGGTAGGGGGTGTCGAGGTAGAGACGCTCCGCCAGGTCGGCAGCGCTGTCGAAGGGGATGTATTGTTTGTTGTCCACCCAGCCCCGATAGCCGTCATAAGTGCATTGGACGTGCGACCACTTCTCCTGGCGTTCAATGATTTCCACGGTGTCGCCCGGCAGCAACTGGTTGACCATCTCGGAGCGGTCGCTGCCTTTGGCCCGCATGGGCACGGATGATAGAAAGCAATATCCTTTCATGGGGTTGGATGTTAAAGGGATGTAGATTTAAATGGTGGATTTACAGTTGTTCCCGGTCGATGGAACGGCAGATGCGGTCGATGAGGTCGTCCTTCTTGTTGTGGTAGGGGTCGAAAGTGTCCTTCAGGTTGTAGCCAAAGAGCTTGGCAAGTGTCTGATATAGGCCGGCCCGCAGCGAACCGCGCAATTCGCCCACGATGTTGTAGGCTGTACGGTTGGTCTCGCGGTCGATGAGCTTGATGAGCACCAGTCCCTGGGAGAAGGTGTAGTTGGAGAGCTCGCCCTTGTAGTCGCGAAGCAGCTCTTCCTCAGCTGTTTTGATGGCTTTTTTGCGCTCTTTGCGGGGCAAGGCGGCGATCTGCACCTCCAGCTCGTCAAGACGCCGTTTGCCCTCGAGGGCATAAGGACGCATTAGCTTGACATTGCGGATGAGTTTGCGGTTCTGTTGTATCTCCTTGGGGGTGAGTAGCATTCCGTCGGCATAGACCTTCACTTCCTTGATGTAGTACAGCGGGATGGTGTCGCCGTCGATGACGGCGGCGAAGGTATAGTGCCCCTTGTTGAGCATGGGGTGGATGGTGGTGTCGACTTGGACAGGTCTGATGCGGCTCGCTGCGATAGGCCCTTCGAGCGGCTTCTTTATATCTAGCTGACCTATGGCCGGTTGGCATACTGACAAGACTGCCAGCAGCATCATGGGTCGGAGGGTGAGGCGCTTCATCATGGTGTGACTTTTTGAGTAAGATAACTGAAAAAGCATATATTTATTATGTCGGTCCTCAAAAAAGCCTATGGGAAGGCTTGGGAAAAGTTAAATAAGTCGTGCACGATTTGTTCATAATTACACCGTGAATGCTCCGAGGATGGTCCGATTTCAGTCGGACCATCCTCGGAGTTGTGTCGGAGTTGTGTCGGAGTTGTGTCGGAGAAATGACGGGGTTGGTTCCTATTTGTTGTTGAATTTTAGCTGGTTGTGGTTGTGTTAAAACGTTTTCTGCTTCTAAATCACCACAGATAGGTTTTTTGCGGGGGTGGGGGAGGAGTGTGAAAAAACAGCGGTTTGGTCGTGCACGATTTATTTCCAGGGAGTACATTGAAAGGGAAGGAAAGGAGGTGGAGAGAGGACAGCTTGGTTTTCGGAAATAATCTTAAAAGGAGAAAAACTGCAGTGTGAATCGAAAAAAAGTCGTATCTTTGCACTCGTTTTGTGCGTCGGAAAGACAGGCACGGACGGCTGCAACGGGCTGTCGTTCATGCGGGTTGCGACGAGAATGCGGATATGGCGTAATTGGTAGCCGCGCAAGACTTAGGATCTTGTTCCGAGAGGAGTGGGGGTTCGAGCCCCCCTATCCGCACCAAAGTGAAAGTCGAAAGTTGAAAGCAGAAAGAAGAAACACGGTTATGCTGGGGTCACGGCTGAAAGGCGTGGGCGTGGCGCTGTTTTTCTTTTTTTTATGCGCGCAGGCGCACGCAAGTTATCTGCTTATCCCGATGGACGAGGTGCAGAAGAATCACCTGAAGGCTTACGGGGTGGCGTACTGGACGTTGCAGCATGAGGCCGAGGTGACATGGTTGCTCAACTACCGCGGGGGCGCTTTCATGACGAAGTATGCCGACCTGCTGGAGCGCGAATGCCGTCTGCGGGGCGTGACCTGCGAGGTGATTGCCGACGGGCAGAGCAGCGCTATTTTGAGCCATATCGCCGACCCCGGGGTGAACATGGACGCCGTGAAGCTGCAGAAGGCACCCCGCATCGCTGTCTACTCGCCCAAGAACAAGCTGCCGTGGGACGATGCGGTGACGCTGGTGCTTACCTATGCCGAGATACCCTACGATGTGGTGTATGACGAGGAGGTGATGAGCGGAGTGCTGCCTACTTATGACTGGCTACATCTTCACCATGAGGATTTTACGGGTCAGTATGGCAAATTCTGGGCCAACTACAGGAGCCAGCAGTGGTATGTGGAGGATGTGCGTCTGCAGGAGGCCATGGCCGCCAAGCTGGGCTACAGCAAAGTGAGTCAGTTAAAACTGGCTGTGGCACACAAAATCAGAGACTTCGTGAGCGGAGGAGGCTTTCTCTTCGCCATGTGCTCGGCACCCGACAGCTACGACGTGGCGCTGGCCGCCGAAGGAGTCGATATCTGTGATGTGATGTTCGACGGAGACCCGATGCAGCCCAACGCGCAGGCGGCATTGGATTACAACAAATGTTTTGCCTTCAAAGACTTCCGTATCAGCACCAATCCTGCCGAATATGAAATATCGACCATCGATGTCGACGACCGTGTCCGTCAGCGACAGGTGAACGAGCGGAACGACTTCTTTGTGCTCTTCGACTTCTCGGCCAAGTGGGATTGGGTGCCCACCATGCTGACGCAGAACCACACGCGGGTGGTGCACGGCTTTATGGGGCAGACGACGGCTTTCCGCCGCGAGGTGGTGAAGAGCAGTTGTGTGATATTGGCTGAGAACAAGGAGTTTGGCGAGGTGCGTTACCTGCATGGCGACTTCGGCAAGGGCACATGGACCTTCCTTGGCGGACACGACCCCGAGGACTACCGCCACTTCATCGGCGACCCGCCGACCGACCTCTCACTTTATCCCAATTCTGCTGGATACAGATTGATATTGAATAACATATTGTTCCCCGCTGCTAAAAAAGAGAAACACAAGACATGATGAAACATAAAGCAATACTGACACTCCTGCTTTGCTTCAGCGCTTCGCTGATGGCACAGCCAAACGGAACGTGGACGGTCTACAACACCAAGAACTCCGAGATTGGAGGTAACAACATCTCGGCCCTCGCAGCCGACAACAAAGGCGTGTGGGTGGGTACCTACCAGGGCCTCTGCCGCCTGAACGGTGGGTCGTGGCTCGACTATGCCATGTTCAACGAAAAGCTTAAGGACCAGTCGGTCAACTGCCTGATGGTTGACAAACGCGGCGTGGTGTGGATTGGCACCGACGACTACGGCGTCATCGAGTTCGACGGCACCCACTGGACTGAGTATGCCACCGAGACGCGTCGGCTGAAGATGAAGTTTATCAAGGAGATAACGCAGGACAAAGACGGCGTGTTCTGGATTGGCGTTACGCTGGGCGGCTTGGTGAGCTACAACGGCTACACCTGGGAGAAATACACGCCTGAGGACTGCGGCCTGCTGAGCGATTTTGTACTCGACCTGGCGGTGGACCGTGCCAACCGCAAGTGGATTACCACAAATGCCGGTGTGAGCGTGTTCAACGACCGCCGTTGGGTGGGCTACACCGTGGAGAATTCGGGTCTGCCCGACAACATCGTGCCCGCCGTGGCCATTGATAAGAATAACGTCAAGTGGTTCGGCACCCTCAACGGTCTGGCCAGTTTCGACGGCGAGGAATGGAAGATATGGAACACGGCCAACAGCCCGCTGCCCTCCAACCAGGTGAATGACCTGGTCTTCGACGATGACGGCATGCTGTGGATTGCCACCGCCGGCGGTGCCGCTGTGTTCGACGGCGAGAGTCGTTGGATGGTCTTCACCTCGAAGAACAGCGACCTGCCGTCGGGCAATATCTACAAACTTGCGGTCAGCCGTCAAGGCGACGTGTGGTTTGGCAGCGACACCAAGGGCGTGGCCAAGCTGAGCGGCTTCACGATGCCTGTGCCCGAGGTGGCGGCGCCGGTGGCCGAGGCCGAGGAGAAGCAGGACGAGGCCCCCGCTCCCCAGCAGCCGGCCGGCGAGGAGCGAGTGCGCATCAACCCGCACCTGAGCGAAGGCTATATCACCATCACCATCGAGAGTCCAACAGCCACGGTGACGTTCACCAACAAGGCGGGCAAGGTGGTCAAGACGGTTACCAACTATCGTAATAACCAGAAGATTATGATCAATAAGCTGGCCAAAGGCATGTATGTGGTGGGAGTGGCTACGGCTCGCGGAGAGAAGAAGATTAAGTTTAATTTGAAGTAAAGTTTACGGTTCACAGTTTACAGTTTACGGTTTACAGTTTACGGTTTAGATATACAGATTGCAGAATATGAAGAAGTTCTTTTTATTGGGCTTGATGTGCCTCATGGGCAGTTTCGCCTTCGCCCAGCAGTTGGATCCCGCCAAGTGGACCTACAGTGTCAAAGAGACGTCAGCCACCGAGGCTGAACTGGTGTTCACTGCCAAGATTGACGACGGCTGGCACCTCTATTCGCAGTATACCGATCCCGCCGGTCCGCTGCCTATCGTCTTTGAATTCACCAAGAGTGCCGACTACGAGTTGGTTGGCAAGGTGCAAGAACCCAAGCCTCACGAGGAGATGGATCCCTTGTTCGACTGTGTCGTCAAGTCGTTCAGCGGCACCGTGGTGTTCCGTCAGAAAGTGAAACGCCTCAGCGACAAGGATTTCACCGTCAATGGCGTGCTCAGCTACCAGATGTGCAACAACGGCAGCTGCATCGCTCCCGAGGATCGTGACTTCAGTTTCAAAGTAAAGGGTGCCGAGGTGGTGGAAGAGGCAGTGGCTGAGGTTGCTGAAGACACGGTGGCGGTGGTGGACGACTCGTCAGTTGTGGCGGCTCAGTCCGACCCGTCCGACCTGTCGGACAGCCCTGCCAAGCCGGAGAAGAAAGGACAGAGCCTGATATGGATATTCCTGCTGGCCATCGGTGGCGGCATCCTCACCATGTTCACCCCCTGCGTGTTCCCGATGATACCGATGACGGTCAATTTCTTCATGCACAACAGTGACGATAAGCGCAAGAACCGTCGCCAGGCTTGGATGTTCGGTTTCTCGATAGTGTTCCTCTTTGCCGTGCTGGGTGCCATCCTAGCCCTCATCTTCGGCCCCGAGGCACTATACTTCATCGGCACCCATTGGTTGCCTAACCTGTTGTTCTTCATTATCTTCTTCGTCTTTGCGCTGAGTTTCTTCGGTCTGTTTGAAATTAAGATGCCCGAGAAGTGGATCAACGGCAGCGACGAGCAGGCCGACAAGGGCGGCTGGCTGGCTCCCTTCTTCATTGCGCTGACCACCGTGCTGGTGTCGTTCAGCTGCACCGGTCCCATCCTCGGCGCCGCCTTGGTGGGTCTCACCACCTCGAGCACCGACCGCTGGGTGTCGCTGGTTACCATGCTGGGCTTCGGCATCGGCTTCGCAGCCCCCTTCACCCTGCTGGCTATGTTCCCGCAGGCGCTGAAGAATATGAAGAGCGGTTCGTGGCTCAACACTGTCAAGGTGACGTTCGCTTTCCTTGAGCTGGCCTTCGGATTGAAATTCCTCCAGCAGGCCGACCTCTACTGCAACTGGGGTCTGTTGCCGCGCGACACATACCTGGCCTTGTGGATTGTCATCTTCGGCCTCCTGGGCTTCTACCTGCTTGGCAAGCTGCGCTTCAAAGGCGACGACGAGGTGAAGCAAATCAGCACTCTGCGTCTCTTTATCGCCATCGCCGACCTGGCCTTTGTGGTGTGGATGATTCCCGGCCTGTGGGGTGCTCCGCTTAAGGGCATCAGCGGCTTCTTGCCTCCCATGGAGAGTCAGAACTTCAACATAGAGAAGATAGTGGCTGAGAATACCCCCGCCATCAGTGCCGGTACGGTGCAGGTGGGCAAGTTGCCGGCTGACCGCAAATATGCCGACCAGCTGCATGTCCCGCTGGGATTTGAAGCCTTTTTCGACCTTGACGAGGCCAAGATCTATGCCCGACAGCAGGGCAAGCCAGTATTCATCGACTTCACCGGCAAGACCTGCGCCAACTGCCGCGAAATGGAACACTATGTGTGGACCGACCCCGAGGTGAAGCGACTTCTTAACGACGAGTTCATCATGTGCTCCCTCTATGCCGACGAGAACACCATCGAGCTGCCGGAGGAGGAGTGGGTGGTCGACGAGAAGGGCCGCACGTTGAAGACTCTCGGTCGCAAGAACCTGAACTATCAGAAGACCGAGTTCAACATGAACGCTCAGCCCTACTATGTCATCGTCAATGCCGACGGCAAGGTGCTCACGGCAGAGAACTACAAGTACGACCGCGATGTGAAGAAGTTCGTCGCATGGCTCAACGAAGGAATTAGAAACAACAAGTAACAATCGTATAGATGAAAAAGACGACTGCTATTGTCGCAATGCTGCTGATGGGCGCCCAGCTGATAGCCGCACCTGTCAGCGAGACCACCGCCCTGCGCGTGGCGCTGAATTTCTGGAACACTTACCGTCCGCAAGAGGTGAAGACCGTCACCACGATGCAGGCACTCTCTTTCCCCGAGCTGCAGCACCTCTATGTGTTCGCCAATGGAGCCGATGGCTTTGTCCTTGTCGCCGCCGACGACCGTGTGCGTCCTGTCGTGGGCTATTCGTTCGACAGCCCTTTCCCCACACGGCTGCATCCTGAGCTGCGCTACTGGCTCTCGGGCTATGAGCAGCAGATAGCCTATGCCGCCACCACCGAGGGGACGGCGGACCGGCGATGGGCTGCCCTGCTTGAGGATGAGGTGCCGCCCGTGCCTGTGTCGTTGACCAACGTGCCGATGCTCTGCCAGACCCGTTGGGACCAAGGGTCGCCGTATAACAAACTGTGCCCCTATGACTCGGTCTACATGGACCGTACCGTCGTGGGCTGTGTGGCCACAGCCATGGCACAGATTATGAAGCGTTGGAACCACCCCTCGTGCGGCACCGGAAGCCACACCTATGAGTATAGTCATTTCGGCCCCCTTTCTGCCAATTTCGGCAACACCACCTACATGTGGGAGAACATGCCTAACGCTGTAGCCATGTCCACCAGACCAGAAAGTGAGGAGGCCCTCAGCACGTTGAGTTACCACTGCGGAGTGGCGGTCGATATGATGTACGGCACCCATGCTGTCGGCGGGAGTGGTGCCTACTCCAGCTGTGGCTGGTGGGCTAGCGCCTGTGCCGAACACGCTTTCTACGAATATTTCAAGTATGATGCCGAGCTCCTCCACTATCGTGAACGTTACCAGTACAGCGACAGCGCGTGGTTGGCTATGATTGACGCAGACCTGGCGGCCGGTCGTCCGATGTACTACGACGGCTCTGACTCCACTGGCGGACATGCCTTCGTCCTCGACGGCTCCAACCTCGACACCTGCTACCATTTCAACTGGGGATGGAGCGGCTATGGTGACGGATTCTATGCCATGAACGACCTTGCACCCCGGGTCGGCGGCACTGGTGGCAACGCTACCTATACATTTAATAACGACCAAGGTGCCATCTTCGGCATCCAGCCTGTGCCCGAAGTGTTCGACACTATTGTAGAGTATGACACCATCTGCTCCAACTACACTACCTATGAAAATCACGGATACACCCTCCCCGTGGCCAACAACGACACTAACCTGCGACATCTTGACACCATCTTTGCGCTTCACCTCCATGTGGTAGGGTCGAACGTGGTTTCCTACTCGTCCAACACGGGTCTGACCAGCGCCATCGACGATTACCTCTTCTGTCCGGTTGACGGCATCGTGCTGATTGATTGCCCATTCACGCGCAACAAGTTCCACTTCATAGGCTGGAGCACCGAACGTGGCGGTACGCCGGATACGCTGTATCAGCCTGGCAGTGTCTTCTACCACCAGGGCAATGTCACGCTCTATGCCCGATGGAAGAAAGACTCCGACGTGGCGGTGTCGGAAGTGGATGACGATGAGGTGGCTATTTGGCCCAATCCCACCAAGGAAGAAATAAACTTCTCGTTGACCGATGCCGACGATATTTCGGTCTATGTCATTGATGCATGGGGCCGTGTGGTGATTGAACGCAAAGTTGTGGCGGGGAAGGCTAAAATCTCATTGGAACGTCTGCCCGCCGGTACCTACACCGTCACTATCTATACCGCGGATGCGGTCTATAAGAAACGTATAATCAAGCAATAGAAAAATAATAGTAAGAAATATTTGGCGGGAAGGAAAAAAGTTCGTATCTTTGCACCCGATTTCAGCAATGAAATAAGAGAGTGCGGGGTAGAGCAGTGGTAGCTCGTCGGGCTCATAACCCGGAGGTCGTCGGTTCGAATCCTTCCCCCGCTACCTAAATCAAAAAGGCAGGTTGCAACAGCAACCTGCTTTTTTTATGTCGTCCACCGTGGCAAGCTTGCTTGCATAAAGGTGGACGGCATGAAAAAAGCAAAGCCCGCCCAGCGGACTGCCTGTCTGATTTAGGTAAAGCCCACCCACTACGGATCGCGAGCTTTATGCTCGCAATTCTTCCCCCGATGTTCAGGAAACACTCTTTTTTTATTCTTTTTTGCTGCAAAAAGACATATAGTTTCAAAAAAAGTGTATATTTGCAAATAGAAACAATCTCGCATGAATACCATAATACATTATAATACAGTATTTTACCCCCCCCCCCATTGGGGAGTATCTCAAAAGAAGATAGGAATATAGGGGATATTGCTGCCGTTGTTTCTGGCAGGGAGTCGCGCATGTGGAATGTGTATTACCACAGTGCGGCTCCCTGTTGTTTTTATCAGCCAACCCATTGTGTAATATTTCCATATAATATTAATTAATACCTTATTATTATGAAAACAAAGAGAGCATTTCTTTGGCTGGCGACGATGCTGATGAGCGTAAGTCTGTTGGCCTGCGACGACGATTCCGTTCTTCCTGGTGGCGGCTCAGACTCTCCCGACAATCCGGGTGATCCCTCCAATCCGACTGCAGTCGAATGGGTGGATTTGGGCCTGCCGAGCGGTATGCTCTGGGCCTCGCAGAATGTGGGCGCCAGCCGTCCAGAGGATTACGGGAACTATTATGCGTGGGGCGAGACGACCACAAAAAGCACCTATACCGATGCCAACTATCGTTTTGGTTCCTACGGTGCATACACCAAATATTGCTACAGCGGCTGGGGACTCAATGGCTTCTTTGACAACAAGACCACGCTGGATCCCGCCGACGATGCCGCTACGGCCAATATGGGCGACGGAGCACGTACTCCGACATACGAGGAATGGCAGGAGCTTCTCAGCCATACTACCAGCACTTGGACGACGCGTAACGGCGTGTATGGCCGTCAGCTGACGGCATCGAACGGCAAGAGCATCTTTCTGCCTGCCGCTGGTTATAAACGCGATGCATTGACCGCCGACAGACAAGGTGGCTGGTATTCGTCGAGTTCACTTACTCCAATTGAAGAGGATAATCCTGCCTATATCTGGCATTTCTTCTTCAACTCGTCGAGTCAAGATATAGGAGGCGGTGGCCGCACTGATGGATTCTCTGTCCGTGCCGTAAAGTAATGTTAACCAATAAATAATAAAGTTATGCGAAAAATATTATCATCAATTGTTTTGGCGGCACTATTCCTGCTGCCGCAGATGGTGCAGGCGCAGTTTATCTCGACCTACCACTTGAGAATGGAGGTTAACGACTCCACAATGGGTTTCACCGTTCCAGCCCCCGGCGACTATACCTATTATGAGGACGACACCGTCCACGTCTACGCGGAGGCTTATCCGGGCTATATACTCATTGGCTGGGAGCGGATTGCTATTATCCATTTTGATACTTATACAGAGATAGACACACTCTCTAATGACGTGGCTTGCGGCGATTCGGCCGGTTGGTCGTTCCTTGTCGGTCCGTATTATGGAGATGAGATATGGGTGCACAAAGCCATCTTTATCCCCGACACGGCCACTGTCACCTTTGGAACCAACGACCCCGCGATGGGCACCACCGTCCCTGCTCCCGGCACATATCAATATGCCGATGGCGACACCGTCTACCTCACTGCGGTGCCTAACAGCGGATACCAACTCTCCGCCTGGGTGCAGTGCGGTAACGAAACCTGCGACACGATGTATTGGTTGGCCGACCTAACCACCCTTCCGATTGACATCAATCCCACCATTATTTGTCCGGCATACGGAGCAGATAATTCGTCGTGGACAGCCCTCTTCGCTCCCGTCAGTAACACGGTTACCATTAATGTGCAGGTCGATGAACCCGGCCACGGTTCGGTCACAGGCGGCGGCACCTACACTATTGGCGATCCTGTCACCGTCAGTGCCACCAACGGTCACAGCTATCAATTCAGCCATTGGTCTAATTGGTATGGCCAGACCTTGAGTTACGACAACCCCTATACCTTCACTGCTACCGAGGATATGACGTTGGTGGCCCACTTCTATTACTACGAGCTCGACTCCGCCGATGTAATCATCTCCGTCAACGACCCCTCGCTGGGTACCACCAACCCTGCCCCCGGGACCTATCGGATGGAAGAGAGCAACCCCTTCACCGTCACGGCCATCCCCAACGCGGGCAACAGTTTTGTCCGCTGGACCGACGAGGACGGTGCCACCATCAGTATGGAGAACCCCCATACTTTCGGCATTTGGTCGGATATTCACTTGATTGCCAACTTTGTGCAGGGTGAGTACATACCCGACAGCGTGACCCTCACCGTGGCCATCAACAACCCCTCGATGGGTACCACCACTCCCGCTCCCGGCACCTATACTTTTGCCGAGAACGCGATGGTGCAGTTCCTCGCCACGCCCTACGACGGCTACTTTGTGATGGGATGGGAACTGCAGGCCAATTATATGGGTATGACTATCCGCGACACTTTGTTTGGCGAAAACGAGTTCTCCACCGACTTCTTCGACTTGGTGGGTGTCAACGGTATTGTTTTGACCGCTCTCTTCACCGACGACGACGCATATGATTATAGCCGTGTTGGCTTCACCTTCAACACCAACTCGCCCGAGATGGGTACCACCGACCCCGCGCCGGGTAACTATACCTACCACGATGGCGATACAATCACCCTCACCGCCATCCCCAACGATGGCTATCGGCTAGTGGACTGGACGCTGTCGGTCACCATGTACGGCCAGACCTACACCGAGCCGCTGGGCGAGCCGCTCACCACATTGACTTTCCCGGTATTTGCCGATGAGGGCATGGGTAGTTACACCATTACCGCCATCTTCGCTCCCGACAACGTCAGCCCCGACAGCCTGACGGTTGCCGTCGGTGTCGATTACCCCCACCGCGGTACCGTTACGCCCGTAGCCGGCAACTACAACTATGCCGCGGGTGAGACCGTCACCGTGACCGCCACCGCCAACAGCGGCTACTACCTCAACGGATGGCACGTCACCGTGTCGCATCCGGTTCAGGGCATCGTCGAAGACGAGGTGATAAACAATCCTATCCCCGCCTTCAGTTTTGTGGTCGAGAGTGAGATGCTCGGATACACCTATTCCATAGTCGCCCTGTTCGGTGCTCCTGAAGGCATAGAGGATATCGATGTCGCCCACGTCAACGTTTATGGCAGCGAGGGGAGCATTGTACTCACGGGTGCCGAGGGTCGCGAGGTGTTCCTCTTCGACCTCAGCGGTCGCTTGCTGCACTACAGCCGCTCGGCCCATGCCACCGAGTCCTATGGCGTTCCCGCCACGGGTATATACCTAATCAAGGTGGCAGGTGTCGAAACCAAGCGTGTCGTAGTGGTACGATAGCTATCCTTGAAAGCAAAAGCAGCGGGGCTTCAAACGAAGCCCCGCTGCTTGTATTTAAATGTAGTTGTCGGTTTAGAAGTGGAAGCCGATGCGGAGGGCGAGGCTGCCGACGGTGCGGGTCTCGCGGCCATGGTTGAGCAAGTTGTTGGCGTCGAGCTGGGCCTGGGCTAAGTTGTTGTGGCTGAGGCAGGCGCTGGTGTAGTCGATGGCGTGCTTGCCCATGCCGTAGTAGTAGATGCCCACGCTGACGTGGCGGCCGAAGTAGGCACCGGCGCCGAGCATCCACGACATGGCGAAGCTGGGGTTGTAGGCATAGTAGTAAATGCCGTTGTTCTGCGAAGCAGGTTTGCCTTCGGCGGTAATCCACAGCATGTCAGCGCCCACGCCGAATTCGGCATAGGGGGTGATGTCGTTCCACAGCTGGTCGTAGAGGTAGCTGACACCGGCCATGAAGGGGATGTTGAAGTAGGTGGGGGCGGTGAGGTTCTCGTTGAGGTATTTGTCGTTCCACGAGCTGCTGATGGTGTTCCAAAGCACATCGACTTGGACGAAGGGAGCGACCTGGCCGACTCCGACGTCGAAGCGGTAGCTGGCGCGATAGCCGAGGCCGAAGCCGACAGAGGCACCTTTACCAACCTCTTCGTAGGTGAGGGGGACGGTGGTGTGGTTGCTGGAGACGTTCTGGCCGAAGTTGCCGGTGGGCAGGTTGGTGTTGAGGAAGACCGATTGGCGGAACTGTGCCTGGGTGCCGTAGGCGATGCCGAGAGTGAAGACGGCAAGGCACATAAGTTTTACGATTTGCTTCATAATGTATTGATGTTTTGTTTGTTTATTTCTTGGTTTTCTTGGGAGCGGCTTTGGGCGCGGCTTTCTTGGGAGCGGCAGCGGTCTTGGGGGCAGTTTTCGGAGCCGCTTTGGGAGCCGCTTTGGGAGCAGCTTTGGGAGCAGCCTTGGAGGCGGCTTTGGAAACTGCTTTTTTAGGAG
>JAEEGH010020021.1_pt1 | contig 13964 bp, 12 predicted proteins | sample 9134181 | NCBI WGS metagenome assembly JAEEGH01 (sample SAMN16246544, study PRJNA631951) | gut metagenome | biome: gut microbiome; feature: rumen; material: DP-attached | host: Bos | place: Iran: Karaj | collected 2018-10
AAAAATTTCTATTCAAGGAATGGATCTGTATTACGGCAATTTCCATGCGTTGAAAAACGTGAACCTTAACATTATGCCCAACGAAATCTTGGCCTTTATTGGGCCTTCCGGCTGCGGTAAAAGCACCTTACTCAAGTCCTTGAACCGCATGAACGACCTGGTGGAAGGCTGCAAGATTACGGGCCACATCCTCTTGGATGGCCAGGATGTATACGGGGAAATGAATCCCAATATTCTCCGCAAGAGGGTGGGCATGGTGTTCCAGAAACCCAATCCCTTTCCCATGAGCATCTACGACAACATCGCCTACGGTCCTAGGACCCACGGTATCCGTAACAAGGCGGAGCTGGATGAAATCGTGGAAACGTCCCTGCAGAAATCCGGCGTGTGGGAAGAACTGAAGGACCGCTTGAAAAAGAATGCTCTCGGCCTTTCCGGCGGTCAACAGCAGAGGCTCTGCATTGCCCGTGCCCTGGCAGTTTCGCCGGAAGTGCTCCTGATGGACGAACCTACCAGCGCCCTGGACCCCATTTCCACCTCCATTATCGAGGACCTAGTTTTGGAACTCAAGAAGAACTATACCATCGTCATGGTGACCCATAACATGCAGCAGGCCACCCGCGTTTCCGACAGGACCGCCTTTTTCCTCTTAGGGGAAGTCATCGAAGTCAACAAGACTGAAACCCTGTTCTCGCTGCCCAAGGACAAGCGCACCGAGGACTACATTACCGGGAGATTTGGATAATGAGAAACCGTTTTGATTCGCAACTGGAAGCCCTGAACAGGGGTATTATAGAAATGGGCGCCCTGGTGGAAGATTCCCTGAAGGCCTCCATCGACGCCTTGCTGGCCTTTGACCGCGAAACCGCCAAGAAAATTGTGGTGGGCGACAAGGAAATCGACCAGAAGATGAAGGAAATCGAGATCCTTTGTCTGAGGCTTTTGCTGAGCCAGCAGCCTGTAGCCCGGGACTTGCGCCTGATTTCTGCTTCCCTGAAAATGGTGGGGGACCTGGAACGCATTGGCGATCAGGCTGCAGATATTGCCGAAATCGTGGCGGAGTGTACAGACCAGGACGGGGCTCCCCTGAAACTGGCCGCCATTCCGCCCATGGGTATTGACGTGCTTAAGATGCTGGCACAGAGTATCGATGCCTTTGTCCGTAAGGACTTGAAGCTGGCCAAGATTGTAATTGAAAGTGACGATGACGTGGATTTCCTTTTCCGCTCTGCCAAGCGGGAACTGGTGGAAACTATCAGGAAGACGGAATGTGACGCTGAGAGCATTATCCATTCCATTATGATCGCCAAGTACCTGGAACGCATCGGCGACCACGCCATGAACGTGGCCCAGTGGGCCATCTTTGCAGAAACCGGTACTCATCACGATGTCAGCCTCTTGAACGGGGCCGACGATTTCGATGATAAGTAAAAAAACTCCCGCGTAAGGTTTTACGAAGACCTTACAGTAAGATCATTGGAACTTTACGCGGGCAGTTTATATTTCGCTATGAAATCAGAATTGGTTTAGAGGTTACCATATATATGAAAAATCAGTCGGTGCAAATGGTTGTCTTTGACTGGGCAGGAACAACGGTTGACTTTGGTTCACAAGCGCCCCTCCAGATATTTGATAAGACGTTTAGGCATTTTGGACTCAAGTTTACTTTAGAAGAAATTGCGGGCCCTATGGGAATGGAAAAGAAGGACCATATCCGAGCCTTGCTTTCTTCTGCAGAAGGTCAGATGTTCTGGAAAATGGCACAGAGAAAAGAGTGGACTGAATCGGATATAGACCTTATTTACGAATGTTTTGGCGCCAATTTGAAAGCGGTGGTGAAGGATTACAGTCATGTGATAGACGGTGTTCCCGAAACAGTTCAGGCACTTCGTGAAAAGGGGCTAAAAATCGGAAGTACAACGGGCTACTCTTCTGAAATCATGGTGCCGATTCTTGCCCAGGCGAAAAAAGAAGGCTATAGTCCGGATTGCTATGTGACACCGGATATGTGCGGTTTTAGCCGCCCGACTCCTTTTATGCTTTTCGAATGCATGAAACGCCTCCAGGTGTATCCGCCAAAATGCGCAGTCAAGGTGGGGGATACCCTGGTGGATATCGCCGAAGGGAAAAATGCCGGGGCCTGGTCGGTGGGGGTCTTGACTGGCTCCAGCGTGTTGGGTTTTTCCAAGGAACACTACGATGAACTTTCTAACGGAGAAATCTGGAATGCGAAGCGGGTGGCAGAACAAAAATTTTTCGATGCCGGTGCGGATTTCGTAATTGATTCTATATCGGACTTGCCGGAGCTTATAAAGCAAATCGATGAAAAATTGAGGTAACTTTATGGATAGCTTTTATAATTCGGTGCGGGTTTTTCAAGGACGGGGCTGCTTGCGGGAACTCCCCAGTGTCTGCAAGAAAGCCCTGAAGGATGACCTGTCCGCTATCATTCTCATTCTCGTCTGGGACAAGTCTGTCCTGGAACAAAAGGGAATCCAAAAACTCCAGGAAGAGTTCCCCAACACCCTGGTAGAAGAATGTTCCGTTTCAAACCCGGAAATCGAGGACCTTTTCGGCCTTTATCAAAAGTTCTACCGTAAAAAGGTGGATTTGATCATTGCCGTCGGTGGCGGTAGCGTTATGGACCTGGGCAAGTCCCTTTGCATGATCCACGACGAGGAAATTGAATCTGCGGAGGAACTCAGGAACATTATCGCAGAAAAGCGGTACAGGAAAAGTTCCCTGCAGTGGATAGGCGTTCCGACTACCTCGGGAACGGGTAGCGAAGTGACCTGCTGGGCAACGGTCTGGGATATGGAAAACCTGAAAAAATCTTCCATCGAGACCACAGAAAATTATGCCTATGCGGCCTTTGCCGATTCCCGCTTGACGGAAAACTTGCCTATCAAGTTGGCGGTATCTTCCGCCCTGGATGCGGCCTGCCACGCGGCAGAAAGCTACTGGGCGAAATCCACGAATTCCATTTCCCAGATGTACGCTTTAAAGGCGATTCATCTTATTTTCTCTGCGCTTCCCGCTCTAGTAGAAAGGCGAGACCCTATCCTTACATCGGAAATTCTGAGTCGGGCAAGCCTTGTTGCAGGGCTTGCCTTTAGTAACACCCATACGACGGCTTGCCATTCTATTTCTTACCCCTTGACAATGCTTTTCCGCATTCCCCACGGCGTTGCAGTTGCACTGCTTCTTGGGGGAGTCTTTAAGCTGAATCAGTCAAAAATCGAGGAATTACCCGAGTTGCTGGAAAGTTTCGGGGTAAAGTCCGTAGACGATATCCAGCCCCTGGTGGAAGGGTTCTTGACGGCGGCAGGCTTTGAAATAAGGCTTTCGAAGTGGGGGGCGACTGACGCCACCTTAGAAGAGGCTGCAGAAAAGAGCATGACCAAGGGCCGTGCCGACAACAACCCGGTGCCCCTTGATAAAGAAACGGTTTTAAAAATTCTCAACAACATAAAGGGATGACCATCATGAATACTAAAAGGATTTCTAACAAAAAAGACTACGCGGTTTTCGGAATCATAGCGACTATGGTTCTTGCGATCTGCGCCATTTACATTTGCGGATGTAGCGGAGAATCGGTAAAAAACTTCACCATCGCCTACGCGCCAAACGAGTCTACGGAACAGAGTACTGATGCCCGTAACGGTCTTGCAAAGGATCTTGGAGCGTTTCTCGGAGTGGAGGTAAAGGAAATTCAGGCCACGGACTACAATGCGATTATTGAGGCCCTTCGTACGGGAAAGGCCGACATGGCTTACCTGGGGGCCCTTTCTGTTGCCCTCGCCATGGAACGCGCCGGGGCTGAACCCATTGTCATGAAGGCCCCGAAGGGCGACAAGACCCTGGCCACTTACCGCTCCGTGTTTATCGCCAAGAGCGATAACGAAAGGATTAACACCCTCCGTGATGCCAAGGGCAAGAAAATCGCCTTTGTGGACCCGAATTCCACCTCGGGAAACCTGGTGCCTACTTCTGAGATCATGAATGTGTTTGACGACGAAAAACTGAACTCCGACCTGATTCACACCAACGGGAAGTTTTTCGAGGCGGTGAGCTTTTCCGGTAAGCACCAGGCCGGCCTCCAGGCGGTCATCAAGGGCGATGTGGATATTGTCCCCATTTCCGACCAGATCCTTGCTTCGGAAATTGCCAACGGCAATGCGGCTGAGGGTTCTGTAAAGGTTATTCACTCCTCGGCTCCGATTCCTGCCGAAGCCATGACCGTTGGCAAAACGGTTTCTCCGGAACTGAAGGCAAAACTCGTCAAGTTCCTGACGGCCTACGACAATGCAGAATATTTCGCAAAGGTCATCAAGGTGCCTAGCGCCCGGTTTGTACCTTCTTCCAAGGATGATTACGCCGCAATCGTGACCCTTAACCGCAACATCAACCAGTAATCGGAAAATTTGGCAAGGTTATAGTATTTTATGGAACCGATTTTAAGATTCGACCATGTGACGAAACGTTACGGGAACGGGGTCCGTGCCCTGAAGGACGTGTCCCTTTCCATAAGGCCCGGTGAATTTGTATCCATCATCGGCCCTTCGGGCTCGGGAAAGTCTACCCTTCTGCGGTCTATCAACAAGCTGATTTCTACGACAGAAGGGAACGTTTTTTTCGACGGTGAAAACGTGGCGTCCCTTCGCGGAAGCAGACTCCGCAGGAGTCGATCTAAAATCGGTATGATTTTCCAGAATTACAACCTGGTCAATAACCTTTCGGTTCTTCAGAACGTACTCCACGGCCGCCTGGGGCACATGAAGGGTATCCGGGGAATCCTCGGGCTCTATTCCGAAGAGGACAAGGAAAACGCCTGGAACCTTCTGGAAGAAATGGGCCTTGAAAATTTCAGCTATAACAAGGCGGGAACCCTTTCCGGTGGGCAAAAGCAGCGGGTGGGAATTGCCCGTGCCATTATCCAGGATCCTAAAATCCTCCTGTGTGACGAGCCTATTGCCTCCCTGGACCCTTCCAGCGCCAAGGTCATAATGGACCTTTTAAGAAAAATGGCCCAGAAGCGGGGCATTCCCTGCCTGGTGAATCTGCATCAGGTCGATGTGGCCCTACGGTATTCCACGCGAATCATCGGACTCCATGCCGGTGAGGTAGTCTTTGACGGAAGCCCCGAAGAATTGAACGGGACCGCCATGGAGCGGATTTATGGAACTTCGGTTTACAACTTAGTGGCAGGGACCTCCGATGAAACGGAAATGCGGCAAGCCTATGCAGTCTGAAAAGCGGCTCTATAACATCCTGTTCTTCTGCATTGTAGCGTTGTTTGTGGCCAGCACCGCCTTTACCCGCTACAATCCATTTGAGGTATTCTTTAACCTGGAAAATTTCCGTTCCTTTATCGTGGACGATTTCTTTCCGCCAGCCCTTCCTACGGGCCTGAAACTAGAAGCGATTTTTCAGGGAATCCTGACGACTATCTGCATGGCCCTCTCGGCGACAACGGTGGCGGCGCTCCTTGCCTTCTTGACATCCCTCTTTGCCAGTAAGCGGGTGTCTCCTGTTGCCTGGTCCCCGAAGTTTGTCCGCGGCTTTGCCACCTTTCTTAGAAACATTCCCGCTCTGGTTTGGGCCTTTATCCTGTTCTCTTCTTTGGGGATTGGTACGGGAGTTGGTTTTGTCGCCCTCTGCATTAGCAGTTACGCCTTCATGGTTCGCGCCTTTTCCGAAACCATCGACGACATTTCCCAGGACAATCTGGAAAGCTTGCAGGCGGCAGGGGCTTCCTTTATCCAAGTGGTGTTCCACGGCATTTTGCCCTCTTGCTTGCGGGGCTTTGTTTCCTGGTTCCTGTACTGCATCGAGGTGAACCTTCGGTCTTCTACGGTGGTAGGCATGGTCGGGGGAGGTGGCATCGGCCTTGTGCTGCTTTCGTACCTGAAAGGCTTCAAGTATAACATGTCCTTTACCATTATTCTCGCTATCGCCGTAATGGTCCTGTTTGTAGATGCTCTTACCAACTATTTACGCAAGGAGCTGGATTTAGAATGACGGCAACAGCAATCCGCAGGACGGCCTCGGGAAAAATGAGGATCGACTGCATCGAAAAGAATCGGTCGGCCTCTGTATTTCTGGTTGTCATGGCGGTTCTCTCCATTTTGGGAATGCTTTACCTGGATATTCCCTGGTCCAAGATGCTTGCCCGTGTCCCTCAGGTGGCGGGAGTGTTCTGGAAACTGGGGCATCTTGATTTTTCGAACTTCGACCTCATCGGTACGGCCCTTTTGGAAACCATTTCCATTACGGTGCTTTCCACTATTTACAGTCTGCTCCTTTCCATCTTTTTTGGCATGCTGGCTGCAGAAAACATTTTTCGGTGCCCCCTCCTTTCCACTTCGGTCAAGGCTGTCTTTTCCTTCCTCCGTGCCGTGCCCACCCCGGTATGGGTCCTCTTGATGATGATCTGTATCGGGATGGGACCTGCGGCTGGAATTGCGGGGCTCTGTGTACACACCACGGCTTTCTTTACACGGGCTTTTGCCCAGAGTTTTGAGGCGGTCCCTACCCAGACCATAGAAGCTTTACAGTCGGCGGGAGCGAGCCGGATTTCCGTATTCTTCAATGCGGTTCTTCCCTCGGCTATCCCGGAACTGGTGGCCTGGACGGGAATGCGCTTCGAAATCAACTTCTCGGAATGTGCCATCCTTGGCATGGTGGGGGCTGGCGGTATTGGCTATGTCATCTCCACTAACATCGAAGGATATGAATACGGTACGGCGGGACTTGCCATCCTCTGCGTATTCGTCATTGCCTTTTGCATTGAACGGGCCTTTATCTGCATCAAGGCCAGGCAACGGGCCTGCTAACTCACACGGTAACGAAGGAACCATTATGAAACTGACAGAAGAAAACTACATCGAGCGGGATGTGTCGTGGATGCTCTTTAACCGCCGCATTCTGGCGGAAGCCCAGCGACAGGAAATTCCGCTGATGGAGCGGCTTAACTTTTTGGGAATTTACAGCAATAACTTGGATGAATTTTTCCGGGTCCGCGTAGCGACTCTCAACCGCATCGTGGATTTTGCGGACAAGAATTCCAAGGACCTTCGAGAACGCAGCAAGCAGGCCTTAAAGACCATCGGAAGGCTTAACGCCAAGTATGCCCAGACCTTCAAGGAAACCGTTACGGATGTGTTCAACCAGTTGCAGAAAAAGCATATTCACCTCCTTTCGGAACAGGATCTGGACGATTCCCAGAAAGAGGCCGTAAAGGAATACTGCCTCTCGAAACTGGCGGGGAACCTTTCTCCCATCTGGCTTTCTTCGGTCCAGGGAGTCAATTCCCTGTCCGACGACTCCATCCACTTTGTCGTCCGCCTCAAAAAGCAGGACGAGCAGAAGAAGGGGCGCCGCAAGGGCTATGCCATTATCGAGATTCCCGTCAAGAAGTTCGGCCGTTTCGTGCAACTGCCCGATGTCAGTTCCGGTAATGTTACGGACCATTACGTCATGTACCTGGACGATGTAATCCGCTGCGCCTTGCCCTACCTTTTCCCGGGTTCCGGCTTCAACCGTTTCGAGGCCTGGTCCTTCAAGTTTACGAAGGATGCGGAAATGGAACTGGATACCAACATCCAGGGCGGTACGCTGCAGAAAATCGCCAAGGGGGTCAGGAGCCGCAAGAACGGCTTGCCAATCCGTTTTATCTACGACGAGAAAATGCCCCGGGAAGTGCTGAAGAAATTGCTGGAACAGCTGAAGCTTTCTTCGGTGGACGCGAGCCTTCCTTCGGGCCGCCATCAGAACCATAAGGACCTGATGAAGTTTCCGCGGTTTGAAGCTCCTAGGGGAACGAAGTTCGAATACCCCAAGTGGCCTTCGGTCATGCCCGCCTGGGCCATGGCCCCCACTCTTCTGGATGTCATCCGCGAAAAGGATCGCTTCCTCCACGTGCCCTATCATTCCTTCGATGCCTACATCAACCTGTTGCGGGAAGCCGCCATCAACCCGGAAGTCAAGGGAATCAAGACCACCCTCTACAGGCTCGCCCGTGATTCGAAGGTTATCGGTTCCCTGATCGCCGCGGCCCGTAACGGCAAGAAGGTGACGGTGGTCATCGAGCTCTTGGCCCGCTTTGACGAGGAATCCAATATTGACTGGTGCAAGAAAATGGCCGATGCGGGTATCCATGTGATTATGGGGGTGGAAGGCCTCAAGATTCACTCCAAGGTGACGCTGATTACGGCGAAGAAGGGAAATCTGGCCTGTATTTCTACGGGTAACTTCCACGAAGGAAACGCCTGCGCCTATACGGACTTTCTGCAGTTCACGGCGCGGCAGCCTATTGTAAAGGATGTGGAGCGCCTCTTCGACTTTATCGAAAAACCCTATATGTCCGTCAAGTTCAAGGAGCTGGTGGTTTCACCCAACGACATGCGCCGTCAGTTGACACGGCTCATTAACCAGGAAATCCGCAACCATAACCTGGGCTACCCGGCCTATATCCTCTGCAAGCTCAACCATGTCACCGACGAAAGTATGGTGAAAAAAATTTACGAAGCCGCTTCGGCAGGTGTCAAGGTGGATTTGCTGGTGCGTGGCAACTGTTCTTTGGTGCCTTCCTTGCCGGAACTGGGCGGAAACCTGCGTGTCAACGCCATTATCGACCGCTACCTGGAACATTCCCGTATCCTCATCTTTGCCAACGGTGTGGATCTGGAACACCTGGGAGTGGGCGAAGAAGACGGTAGCTACCACGACTACAAGGTTTTTATCGGTTCGGCCGACTGGATGCCCCGAAATCTGGACCACCGCATCGAAGTCTATTCTCCGGTTTTCGACATCGACATCAAGCGGGAAGCCCGACTCGTCGTGGAGCAGGGCATGCGCAACAATTACAATAGTTTCAGGTCCCAGGCGGAACTGTACAAACATTACAAGGCAGTAGAAAAGTAAAATGAAAAGTGCAAGAAAGAACCCTATCAACCTGGCCGCTATCGATATCGGCTCCAATGCGGCCCGTTTGCTCATCAAGACCGCCACTTTCCAGGAAGACGGCTCCGTTAACCTGGAAAAGCAGCAGTTTATTCGTTTTCCCCTGCGCCTGGGCGTTGACGTTTTCCAGAACGGGATAATCAGCGAGGAACGGGAAGAACAGTTCCTGTGCATGATCAAGGCCTTCAAGCAGTTCATGAACATATACAATGTGGCGGATTACCGCGCCTGTGCCACTTCGGCCCTGCGGGACGCGACCAACGGCCAGAAAGTGCTGCGCCGAATCCGCCATCGTACCGGAATCGATATTGAACTGATTTCAGGTGAAGAAGAAGCCCGGGTCATTTACGACAACCACACGGAACAGCTCCTGGAAACCGCTCCCCGAAAAAACGGCCTCGAAAGGACCTACCTTAACGTAGATGTGGGCGGCGGTTCTACCGAAATAAGTCTCATTTACCAGGGCCAGCTCATGGGAAGCCGAAGTTTCAATATCGGTACCCTGCGGTTGCTCATCGGCCTGGTGGACATGGATTCCATAGACGACATGTGCGACGAAATCCGCATGATGATGGTGAATTGGGGGCCCGTTTCTATTATCGGTTCCGGCGGAAACATCAACAAGCTTTATCGTCTGGTACCCAAGAAGGTGCGGCGGGATAATCGCCTTTCCCTGACGCAACTAGAACAGCTTTACGACAAACTTTCTTCCCTCAGTTTCGAGGAACGGATGAAACAGTTTGACCTCCGCTCCAGCCGTGCCGACGTCATTGTGCCTGCGGCCCAGATCTTTATCTCTATCGCGAGGGCAGTCAAGGCCACCGAAATCATCGTCCCTACCATCGGCCTTGCCGACGGCATCATCAAGGAACTCTGCACAAAGATACAGGCGGGGGGGAAGCGTCGGGAAATTGGTAAAGACGCAGAACGCAATTAGTGCAATGTATTTGCGCAAAAGCAACAGCTATACGGAAAATACCGTTTATCCGGGGCTTCGCGAAATTGATATTAAACGCGGAATGCTTAAGAAGGCCAAGGATTTGATTCGTTCCATCAGGTCCAATCACCCGTGGCTCAAATTGAACAAGGAAGAATTTTTCAGAGCGGCTGGTTTGATTCGCTATGATTCTACCATTGGAAAGTCGGGCTATACGCTTGCTGCGCTTATGCTGGTCGGTACGGACGAAGCGATTTCAAGTTATTTGCCATATTATAAAATTGAAGCAATAGTTCGCAAACAAGACCTGATGCGCTACGATGATCGCTTGACCGTCACATGCAATCTGATTGATGGTTACGAATTGCTGAACGGGTTTATCGAAAAGCATCTCCCTGACAAATTCTATTTGGATGGGAAAACTAGACTCTCTTTGCGTGACAAGATTTTTAGAGAAGTGATTGCGAATATGCTGATACATCGTGAATACATGAATCCGATTCCAACAACGCTCGTTATTTATAAAGATAAGCTTGTGACGAATAATGCGAACAAGCCCTTTGCGTACGAGAAATTAGCATCTCAACTTTGTTCTTATCCTAAGAATCCGCATATCGCCACAATGTTTGCACAGATGGGGTTTGCGGAATACCTTGGTATGGGTATCCGTAGTTTCAATATCGGAACCCTGCGGCTGCTCTGCGGCCTGCTGGACATGGATTCCGTAGATGACATGTGCGACGAAATCCGCATGATGATGGTGAACAGGGGGCCCGTTTCTATTATCGGTTCTGGTGGAAACATCAACAAGCTTTACCGGCTGGTGCCCAAGAAGGTGTGGCTGGACAATCGCCTTTCCCTGGTCCAGCTGGACCGCCTTTGACCCGACAGAGCCATAAGTGGGAGAAATAGGCTTGCTTCTAGCAGAAAGTCACGGTTATTTCCGTGCCTACGCCTATGGCGGATTGTAACGAAATCTCTGCATGGTGCACTTCGGCGATATGCTTCACGATTGCGAGGCCTAGCCCCGTGCCGCCAGTGGCCTTGGAACGGCTCTTGTCTACCCGGTAAAAGCGTTCGAAGATGCGAGGCTGATTTTCTTCGGGAATGCCAATCCCAGTATCCTTCACAGCAATGGATTTTTGTTGCACTAGAATACTCACGGAACCGCCCGTTTCTGTATAACGAATGGAGTTGTCGACCAAGTTGTAAAGCATTTCAAAAAGGAGTTTGTAATTGCCCTGTACCTGAGCGGCAGCATCCCCTTCCAGGGACACTTGGATGTTTTTCTTGCTGGCGTTAAGGGACAACTCCTCGATGCAACCGGAAGCTAGGGGCCACAGGTCTACAGTCTCGTTCAAGTCTATCGCAGATTCTCCCGGGGCATCCAGCTTGGAAAGAGTCATGATGTCATTCGCAATGGAAAGCAGACGGTTCGCTTCCTTGTGGATTTTTCCGGCAAAGAGTTTCACATCTTCGGGTTTCGCCATGTCATTTTCGATGAGTTCCGCGTAGCCCGAAATGGAGGTAAGAGGTGTTTTCAACTCGTGAGAAGCATTAGCGGTAAACTCGTCACGCATCTGGGCGGTCTTCTTCTTTTCTTCGGAAAGTTGCTCTATGGTGAGTTGCAGTTCCCGGTTCTGCTTGCGGATGGTTTTGACAAGCGGTGCGATTTCCTTGTAAATTCCCTCGTCGTCCATGAGCTCGGGCTGCCCCAGGTTTTCAGCCAGTTTCTGCACCGGCCGCACAAAAACCCGGCTCAAGCCAAAGGCAATCAGTATAGACACTACCACGATGGCTGCCAAAAGGGCAATCAGGTAAGGCGTGGTCTTGGATACCGATTCATGGAGGCTCGCCAGCCTGCGGCTGAGGCGCAACACATTTCCATCGGAAAGGCGCTCCGCAACGTAAAACACCTTGGCATTCAAGGTCACGGAGTAACGGAGGTTTTCACCGGAGCCCTTGTTGATGGCCTCCTGTATTTCCGGGCGGTTCCGGTGGTTTTCCATTTTGGCCGCCTCGGCATCGCTTTCGTAAATCACCTTGCCGTCCCTATCTACCAAGGTAATGCGCAGGTTCTCGCTAGCAAAATCAGGCAGGCACGCTACGGGTCCATCAGAAGAATCCATCTTGCCGTAGGCGACTTCAACGAGATGGGCTGTTTCCCGCAAGTCCCGTTTCAACTGCTCCGACATTTCGTTCTCGAAAACCTGCGCCGTGAAATACACCGCAAAGAGAGCGGCGAGTACTCCGACATAAATCAAGCTGAAGCGGATGCTGTTTTTCATAGAGCCTTGTATCCTACGTTTCGCACGGTCTGTACGATAGAACCATGCGACCCCAGTTTTTGACGAAGGGTTTTCACATGCATATCTACGGTGCGGGTGTCCATATCAAAATCAATGCCCCAGATCTTTTCCAGAATCTGCTGCCTAGAGAAAACAGTTCCCGGTCGGGACATCAGAAGTTTTAAAAGTTCATATTCCTTAAAAGTAAGTTCTACAGCGACTCCGTCGACAGTTACCGAACGACGCTGGTCATCAAGAATCACGCCTCCGAGAGCCAAGTTCGACGCCTCCGTACTTTCGGCAGGTCCTTGTCCAGAACGACGAAGTACAGCCCGCACGCGAGAAATGAGTTCCAGAATGCCAAACGGCTTTGCGATATAGTCGTCGGCCCCTAGGTCAAGACCTTTTACTTTGTCCAGCTCCGTACCCTTGGCCGTGAGCATGATTACCGGGACATTTCGCGTATTTTCTTGGTTACGGAGGCGTTTCAGAATACTCAAGCCGTCTTCACCGGGGAGCATGATGTCCAATATGAACAAATCCGGAACGACCGATTTCACCTGTTCATCCAGTGCCTTGCCGCAATCGAAAGACATCACCTCGAAACCGCTACTCTTCAAGGCGTAGGTTTCCATTTCACGGACATCGGCGTCATCTTCCACAATATAGATCATAGGTCCATCCTCGGGATTAAGGTTTAGCGGTCAGGAACTTCCTGCTGGCCTTGGCGACAGACCCTACCGAATCCAGCAAAGCCCAGGACTCGTAAAGGATAGTTAAATAAAGGATTTCTGCGCGGATGTTTTCGGAACTGGCCTTCATCATCTCGGCCTTTCGCTCAGCAAATATCCTGGAACCTTCTTCCCGCAGCTGCCCCCGGACTTGGTCGTAACGGCCAAAGTCCATGGTTTCCACCATCCCAGCGACACTCTCGATACGCTCCTTCACGTGGGCCGCTGTTCGCAGGAGCATCTTCCGCTTCTCGTTGTCCATCGGGTTAAAACCATTGTCCACATGGTTCTTGCAGGGCGAAGAAATCTGCTCTAGGCTAAACAGGGCGTCCCCCATAAAGTCATTGGCCTGGTACAGGAAAAAGTTCTTGACCACCAAATCTTCTTGGGCGAGCCTTTCTGTACACAGGGTTCCGTGGCGACGGTTCCGCTGCACATGTTTCTTTAGGATTTTAATTTGTTTGTTCACCGAGCGGAGCTTTCCTAAATCTTCCCGCAACAAGCCTATCAGCAGCTTTTCATAGCAATCGGCACACCAGCGGAGAATTTCGCTCCATTCGCCCCGACTGTATTCCTGTATAAGGGGGTATACCTTTGTCTCGGGGGGAGCCGTCAGGATGTTATCAAACAATTCCTCCGCCTTACCCTTCTTGTTTTCTCGGTATTTCAGGTTCGAACGAATCAATACGAAAATGACCACGGCAAAAAGACCGAATATGGCTGGGAAACCGCCAAAGTAAAGCACTGTCGCCACAGCAGAAGCACTGGCAAATGCGGCGAAGGCCGTAAGGAACCATCCGCCAATTACCGAGAGTACCCCTGTAATGCGGTATACGGCCGTTTCACGGTTCCATGCCTTGTCGGCAAGACTAGTGCCCATAGCCACCATGAATGTCACGTAGGTCGTAGAAAGGGGGAGTTTCAGGGACGTGCCCAATGCAATGAGGGAGCTTGCAAGCATTAGGTTTACGCAAGCCCGCAATAAATCAAAGGCGGCGCTATCCTCTTCCAGAATCATTTCCTTGGTATTAAAGCGGGTGTTAA
>JAEEGH010020022.1_pt1 | contig 13963 bp, 9 predicted proteins | sample 9134181 | NCBI WGS metagenome assembly JAEEGH01 (sample SAMN16246544, study PRJNA631951) | gut metagenome | biome: gut microbiome; feature: rumen; material: DP-attached | host: Bos | place: Iran: Karaj | collected 2018-10
TTTCTTGCATTTTACACTTCCCTCATTTAATACCACAATCTCTGATTGTTGGGCCCCTTATCTTAGAGTTCTTAGCTACTTTTTAGCCACAAACAGTGTTCCCACGGCCTTACCTTCAACTATATCATAAAGTTTTTCCGGATATTTGCCGTTGGAAATAACCATATTAATTCCCTTATTCATTGCAATTTCCGCAGCATTAAGCTTGGTTATCATGCCGCCTGTACCGCGGTTTGAGCCTGCTCCGCTTGCAAGATCTCTTATTTCGTCATCCAAAACACGCACTTCTCTTATAAGTCTTGCATCGGGATTTTTGGCCGGATTATCCTCATAAAGTCCGTCAATATCGCTTAAAAGAACCAAAATATCCGCCTCACAAAGAACGGCAACGATTGCAGATAAAGTATCGTTATCACCGAAAATTTTGTGAGGATTTTCGATTTCTTCGTAAGATACCGTATCGTTTTCATTAACGATAGGAATTATTTTTTGTTCCAAAAGTGCCTCAAGAGTATTGATGATATTTTCTTTGGTGTGAGTATTTTCGATATCTTCACCCGTAAGCAAAATCTGGCCTACGATTTTACCGTATTCTCCAAAGAATTTATCATATAAATGCATAAGCTCACACTGTCCCACGGCAGCGGTAGCCTGCTTAAGTCTTAACTCTTCCGGACGTTTTTCAAGCTTCATTTTGCACTGTCCCACCGCAATGGCACCGGAGGAAACAAGCACAACATCATAGCCCATATTTTGAAGTTCCGACAAAGTCCTTGCAAGCATATCGATGCTTCTTAAATTTGGTTCTCCGTTTTCGTGAGTAAGTGTACTTGTTCCGACTTTTACAACTATTCTTTTCATTTTTGATTCCTTTTCTGATTAACTAACTCTATTATAATAAAACTTTGTTTGATAACACAACTATTCAAGTTCAAAGGCGCCCGTGTAAAGCTGATAATACACGCCCTTCTTTTCGATAAGTCTGTCGTGGGTACCTCTTTCTATAATTTTACCATGGTCAAGCACCATAATAACATCCGAATTTCTAACCGTTGAAAGACGATGTGCAATAACAAATACTGTTCTGCCTTTCATTATGGAATCCATACCCGCCTGAACCAAAGCCTCCGTACGAGTATCGATTGATGATGTGGCCTCGTCCAAAATCATAACCGGTGGGTCCGCAACCGCTGCCCTGGCGATGGATATAAGCTGACGCTGACCTTGAGAAAGACCGCTGCCGTCACCTTCCAAAACCGTATCGTATCCGTGAGGAAGCATTCTTATAAAGCTATCCGCATTGGCAAGTTTTGCGGCTTCAATACATTCCTCATCCGTAGCGGAAAGCCTTCCGTATCTGATGTTTTCCATAACCGTTCCCGTAAAGAGATTTACATCCTGCAAAACAATTCCCATGGAATGGCGAAGATCCGCCTTTTTAATCTTGTTAATGTTTATTCCGTCATATCTTATTTTGCCATCGGCAATATCATAAAATCTGTTAATAAGGTTGGTAATTGTGGTTTTTCCGGCACCCGTTGCACCAACGAAGGCAACTTTTTCGCCGGCATCCGCATGAAGGCTTATATCCTTAAGTACAGGTTTTCCTTCTTCGTATTCAAAATCAACGTTTTCCAAAATAACATTGCCTTTAAGGGCCGTAAGGCGAAGTGTACCGTCTTCAAGAACTTCTTTCCAAGCCCATTTGCCCGTATGTTTTTCACTTTCTTGCAAGCTGCCGTCAACTTCTTCAACCCTACATAAGCTTACGCTGCCTTCGTAATTTTCCGGCTCTTCATCAATAAGATCGAAGATTCTTGATGCGCCGGCAAGAGCCATAACGATTGCATTCATCTGCTGTGCCACCATACCGATAGGCATAACTATTTTTCTTGCAAGTACAAGGAATGAACCGATTATACCCAAAGTCAACACGCCCGTTCCGGAAAACGAAACGTTTGTAATGCCCGCAAATGCCATGGCACCACCCGCAATTGCAATGGCAACATACAAAATGTAAGAAAGGTTGCCCATAATAGGCATAATGTTTTGCATCATTTTGTTTGCCGTTGTGGCATTGTAATTTAATACATCGTTTTTCTTATCAAAACCTTCCAAAGCTTTGTTTTCGTGGCAAAATACCTTTACAACCTTCTGTCCGTTAACCATTTCCTCCGCAAAGCCCGTTACATCACCCAAGGAAATTTGCTGACCTATAAAGTATTTGCTGCTTCGTTTGCTGACAATCATAACTATAGCCGTCATGATAACAACGCAAACAGCCACAAATATGGTAAGCCAAAGGCTTAGGGCAAGCATTGAAATAAATATTGTGGCAATGGTAATAAAGAATGAAACCACCTGCGGTACAACCATTGCAATCATCTGGCGAAGAGCATCCGTATCGTTTGTATAATGACTCATAATATCGCCATGAGTATGTGTATCAAAATATTTAATCGGGAGACGCTGCATTTTTTCAAACATCTCGTCTCTGATTTTCTTTAAGGTGCCCTGGGCAATAACAACCATCATTCTGTTGTAGAACAAAGTTGTAATAACACCCGCCGCATAAATAAGGGCCATTCCCATAAGAACCGGTGCAAGTCCCGAAAAAGCAGGGGGTTCATTGGAAACAATAGGAATGATATAATCGTCAATCAAAACCTTCCAAAAAATCGAAGGTACAACTCCCGCAACAGAGCTGATTATGATAAATACAAGTACTAAAACTATCTGTATCTTAAAATTCTTAAGATAAGACATGAGTCTGCCTACCGTTCCCGGCTTAATAAGAGCTTTTTGTTTTTTCTTATTCATTGCCTTCGCCTCCCTTCCTCTGGGATTCGAAGACTTCTTTGTAAATCAGATTGTTTGCAAGTAAATCTTCATGTTTTCCAACCGCTGCAATTTTGCCTTCATTCATTATAACAATCATGTCAGCATCCTGAACGGAAGAAATACGTTGTGCAATAATAATCTTTGTGGTATCCGGTATTTTTTCCGCAAAGGCACGACGAATGGAAGCATCCGTCTTTGTATCAACAGCACTGGTGGAATCATCCAAAATAAGGATTTTAGGCTTTTTAAGAAGAGCCCTTGCAATACAAAGTCTCTGCTTTTGACCGCCGGAAACATTTGTACCGCCCTGTTCTATATAAGTGTCATATTTATCGGGGAAAGTCTCTATAAACTCGTCTGCGCAGGCAAGTTTACAAGCCTCTTTTATTTCTTCATCCGTGGCATTTTCATCGCCCCATCTTAAGTTTTCTTTTATGCTTCCGCTAAAAAGCTCGTTTTTTTGCAAAACAACCGCAACTTGATTACGAAGAGACTCGATATCATAATCCTTTACGTTTTTGCCTCCAACCAAAACTTCACCTTCGCTTACGTCATAAAGACGCGGAATAAGCTGTACAAGTGACGATTTTGACGAACCTGTTGCACCGATTATACCAACGGTACTGCCCGATTCTATTTTTAAATTAATATTGTCCAAAACAAGTTTTGTTGCGGTCTCCGAATAGCCGAAATTAACATTCTTGTATTCGATGCTGCCATCATTCACGCTGTATTCCGGATTTTCGGGATTGTGAAGCTCCGATTTTTCGTTTAAAATCTCCGCAATACGTCCCGCAGAAGATCTGGCAATGATAATCATTACATAAACCTGTGAAAATCTGAGCAAGCTCATAAGAATCTGGGTGCAGTATGCCACAAGGCTTAAAAGCGCACCTGTTGTAAGTCCCAAACTTGCCTCGTTACCGCTGGCGATTACGGCTTTTGCACCTATCCATGCAATAAGAAGCATACATATATAAGAAACCGCCTGCAAAGCCGGCACATTGTAAGCTACTATTTTTTCCGCTTTTGAAAAGTCTTCGTAAACCACCTTTGAAATTCCTTCGAATTTTTCCACTTCGTGGTCTTCACGCACAAAAGACTTTACAACTCGCATACCGCGCACATTTTCCTGTACCACGCGGTTAAGTTTATCATAAAGTCTGAACACCTTTTCAAAAACAGGGTGACATTTATTGGCAATATAAACAAGAATGAATCCCAAAATAGGAATACTGATTAAGAATATAAGGGACATTCCCCTATGGAGATTAAATGCCGCAATAAGAGAAAACAATATAACAAGAGGGCATCTAAGAGCCGTTCTTACAATCATTATATAGGCATTTTGCACATTTGTCGTATCCGTTGTAAGTCTTGTAACAATACTTGCGGTGGAAAACTTATCTATACTTTTAAATGAAAACCTCTGAATATTTTCATACATGTCATGACGAAGATTTGCGGCCAATCCGCAGGATGCCACCGATGCATTCACACCGCTTAACACTCCCCATAAAAGTCCAAGCATTGCCGAAATCAAAATGACAATTCCCATTTTGATAATATAGTCCATGTTTCCCACATCTATGCCGTTATCCACAAGATAAGCCATAAGAGTGGGAATAATAACCTCAAACAAGGCTTCCAACAATACAAATATCATTGTCATTATCGTTGCCTTTTTGTATTGTCTTATTGATTTTGCAAGTGTCTTTACAACCTCCAAGTGATTGCATCCCCCTTCTGTCCAAATAATTTAATAAATCGCAATCAAACAGTTGATTCTATACAAGAATATCCTTAATGTCGTTAAGTCCTTCTCTTGTTGTGACAATAACAACGGAATCGCCGACTTGCATGGAATCGTTACCGCGAGGATATATTATTGAACCTTTTCTTGTAATGCAGGCAACAATAATATCTGTTTTAAAATTAAGCTCCATAAGAGGTTTGTCCACAACAGGAGAGCCTTCTTTTACGGTAAATTCCAAGGCTTCGGCCTTGCCGCCGATAATCTTGTACATAGTCTCCACATTGCTTCCCATGGAATTTTTAAATGCTCTTACAAAGCTTGTTACGTGCTCTGCCGCAACTTCTTTAGGATATACTATTGTATCCAAATCCATTTCTTTTATAATATCGTCAAACTCTATTTTATTAATCTTTGTTATTGTTTTGATATTAGGTGACGCTTTCTTTGCATAAAGACTAAGCATAACGTTTTCTTCGTCAAAACTTGTAAGTGCGCAAAAGGCATCAACGCTTCCGATTCCTTCTTCGTCAAGAAGAACTCTGTCAGTTGCATCTCCGTGAATTACTTTGACTTTTGCAAGTCTTTCGTTTATCTCATTGCATCTCTTTTCGTCGTGCTCGATTATGGTTACATCAACGCCGGTTTTTGTTAAAATGCTTGCAAGATAAAAGCCCGTTTCTCCACCGCCGGCAATAATTACGGATTTCGCCTGGTTTGCCCTAACTCCGACTTTTCTGAAAAAGTCATTTACATACATCGGTGATGAAACAATAGTAATGGAATCGCCTGTTTTAAGAATAAATTCACCGTTAGGAATGAATATCTCTTCTCCTCGCTCTACGCCGCATACCAAAACATCGTTTTTGGCTTTTGGTCTGATGTCTCTTATCTTCATTCCGTCAAGGAAAGAGCCTTCCGGAATCTTAAGCTGCAAAAGCTCCACACGTCCTTTTGCAAAAGTATCCACGGAAATAGCTGAAGGAAAACGAAGAATTCGTGACATTTCAACCGCTGAAGCCATTTCCGGATTAATAAGCATTGCAAGACCAAGCTCGTCTTTTATAAAATTAAGTTCATTGTTGTATTCCGGATTTCTGACTCTGGCAATGGTCTGGCATCCGCCTGTTTTCTTCGCCAAAAGGCAGCATAATACGTTGAATTCATCCGATTTCGTAACGCTTATAACAATGTCGGCATTTTTAACGCCGGCTTCAAGAAGTATCTCATGATTTGCCGCATTTCCCGCAATTCCGGCAACATCCACCTCATTTACCACAGAATCTATAACATCCGGGTTAATATCAATAACCGTAATGTCATTATCCTCTTTAATAAGATTGTTAACTATAGTACGTCCTACTTTTCCGCATCCGATAACAATAATATTCATACCTTAACCTCTTTTAAATTTCCTCTAATGATTTAGCTAAAAAATTCTGTAATTTTTCACTTTTCGGATTGTTAAACACGTCTTCGGGTTTACCTTCTTCTTCGATAACACCATCTGCCATATATATTACATGGTCTGCTACGTTTTTGGCAAATTCCATTTCGTGAGTTACAACTATCATGGTTGAACCCGAATCTTTAAGGCTTTTTATTACTCTCAAAACCTCACCCGTAAGTTCCGGATCCAAAGCACTTGTAGGCTCGTCAAAGCAAAGCACGTCAGGGTTTAAGGCCAAAGCTCTGGCTATAGCAACCCTTTGTTGCTGACCGCCCGAAAGCTCGCAAGGATAAGCATCTTTCTTTTCTTTAAGGCCTACCTTATCAAGAAGCTCCAAGGCATGCTTTTCTATTCGTTTAAAAGCAATTCCCATCTCCGTACGGGATACTTTGGCTGCTTTTAATTTTTCTTTTTCCAAAAGTTCAGCCGCAAGTGTTACGTTCTTTAAAACACTGTACTGCGGGAAAAGGTTAAAAGACTGGAAAACAAGTCCGAAATGAAGCCTGTTTTGTCTTATTGTCTTTTCGTTTAAAGTTCCCGCATCTTTAGCATCAAAAATTTTTTCCGATTCGATGTAAAACTCGCCTTCATTGGGAGTTTCAAGAAAATTGATACAACGAAGAAGTGTTGTTTTACCGCTTCCCGATGAACCTATAATAGCAAGAACTTCGCCTTTTTCCAACTTAAAATCTATACCTTTTAACACTTCGCTTTCGCCAAAGCGTTTTTTTACGTTTTTAACTTCTAATACTGACATTTTATGCCCTTTCTTAAGCTCTGAAATAGTTTAACTTCTTTTCAATATAGTTGAAAATGCCTGTAACTATTGCATTGAATATCAAATAAAATGCGCCTGCGTAGAACAACGGCCAAATAATATATTTAAGTGACAATATTTCCGATGCACAGAAGAATATCTCCGCAACGGAAACCGTTCTTGCAAGGGCCGTATCTTTAACAAGGGTAATTGTTTCGTTTGCAATAGGTGTTAAGATACGTTTGAAAAGCTGCAACAATATAACCTTAAAAAAGATTTGCGACTTTGTCATACCAAGGACCTGTCCGGCTTCATACTGGCCTTTCGGCATGTTCTCGATACCGCCTCTGTAAATTTCGGAAAAATAACATGCATAGTTTATAACAAAAGCTGCCAAGGCTCCGAAAAAGTAAGCTGCCGAAACATTCCCGCCGAAAACTGTCCATTTTGTAAGAGGCATATCAAAAGCGATACCCGGAAGATATACAACTACCATAAGCTGCAAAAGAAGAGGGGTACCTCTGATAATATAAACAAATCCTCTTACTATATATCTGAGAGGTTTAAATCTGCATCTGCTGCCCGCACAAAATACCAGGCCCAGAGGCAACGAAATAACTAATGTAAGCGCAAAGAGCGCAAGTGATACACCAAAGCCGTTTAAAAGCTTAACGGTTACATCTGCAAATGACATAAAAAATCTCCATTCTATAAAATCGAGTAGGCCAAAAACCTACCCGATTTCAGTCATTGTTTTTAATTGTAATAAAAGCTTTACTGTACTGCCTGTTCGTAAAGATCGGTTACGTTGTATTTAGCTGCGATATCAGCCAATACTCCCGATTCTCTTAAAGATTTGATAAGTTCGTTAACTTTAGCCGTTAAATCACTACCGAGTCTGAATCCGATTGCGTAAAGCTCATCTTCAAGTTCGATTGAATCAACAATCTGCATATCTGCATAATCGCCTCTTCCAACGCTTGCATTACCGAGTGTGTAATCTACAACGATTGCGTCGTAGTTACCGGAAAGTAATCCAAGTAAAGCTGCCTGCTGTGAATCGGCTGCCACATATTGGCATTTTGAAAGGTTTTCGTTATCAGCAATGGCTGTTTCACCTGCAGAACCGCTTTCAGCAGCGATTACAGTATCTTTATCATATCCTTCTGCTTTTGAAAGCTTGTCGGCACTCTTTTTGTTGATGATAATGCACTGTTTGTTTGCAAGATATGTATCTGTGAAATCCATGTTTTCTTTTCTGTCTTCGGTTACTGTAAGACCGTTCCAGATACAGTCGATGTTTTTGGCTTTAAGCTCTGTTTCTTTCATATCCCAATCGATAATCTGGAAATCTGCTTCAACGCCCAAAAGTTCGCAAACTTCTTTTGCAAATTCGGTATCGAATCCGATAAGTTCACCGTTGTCGTCATAATAGTTCATCGGCTCATATTCCGTAATACCGATAACCATTTTGCCCGCTTTTTCGATTGCTGCAAGGTCCGAATCGGATGAACCCTTGTCACAAGCCGTAAGTGTAAAAGCAGCTGTAATTACTGCTAATCCCAATGCGATTAGTTTTTTCATAATTTAAGTTCCTCCACATATTCTCTTTATCGTAGTAAAGCAATAACATACTAACATATCACAATGTTAATTGTCAAATAGGTTAAATGCCTATTTTTCTGTGATTTTTGCGTATCCTTAAACAAAGAGCAATCGGCAGCCGACGAAGGCCGACTGCCGATTATTTTTTATTGAATAATGCTTTATTTATCCAAGTGGAATGAAACAAGTAAGTCTTCAGGTTTAACCTGATCGCCTTCTTTAACATAAATCTTATCAACAGAACCTGCGACTTTGGAAACAACGGTTGTTTCCATCTTCATAGCTTCTACTGTCATAAGAGGCATGTTAACTTCAACTTTGTCGCCTTCCTTAACAAGTACTTTGCCGACAGTACCCGGAATAGATGAACCAAGGTGCTGTGGATTTCCTTTTTCAGCCTTAAGTCGAAGGTCGGCTTTAACTTCAAGCTTGTTATCCTGAATCATAACGTGACGAACAGCTCCGTTAACTTCAAATGCAACAAGTCTCATACCCTCTTCATCAGGCTCTAAAACTTCCAAGAGTTTGATAATAAGGTCTTTACCTTCTTCCATATGAAGAACGGTTTCTTCACCTCTTCTGAGTCCGTAGAAGAATACGTGGCTGTCAAGAAGAGTTGTATCATTGTAAGCCTGTGTATGTTTGCAATAGTCTTCATATACTTTTGGATAAAGAGCGTAGCTGATAACTTTCTGAGCCAATGTATCCTCATCCAAATCGCCGTATCCGTAAGTATCGCAAAGGTGTTTTCTGATTGCGCCCAAATCTTCATCCGGCATAAGTTTGCCCGGACGCTCCGTTAAAGGTTCCTGACCTTTAAGAACGATTTTTTGAAGTTCTTCAGGGAATCCGCCTTCAGGCTGACCCATCATACCTTTGAAGTAATCTACAACAGAATCAGGGTAAGATAAATCTTTACCGTCTGTTAAAATATTATCTTTTGTAAGTTTGTTCTGGAACATAAAGATTGCAAAATCACCGACTGCTTTCGATGAAGGTGTAACCTTAACAATGTTTCCGAGCAAATCGTTTGCTTCTTTATAAAGCATTTTGATTGTTTCGAAATCATCGCCGGCGCCCATTGACTTAACCTGTGCAAGAAGGTTTGAATACTGACCGCCCGGGATTTCGTATTTGTAAATCTCTGAGTTAGGAGATTTCATTTCACTTTCAAAAGGAGCATAAAGCTTACGAACTTCACCGAAGTATCTGCTTACGGCTGTAAGTTCATCATTATCGAGTCCTGTGTCTCTTTCCGTTCCTTTAAGAGCTTCAACAACAGTGTTCATTGTAGGCTGACTTGTAAGTGAGCTCATTGATTCGAGAGCAAGGTCTACGATATCAACGCCCGCACGTGCGGCCATAAGAACCGTTGCAACACCCGCACCCGTTGAATCATGTGTATGAAGGTGGATCGGAATGTTAAGTTCTTCTTTAAGAGTTCCCACAAGTTCTCTTGCGGCAAGCGGTTTAAGAAGGCCTGCCATATCTTTAATTGCAAGAACATGACAGCCGAGGGCTTCAAGTTCTTTTGATTTTTTAACATAGTAATCAAGTGTGTACTTCTTCTCATCAGGGCTTGAAATATCGCCTGTGTAGCAAAGAGTACCTTCTACGATTTTGCCTGTCTTTAATGCTTCTTCGATAGGCATTTTCATATTCTCAACCCAGTTAAGACTGTCGAAAATACGGAATACGTCAACACCCTTTTCTCCTGAAATACGGATGAATTCACGTACCACATTGTCAGGGTAGTTGCTGTAACCTACCGCATTTGAAGCACGAAGCAACATCTGCTGCAAAGTGTTAGGCATTGCTTTTGTAAGTTCTTTCAAACGTCTCCATGGTGACTCTTTCAAGAAACGATAAGCTGTATCGTATGTTGCACCGCCCCATGTTTCTGCCGAAAATGCATTTGCAAGAGCAGCATTGAGTGCAGGTGCCGCACCAAGCAAATCTTTTGTTCTTACACGAGTTGCCATAAGTGACTGCTGTGCATCACGCATGGTTGTATCAGTAACATAAAGTTTGCTGTCTTTTAAGATTTTCTGTGTAAAATCTTTTGCACCGAGTTTTAAGAATTCATCTTTTGCACCTACGATTTTCTTTGTTTTGTCGTATTCAGGTGACTTAGGCATAGCATAAACCGTATTTGCCGGAGCTTTACGTTCCGCATTGACAACCTGATTACCGATGAATTCGATGATTTTTGTTGCACGGTCCTGACTCTGTGTAAGGTCAAAGAGTTCAGGTGTTTCTTCTATAAATGTTGTATAGCAGCTTCCGCTTTTGAAAACTTCATGATTAAGCACGTTAATAAGGAATGGGATGTTTGTTTTAACACCACGAATACGCATTTCCTTTAAAGCACGTGTTGATTTTCTTATGGCATCATCAAAAGTACGTCCGTGTGAAATAGCCTTAACGAGCAAGCTGTCGTAGTAAGGTGAAATAACTGCGCCTGTGTAAGCATTACCACCGTCAAGACGGATACCGGCACCCGAACCGGAACGGTAAACTTCGATTTTACCCGTATCAGGAAGGAAGTTGTTTTTAGGATCTTCCGTAGTGATACGTGTCTGGATTGAGAAACCGTTCTGACGGATTGATTCCTGGTTAGGAATGTTAATCTGAGGCGAATCAAGGGCATAACCTTCAGCTACCAAAATCTGTGACTGAACAAGGTCGATACCCGTTACGGCTTCACTGACGGTATGCTCAACCTGAATACGAGGGTTCATCTCGATGAAGTAAGGATTGTTGTCCGCATCAACGAGGAATTCCAATGTACCGGCGTTGCGGTAACCAACCTTCTTTGAAAGACGGATGGCACTGTCAAAAATAATTTTACGTGTTTCTTCAGGTACGGAAAATGCAGGTGCATATTCCACAACCTTCTGGTGACGTCTCTGAACCGAGCAGTCACGATCGAAAAGATGAACTACATTGCCGTAGTTATCTCCAAGTATCTGAACTTCGATGTGTTTTGGACTTCTAAGATATTTTTCCACGAATATTTTGTCATCACCGAATGCTTTCTTGGATTCGTTTTTGGCTTCTTCGAATTCTTTTTCCATATCTTCTTTGCAGTTAACGATACGCATACCGCGTCCGCCACCGCCGTTTGAAGCTTTAAGCATTACAGGATAACCGATTTCATCAGCAATTTTAATTACTTCATCAATGTACTTAACCGCATGGTCAACACCCGGAATAATAGGAACTTCGGCGTCGATGGCCATCTGTTTTGATGAAATCTTATCACCCATTTTGTTCATGATTTCGCTTGTAGGTCCGATGAAAACAATACCGTTTTTCTCACAAGCGTCAACAAAATCAGGATTCTCGGATAAAAATCCGTAACCCGGATGGATTGCGTCGGCACCGCATGCCAATGCAATTTTTATGATATTGTCAATATCAAGGTATGCGTCGATAGGACCCTTCTCAGGGTTTAACTGATAAGATTCATCAGCTTTTGCTCTGAACAGAGCATACTTATCCTCTTTTGAGTAGATACTAACTGTTTTGATGCCGAGTTCGTTTAGGGCACGGAAGACTCGGATTGCAATTTCACCACGGTTTGCAACCAGTACTTTCTTGAACTCTTTTACTTGCTGCTGCATTTTAAAAATTCTCCTTATGATAAATAGTGTAGGCTTTGCACGGCTGCCAGTAGTTTTATTCCTCCCATGGCTCTTCCGGATCCATCAAATCGCGTAAAAACCATATAAAACTACCGTGCACTTATTTAATCATTTGATGCGTTTAATCGTAGTTTAACATTATATTTTTTCAAATACAACCACAAAAAAATAATTAGTGGATTTTTATAAATAATAGCCAAGAACTAAGTTGAAATCGGATAGTTTATATGCAAAAAGACAAATTTACATATATTCGAAAGAAAATTTTAAAAGCCATAAGTTTGACAATATATCTTTTACTGTGTTAGTATGTTATTGCTTTACTACGATAAAGAGAATATGTGGAGGAAGAATATATGAAAAAAATAATTGCCTTGGGATTGGCGGTAATTACAGCAGCATTTACACTTACAGCCTGTGATAAAGGTTCATCATCTTCATCGGACCTTGAAGCAATCCAAAAAGCAGGAAAAATGGTTATCGGTATTACAGAATACGAACCGATGAACTATTATGATGACAAGGGTGAACTTATCGGATTTGACACAGAGTTTGCAAAAGAAGTATGCGAGCTTTTGGGTGTTGAAGCTGATTTCCAGGTTATTGACTGGGATATGAAAGAAACAGAACTTAAATCAAAAAATATTGATTGTATCTGGAACGGTCTTACAGTAACAGAAGACAGAAAAGAAAACATGGATTTCACAGATACATATCTTGCAAACAAACAGTGCGTTATCATTAATAAGAAGGATGCTGACAAATTAAGCAAGGCAGAAGGCTTTGACAAAGATACCGTAATTGCTGCGGAAAGCGGCTCAGCAGGTGAAACAGCTATCCAGGATAACGAAAACCTTTCAAAATGTCAGTATGTCGCAGCCGATTCACAGCAGGCAGCATTGCTTGGACTTTTATCGGGTAACTACGATGCAATCGTTGTTGATTACACATTGGGTAATGCCAGTGTAGGCAGAGGCGATTATGCCGACATGCAGATTGTTGATGGTATTGCTCTTGAAGATGAGCTTTATGCAATCGGTTTCAGACTCGGAAGTGATTTGACGGATAAGGTAAATGAACTTATCAAATCTTTAAGAGAATCAGGTACACTTGCCGATATTGCAGCTAAGTACAACTTAACAGATCTTTACGAAGCAGCTGCTAAATAATATCGCTTTTAAATAAGCTAAAAAACAATGTACTAAAAATCGAGTAAGGATTTCAATCCTTACTCGATTTTTGAGGTTATTTATTTGTATATTCTTTTGATGTATAATAAATCCATTGGGATAAGAATAGGAACGGAGTTAATGTAATGTCTTTTGCAGATGTAACACTTAAGCTTTTAAACGGCTTTGGAGTATCACTTGCGCTTTTTGCGCTTACACTTGTTATTTCACTGCCTCTGGGTCTCGTTTTTTGCGCGGGAAGCAGATGCAGATTTAAACCTTTAAGATATGTTGTGAGAGGTTTTGTTTATATTATAAGAGGAACACCGCTTCTTTTGCAGCTTATGGTAGTTGTGTACCTTCCGGGTATTGCTTTTAACATGCCCCTTACAAAATGGAGCGTTTTCGGAGGCAGTGTTTCGGCAGCCTACTTTTTCGGTGCTTTGGCAGCATTTGTTATTAATTATGCTTGCTATTTTTCCGAGATTTACAGAGGCGGCATCGAAAACATGCCTAAAGGTCAGTATGAAGCGGGCCAGGTTCTTGGTATGACCAAGTCTCAGATTTTCTTTAAGGTTATTTTGCTTCAGTTGTTTAAACGAATATTGACACCGATTGCCAATGAAACAATTACTTTGGTTAAGGATACGGCTCTTGCAAGAACCGTTTCCGTTGCGGAGATTTTCTTCTGCGCATCGGAGATTTTGTCTCTTAAATACATTATTTGGCCGCTGTTTTACG
>JAEEGH010020026.1_pt1 | contig 13961 bp, 9 predicted proteins | sample 9134181 | NCBI WGS metagenome assembly JAEEGH01 (sample SAMN16246544, study PRJNA631951) | gut metagenome | biome: gut microbiome; feature: rumen; material: DP-attached | host: Bos | place: Iran: Karaj | collected 2018-10
CATTTGAAAATCATTCCAAATAGGCTTAATCCCAGCATATTCATGATATGTCTGAGGCCATTTTCTAACTTGAATCATAACTTTCCATAACTTGATCATAACTTATTATAACTTGAAAATAACACGAAAATAACTTCATCCTAACATTATCCTAATATTATGCTAATATTATCCAAACATTATCCATAATGTGTCATTACTGCTGTTCAGGCCGTTTTTTGTCCTTGAAGATCTTGTCAATGGCCGTCTTCAGATATACTCCGAAATTGCCATCTTTAAGACTTGGCACCTTGTAATGCCTGATAGCATTATACACGGTGTTTTTTCCAACACGATAGATGTTCACTATCTGATCGATTGTGTAGTATTCGTCAGCATACTGGATTCCAGGATTCTTAGCATAATCCACATGAACCTTGGAGTAGTAGGTGATACCGTACTCCTTCTTGGTGGGTATGTTATGTCGATGGGTAAAGCTCCTTCGGGCCACAGCTGTCATGTTGTACTTTTGTTCTATATCATCGCAGGTGTACCATTCTGTAATATTATCCACAGATGTGTATTTGCTGAAGAGTTCATCAACAACCTTTTCGTCATAGAACAGGAATCCTGCCTTCTGGACACGAGGAACACGCTTGGTTCGGGTCAGATAGTGAACCCATTTCTTACTCTGCTTGTAGCGTTCGGCAATTTCCTCGGCACTGATATAACCAGGAACCTTACCGTAATTGCCATCATCCTCTTCAGTACCATCATCGGAATATGGGACAATCTCAATGGGATTCTCCAGCCTTTCTTTTTCGGCTCTTACCTCCTGTCCTTCCTCAATCTTGGCGTTGAGTTCGGCAATGGTAATGCTGCCGTTCATGCGCTCCCTGATAATGCGGTCGAAGTCTTCGCGTCTAACCAGCGTGAACACACCTCGTTTCTTGCGTTCTATATGATATGTATGCATATAGTAATTGATCTGGTCTTTGTTGAAACCGAACTTATCCCTGATTTCCTGATAAGTGTAGTATAGGGGATCCAGCTTCTCGCCAGTTGCTTTTACGCTGTCAATATGCGCTTTCGAATAATATACGATTTTGCTTCTTGTTTTTCTGGGAATGTTATGCCTACGGGCAAATGCCACAACTGCCTGATGGGTCATGTTGTACTTTTCCATGACCTCTTCAACAGTGTAATAAAAATCTGAATTCACATCCTCAGTCAGTTCATTAAAATACTTGTCGATGTCTGCGCACTTGTATGAGACATTCCTTCCATGCATTATCTTTGGGATGCCGAACTTGTCGATCCTCCTTTCAGCAACACGCTTTGAAACCTTGTATTTCTTTACGATGTCATGCATCGTGTAAGTTCCTCCCTCCATTTTGGATTTGTTGTTATTCCTTTTTATATAGACAGGAGGGTTCTCAAACAAGGCTTCTATGTCAGATCTCCTAACAATCGTCTTAGCTGGAGTCCTGAACACTTTTATAACACCTTGTTCCATGTATCTGTACATAGAGCTTTTTCCTATTCCCAGCAGCTTTGCAGCTTCTCTTGGAGTCATAAAGTCCTTATGCCCCAAACTCTCAACAACAGGAAAAGCCGATTCCACCTCAATCCGTTGCTCTTCACGCTTCTTTTGCCGCAATTTGGCCCTATAAGCCTTGTCCCAACATTCCTTGGAACAGTACAGAGTCGTCATTTTGTGTGCTATGTACGGTTCTCCGCACCACTGACATCGCTTCTTATATTCCATATTTTACTTAACTAATAGTCGTCACTATGATATTTTTGTTCAGCATATTCTGTCCCATGGTGTCCCACTGTGTCCCACTGTGTCCCACATTGCACCGTCGGCGACATTTCGTCTGATTCCCACTGTGTCCCACGCTTGCACCATGAAGGACAGGAAAATACCCTAAAATCGACCCCAATTTTAGCCTCGGGGTAGAAATAGGGTACAAAAATAGCTAAAATAACTTGGAATAACAAAGAGCAATTAAGAACACTTAACACAACAAAAGCCCTCAAAATGAGAGCTTTAGTAATAGTTTATTCAAATTGTTCCAAGTTGTTGATAATCAATCACTTGCCCACGCAAAAATGTGAGAAGATGGTATTAAGGGTTTCTTGGGGGGTGATGTAGCCGCCGGTGATTTCGGCTAAAGTGTCAAGGACAAGGCGGAGGTCTTCGGCAAGGAGGTCTCCGCTTAATTGTTGTTGCAGCCCGTCGATGACACGCTGGAGGTGTTTATGGGCGCGGGTGAGGGCTTCGTAGTGGCGAGCGTTGGTGACGATGGTATCGCCATCGGACATCTTGGGTGCTGCGTCAAGGAGTTGCTGGCACAAGGTGTCGAGGCCCATACCGAACTTGGCACTGATATTGACAAATGAAGCGTGCGGAATGAGGAATAACGCATTTTCTACCGCTATACCTTTGTCAAATTTATTACAAACGATGATGAGCGACTTTTCTTTGCAGCGCTCTGAGAAATCTCGTTGTTGTTGTTCGGTGGGTAAATTGTCGATAAGCCAAAGCACGATGCGGGCTCTCTCTATCATCTGATAGGTTCTCTCAATACCCATCAGCTCGATTTGATTGTCAGTTTGGCGGATACCCGCTGTGTCAATAAAACGGAAGGTCTTTCCACCCAGTTGAATGGTGTCCTCAATGGTGTCGCGTGTAGTTCCTTGAACGTCGCTGACAATGGCCCGCTCTTCGCCTAACAGGGCATTGAGAAGCGTTGACTTTCCAACATTAGGAGCACCGACGATGGCTACAGGGATGCCGTTTTTAAGAGCGTTGCCAGCATCGAAGGAGTCTGCCAGGCGCGTGATGTGTTTATTCGTCTGTAGAGCCAGTTCTAAGAGCTCTGTACGGTCGGCAAACTCAAGGTCCTCGTGGTCGGAGAAGTCAAGCTCAAGTTCCAAGAGAGAAGTGAGTTTCAGCAATTTGTCGCGCAAAGAGCTGAGTTCCGTAGATATGCCACCGCGCAATTGGCTCATTGCCATCTGATGAGTAGCTTTGTTGGTGGAGGCTATGAGGTCGGCAACGGCTTCAGCCTGCGAGAGATCCATCTTGCCGTTGAGGTAGGCGCGCTGGGTGTATTCTCCAGGATTAGCCATACGACAGCCATGCTGAATCAATAGTTCTAATACCTTATTTAAAATATAGCTTGAGCCGTGGCAGCTGATTTCCACCGAGTCCTCGCCTGTGTAACTTTTTGGTGCCTTGAAGACGGAAACCATCACTTCGTCGACGACCTCTTGATGCTGTGATGCGGCATCAAAGTCGACGATGTGGCCGTAGTGAATGGTATTAGGTTGGGCATTCGTGAGATTCTTGGAAAATACGTGAGAAAGAATCTCAAGCGCCTGAGCGCCTGAGATTCTGATGATTCCTAATGCGCCACCTGGAGCGGTGGCTAATGCGCAAATCGTATCGATGCTCATAGATAAAGCCGCTGTACTCAGCGACAGACATAAAACTTTAGATACGCTCTAAGACCTTCTCGATGATGGTGTCAATAGAACTCTTGTAGTCGGTATTCATCTTCTGGGCATAGCGGTTGGCTATCACCATGCAGCAGGTCATGGCATGATGGCCGAGGAGAGCTGCGAGACCAGCCAGTGCTGACGACTCCATCTCGAAATTACAGATCTTCATGCCTTCATATTCGAACGACTCAATCTTCTTGTTCTGTTCAGGATCGCCAACGGCAGCACGCAACTGACGGCCCTGAGGACCATAGAATCCACCGCAGGCAACGGTATAGCCCTTGACCATATCATCAGCAGCAATGCGGTCAATCAGTTCGCGGTCGGCAACGGCTACGTAGGGGGCACCCTTGATGGGGTTCCAGTCCATGTGCTTCTTGAAGACTTCCTCCATCTTCAGGTCGCAGACATCGTTGCGTCCAGCATAGAAGTTCAGCAGGCCGTCGAAGCCAATGCTCTTGACGGAAGCGATGAACGAACCTGTTGGAGTGAAGGGCTGCAGACCACCACATGTACCGATGCGCACCATGGTCAGTGTGCGGTGCTCGTCAAATTCTTCGCGAGTCTCATAGTTGATGTTTGCCAGCGTGTCGAGCTCGTTGACCACGATGTCGATGTTGTCGCAGCCAATGCCGTGACTCTGAGCCGTGATGCGTTTGCCCTTATACATACCGGTGATGGTGTGGAACTCGCGGCTGGAAACTTCGTGCTCGATGCTGTCGAAGTGGGCAGCAACGGTGTTGACACGTGCGGGATCTCCGACGAGAATGATTTTGTCCGCCAGGAATTCCGGCTTCAGATGGAGGTGGAAACATGAGCCGTCACCATTGATGATAAGCTCTGATTCGGGAAAATGTTTTTTAGCCATAGTATTATTGTTTTTTAGTTAGAAATAGTATTTCTTTTTGACGGATTTCTTTTTCCATGTTGTGTATCATGACAAACAGGTCATGCTGTTTGTTTTCACTGGCAAGAATCTCATGACGGAGGTCGACGCGTTCGTCTTGCGAAGCTGTCGCATAATAGTCACGGGCTTGTTCCAGGGCGCTCTTCAGTTGACGATACTGGTTCTGCAGATTTGTCAGCTGTTGGTATTGCTGACGATTAGCGTCAGTCTTGAAGTCGTCGAGGTTTGTGTAGGTGATGTCATCGTTGATGACGAAACGAAACTGTTGGGTGTCGTCCTTTTTTTCTGAGAGGCGCTGAATCGTCTGCTGAAGTCTTTGGCGGGCAGCGTCGCACTCGCTGGTATCGTCCCACGTGTCGGCAATGCGGTCGATGCGCGCAAAGGAGGCTATCTGCTCCGTGGTGTAGTCCTCAGCACCATAAGTTTTACGGGTGGTTGAAGGGATGAAAGTATAGATACATACTTTTCCATTCTCCTGTCTGCGGTCTGTGGCAAACCACCCAAGGTTACTGTATTCGTCAATGATGTAGAGGTAGTCGTTGGCCTCGCTGTTGAAAGGCATGCCGATATTGACAGGATGCAGGAAAGAACCGTCTTCACTGTCGTAGCGGGTCACAAAGATGTCGAAGCCTCCCAGGCTTTCAGAGCCTTTCGCTGCAAAATAGAACGTCTCACCATCGCCCATCATATAAGGATAGCTGATGCTCGTGAAATGTCTGTCGTCATTGATGCCATGTAAGGGCGTCGGACTGGTCCACTTGTTTTCAATCACTTCGCTGGTAAAGAGACTGAACTTACCATTCTCGTCTTCTAAAGAGAAATAGCAGCGATTCCCAATCTCATTGATATTCACCAGCGAGTGTGGCTGTGTGTTAGTTTGAAAGACATCTTGGTAGTATGCAATACGTCCTGCTTCCGGATTCAGGTGATAGGCTTGCAGGAAGTCGTCTTTGTCGACTACGATACTGTCAATGAAAGTGATTCTCTCTGTCTTTGCAGTCATACGGTCCATCTTGGCCTTCAGCTCCTGTTGTTCAGGGGTCAGCTGCGGCTGTAGCTTGTTTCTTTGTGCCGAGATAGGCTGCAATAACAGCATGAGGGCGAATAGACAAAAACAGTATCTGGCCATGGAGTGTCATTTTAGATAACAAAGATACGAAAAATCAATGTACAATAGACAATTGACGTTTCACAATTAATATTATTTAATAATCTGTGAGCTTTTCGTCAGATTCAAGGGCATGGAACAGACTATAGCGAGCCTCGGGATTCAGACGTTCCATGTGTGCAAACAGCTCTGCAGCAGCGGTGCGTTTGGTGGCGTGCTCATAAGGGCATTGCTTCAGTTGTTTTTCATAGTGGTGAGCGTCCGCATAAGCCTGGATGTCAGCCTCATGGCACAAACATAGCGGGCGGATAATGGTCAGCGGCATCTTCTGCATGCGGAGCTTGGCAGGCATGGTGGAGAAATGACCTTCAAAGGTGAGGTTCATCAGGGCTGTGTGGATGAGGTCGTCTTGATGATGTCCCAGGGCTATCTTTGTGCAGCCCAGCTCTTGGGCGAGATTGAATAGTTGCTTGCGGCGTTGCCAGGAGCAGAGAAAACAAACGGGTTTCGTCCGTTGTGCCCCTGTAGCAGCGGACGAGAATGAGGTGGTGATGGTGTGGAAGGGGACGTTGAGGCGGTGGCAGAAGGTCTGGAGGTAACTGGTGTCTGTCTCGTAGTGAACATTCTCCATGCGGACGTGGAGGACTTCTACCTTGAAACGTGGTTTCAGAATCTTCTGCCGACGGGCAAGAAACTCTAACAGCAGCAGCGAGTCCTTTCCACCAGACAAACCGACGAGGATTTTATCGTCCTCGTCAATCAGCTGATATTGTCCCAGCGCTTTGTTAAACTGTTTCCAGAGTCGTTCGTCAAGCGTCATTTACTTCATGAAAACCAGATAGACGGCGCAGATGATGAGAAAGAAGGCCAGGATATGGTTCCAGTGCAGGTGTGTGCCCTGAAACATGATGTTGGCAATGATGCAGAAAACGGCCAGCGAGATACACTCCTGAATGACCTTCAGCTGAATGAGGTTGAAAGGACCTCCGTTCTCCACAAACCCCAGACGGTTGGCTGGCACCTGACAGCAGTATTCAAGAAAAGCGATGCCCCACGAAAAGACGATGACACCAATCAGTGGCCAATTGTTTGACACGCCGTTTTCCTGTAATTTCAAATGCCCATACCAAGCCAGCGTCATAAAGACGTTGCTTAGTATGAGCAGTATGATTGTATAAAGTCCGTTCATAATTCCCTATCCTTGAGGCAAAACCTCAAGGCACACTACTTCTTCTGCAGGTATTCGTCCATGTTCTGTGCCGCACGGCGACCATCGCCCATAGCAAGGATAACGGTTGCTCCACCACGCACGATGTCACCACCGGCGAAGATTTCCTTACGTGAAGACTGCATCTCCTCAGAAACGACAATGGTATTCTTGCGGCCCAGTTCAAGTCCTTCGATGCTCTTGGGAACCAGCGGGTTAGGCGATACGCCTACAGCTACGATAACCTGATCGACATCGAGGGTTACTGTCTTGCCCTCAACGGGTACAGGACTGCGACGGCCTGATGCATCAGGCTCGCCAAGCTCCATGACCTGCAGCACGGCTTGCTTTACAGCACCCTGTTCGTCGGCAATATACTCAATGGGGTTGTGCAACGTCAGGAAGTTGATACCCTCCTCCTTGGCGTGCTTCACCTCCTCGAGACGGGCAGGCATCTCAACCTCTGAGCGGCGATAGACCAACGTGACTTCGGCACCCAGACGCTTAGCCGTACGGCAAGAGTCCATGGCAGTGTTGCCGCCACCTACCACGAGCACGCTCTTGGCAGGATTCAGTGGAGTATCGGTTGTCGGATTGGCAGCATCCATCAGGTTTACACGCGTCAGATACTCGTTAGAGGACATGATGTTGATGCTGTTCTCTCCTGGGATGTTCATGAAATTGGGCAGACCAGCGCCTGAACCCACAAAGATGCCCTTAAAGCCCAAGTTCTCAAGCTGTTCTACGCTGATGGTCTTTCCGACGATGACGTCTGTCTGGAAGTGAACGCCCATCTTGGCAAGGTTCTCGATCTCCACGTCGACAATCTTGTTGGGCAGACGGAATTCGGGGATACCATATTTCAGCACACCACCAATCTCGTGCAGGGCCTCGAAGACATAGACGTCATAGCCCTTTTTCACCATGTCGCCAGCAAATGACAGTCCGGCAGGGCCTGAACCGACGACGGCAATCTTGATGCCGTTGGCAGGAGCAATCTCAGGCAGGCTGATGTTACCGCTCTCGCGCTCGAAGTCGGCGGCAAAACGCTCCAGATAGCCAATAGCCACAGCAGGCTCGTTCATCTTCAGATGAATACACTTGCTCTCGCACTGCTTCTCCTGAGGACAGACACGTCCGCAGACAGCGGGTAGGGCAGAGGTGTTCTTCAGCACCTTGGCGGCAGCCAGGAACTGACCGCGCTCGATGTTCTTGATGAACGACGGGATGTTGATATTCACAGGACAGCCCTCTACGCACGTCGGCTTGGCACAGTCAAGGCAACGCTTGGCCTCGGTCATGGCCATCTCCTTTGTGAGACCGATATTCACCTCCTCGGTGCGGGTGGTGGCGCGATAGACGGGGTCGAGCTCAGGCATGACAACACGCTCGATAGCGGTGCGCTCCTTGGGCTTCATGCTCTTTCTGAGCTCATCGCGCCAAGCAGCATTACGATCAGTCAGCACCTCGATGGTGTCATTAGTGGGGTCGTTATCCATCATCACGTCGGCGGTCTTGTCTGTTGCGACTGAGTCGCAACCTACTGAACTTGAGTCCAGGTGCTCCTCGTAGTGAGCCAGCTCCTCCTGTTCCTCGCGCTTGAAAGTACCCATGCGCTTGAACATCTCGTCCCAGTCGACTAATGCACCATCGAACTCAGGACCGTCGATGCAGACGAACTTCGTTTTGCCGCCAATCGTCAGACGGCAGGCACCACACATACCCGTTCCGTCGACCATAATTGTGTTCAGCGAAACTTCGCAGGGAATGTTGTGCTTCTGAGCGGTGAGGTTCGAGAACTTCATCATGATGGGAGGACCAATGGCAAAGACCTTGTCAACGTGCTCCTGTTCAAAGAACTTCTCCATACCGACGGTTACTACGCCCTTTTCGCCATAGCTGCCATCGTCCGTCATGATGATGACCTCGTCAGAGCTTTCGCGAACCTTGTCTTCAAGGATAATCAGGTCTTTCGAGCGACCAGCCATGACTGACAGCACACGGTTACCTGCGGCCTTTAGTGCCTGGATAATCGGCAGCATGGGAGCCACACCAAGTCCACCACCGGCACAAACCACTGTGCCGTATTTCTCGATGCGTGTGGGATTGCCCAGAGGACCTACCACGTCGGCGACGACATCGCCCTCGTTCAGCGCACAGAGCTTCTTCGACGAGAGACCTACCATCTGGACGACTAACGTGATGGTGCCTTTGTCAATGTCGGCACCAGCAATGGTCAGTGGCATGCGCTCGCCTTTCTTGTCAACACGTACAATCACGAAGTTACCGGCCTTGCGGCTCTTCGCAATCAGTGGAGCCTCAATCTCGAAAAGGAAAACTTTCTCGGAGAATTGCTCTTTTCTTACGATTTTATTCATATTCCTTTAGCTTAGTTTCAATTTTGCGTGCAAAGGTACAAATAAGTAAGCAAAATGCCAAATAAATCAAAGTTTATTTGGCATATCTGAAAATGATGGTCTTAGCGTTCTTTACTTGTCCCAGCCGATATATTGAAGTATCAATTCAACTATCTCATCTTCGGTCTTGCCTTCCATGTTGAAGACAATGTCATAGTTGCGCGTATCATAACGAGATGTACCTGTATATTTCTTCACATACGTCTCGCGCATTTCGTCAACCTTCTTGATGATCTTCTCTGCTTCCTCATGGGTCAGGTTCTGTTTGCCCATGATGCGCTGGATACGGTGCTCCAGCGGTGCCTGGATGAAAATGCTCAGGTGGTTGGGGTGGTCAGCAAAGATGCTGAAACCAGAACGTCCGGCAATGATGCAGGATTCCTCTGCTGCGACGTTTTCCAGAATTTCCTTCTCTACCTTGAACATATCGTTACTGGTTAGCAGATATGCGCCCTGGCCTGTCATGCGCTGGTAATACCACATTTCGTTCATACCCTGGCCCATAAACATGGCAGCATTGATGAACTCGCGCCACCAGTTGTTTTTGTTGCCTTTCAGTTTCTCGATTTCTTCTGTGTCCAGGTTGAACTTCTGCTTCAATTCATTGATGAGCGCCTTGTCATAGAAGGGAACATTCAGTTTCTCAGCCAACTTCCTGCCAATGGTACGACCGCCGCTACCTAACTCACGGTTAATCGTGATGACATACTTTTGATTTTTGTCCATATTCTTAGTTTTTAGTAAAAGATATTCGTCACTTTTGTCTATCTGCGTGCAAAGATAGTAAAAAAAACTGGGATTCTTCTAAAGAATTACACTTTTTTTGTGTCAATAAATTCAAGTATCGCATGGGGAACATGCGATACTTGTAGTGGTTGGCGCTTAGTCGATAATCTCGAAGCCTGTATAGGGAACCAATGCGGCAGGAATCTTGATGCCGTTCTCCGTCTGGTTGTTCTCTAACAGGGCAGCCACGATGCGGGGCAGGGCGAGAGCCGAGCCGTTCAGCGTGTGGCAGAGCTCCGTCTTCTTGTTGTCAGCACGACGATAGCGGCACTTCAGACGGTTAGCCTGATAGGTGTCGAAGTTCGATACAGAGGAAACCTCAAGCCAACGACCCTGAGCCTCAGAGTAGACTTCAAAGTCGTAGCAGATAGAACTCGTAAAGCTCTGATCACCACCGCAAAGCAGCAGAATGCGGTAGGGAAGCTCCAGCTTCTTCAGCAGGCCTTCCACGTGTTCCAGCATTTCCTTATGGCTTTCCTTCGAGTGCTCGGGCTTGTCAATGCGTACAATCTCAATCTTCGAGAACTCGTGCAGGCGGTTCAAGCCACGCACGTCCTTACCATAGCTGCCAGCCTCGCGACGGAAACACTCAGTGTAGGCGCAGTTCTTGATGGGAAGCTGTGCTTCGTCAAGAATGACGTCACGATAGATATTGGTCACAGGCACCTCGGCGGTAGGGATGAGGTAGAAGTCATCCACCTCGCAGTGGTACATTTGTCCCTCTTTGTCAGGCAGCTGACCAGTACCGTAGCCAGAGGCAGCATTAACCACCGTTGGCGGCATAATTTCCGTATAGCCGCTCTTGGCAGCCTCGGCCAGGAAGAAGTTGATGAGTGCACGCTGCAACTGAGCGCCCTTGCCAATATACACAGGGAAACCGGCACCCGTAATCTTCACACCCAGGTCAAAGTCAATGAGGTTGTACTTTTTAGCCAGTTCCCAGTGGGGCAGGGGATTGGCGATGCCCAGCGAGGGGTTCACGTCCCAGTTGCCGACGGTGTCAGCGTCAGTACACTCTTTCAGGTTCGACTTCACGACATGGTTGTCCTCAGCAGCAGCACCCTCAGGCACTTCATCGTAGGGGATGTTCGGAATCTGACACAGCAGCCGTGTCATCTCCTCCTGAGCGTCGTTCATCGTCTGTTCCAACTGTTTGTTGGTGTCCTTCATCTGAGCTACCGATGCCTTGACGGCATCAGCCTCTTCGCGCTTGCCCTCCTTCATCAGACCGCCAATCTGGGCTGCCATCTTCTTGGCTTCGCTCAGGTTCTTGTCCAATTGTTGCTGGGCCTCACGGCGCTTTTTATCTACGGCCAGCACCTCGTCGATAGCCTCGCGGGCACCCTTGAAATGTTTCTTCTCCAATCCGCGAATGACGCGGTCGGTCTCTTCAGTAATGAGCTTTAGTGTAAGCATAAATCAATTTACAATTTGACTATTTATAATATTTTGCTGGCAAAGTTACTACAAAAAAATGGACTGACCAAAAGTCAGCCCATTTTTTATATAACCTTATAGAGCTTACACGGTATAGTGTTTAAACAATACCCTGAGCCATCATGGCATTGGCAACCTTCATGAAGCCGGCGACGTTAGCACCCTTCACGTAGTTGATGTAACCATCAGGCTGAGTACCGTACTTCACGCAGTTCTCGTGAATGTCGTTCATGATGCGCTTCAGATAGTCGTCAACCTCCTTGGCAGTCCAGCTCAGACGCTCAGAGTTCTGCGACATCTCAAGACCGGAAACTGATACACCACCAGCGTTAGAAGCCTTACCAGGAGCATAGAGAATCTTGGCATCCTGGAAGATCTTGATAGCCTCGGGCAGTGAAGGCATGTTAGCTCCCTCAGCAACAGCGATGACGCCATTGTCAATCAGAGCCTGAGCCTGCTCGCCGTTAATCTCGTTCTGAGTAGCGCAAGGCAGAGCGATGTCGGCCACCTCGTGCCAGGGGCGCTCGCCAGCAACATACTTGGCATTGGGATACTCCTCAGCATATTCCTTGATACGTCCACGCTCAACGTTCTTCAGCTCCTTCACGTAAGCCAGCTTGTCGAAGTCGATACCATCGGGATCGTAGATGTAACCGTCAGAGTCAGACAGCGTCATGGGGATAGCACCCAGCTGCAGGCACTTCTCAGTAGCATACTGAGCCACGTTACCAGAACCAGAGATCAGGACCTTCTTGCCCTTCAGCTCAATGCCACGGGTAGCCAGCATAGAAACAAGGAAGTAAACGCAGCCATAACCAGTAGCCTCAGGACGGATCAGCGAACCGCCGAAGGAGAGACCCTTACCGGTCAGCACGCCCTGGAACTGATGGGTGAGCTTCTTATACTGTCCGAACAGATAGCCTACCTCACGGCCACCAACACCGATGTCACCTGCGGGAACATCCTCGTCGGGACCAATGACACGATAGAGCTCGTTCATGAATGCCTGGCAGAAACGCATCACCTCAGCGTCGCTCTTGCCACGGGGAGAGAAGTCAGAACCACCCTTGGCACCACCCATCGGCAGAGTGGTCAGCGAGTTCTTGAAAGTCTGCTCGAAGGCGAGGAACTTCAGGATACCCAGGTTCACGCTCTTGTGATAACGGAGACCGCCTTTGTACGGGCCAATGGCGTTGTTGTGCTGGATACGATATCCCATGTTGGTCTGAACCTTACCCTGGTCGTCAACCCATGTGATGCGGAACTCGTTTACGCGATCGGGGATGCAAAGGCGCTCAATGAGGTTTGCCTTCTCAAACTCGGGATGCTTGTTGTACTCTTCTTCGATGGTGGGAAGAACTTGGCTTACTGCCTGGATGTACTCCGGCTCATTGGGAAATCTTTGTTTCAGATCCTCGACAACTTTTGCTGCATTCATAATCTTTTTTCCTTTTTTTGTTGTTTATAATTATTGAAAATGGTTAATTTCTTAATTTGGTTGCAAAATTACATCAAAATCCAATAAAAACAAAACATTTTGAAAGAAAATTCACGTAAACGCTTACGTTTTGCCATTTAATTGATATAAATCAAGTCTAAGTGCGCTTTTTGTATAAAAAATATGTGCGCGAGAACAAGCCTCGCGCACATACCTTAATTAATATAGGGATGAAGACGATTACTCGCCCTTCTCCATCTTAGCCTTCAGTTCAGCCAGAACGTCGATGTCGCCCAGCGTGGTGCTGGCAGCAACGTTCTCAATCTTCGGCGTATCGTCCTTCTTAGGAGCACGGGCCTTCTTGGCGGCAGCCTTCTCCTCACGCTTCGGATCCTCGAAGGTGCGGCTGTGGCTGAGGATGATGCGCTTGCTGTCCTTGTTGAACTCAATCACCTTGAACGGCAGAGTCTCACCCTGAGCGGCCTGAGAACCGTCTTCCTTCACCAGGTGCTTCGGAGTAGCGAAGCCCTCGACGTTCTCGTCAAGCTGTACAACGGCGCCCTTCTCCATCAGTTCAACAATCTTACCCTCGTGGATAGAACCAACGGTGTACTTAGCCTCGAATACATCCCAAGGATTGTCCTCGAGCTGCTTGTGGCCGAGAGAGAGACGGCGGTTCTCCTTGTCGATGTCCAGAACGACGACGTCAATCTGAGCGCCAACCTGAGTGAACTCAGAGGGGTGCTTCACCTTCTTGGTCCAAGAGAGGTCGCTGATGTGAATCAGGCCGTCAACACCCTCCTCCAGCTCAACAAATACACCGAAGTTGGTGAAGTTGCGAACCTTAGCGGTGTGCTTGCTGCCAACGGGATACTTAACCTCGATAGCCTCCCAGGGATCTTCCTTCAGCTGTTTGATGCCGAGAGACATCTTGCGCTCGTCGCGGTCGAGTGTGATGATGACTGCCTCAACCTCGTCGCCAACCTTCAGGAACTCCTGAGCGCTGCGCAGGTGCTGGCTCCATGACATCTCGCTGACGTGAATCAGACCCTCAACGCCAGGCTGAATCTCAACGAATGCACCGTAGTCGGCAATAACGACAACCTTACCCTTCACGTGGTCACCAACCTTAAGGTTAGCATCCAGAGCATCCCAAGGATGCGGGGTCAGCT
>JAEEGH010020027.1_pt1 | contig 13961 bp, 11 predicted proteins | sample 9134181 | NCBI WGS metagenome assembly JAEEGH01 (sample SAMN16246544, study PRJNA631951) | gut metagenome | biome: gut microbiome; feature: rumen; material: DP-attached | host: Bos | place: Iran: Karaj | collected 2018-10
ATATGAGCTAGTCATTACGCCACCCTTCTTAACCTGATTGTTAAGCATTGCAAGAGCTGCTGTTGTGCCAGGAGCACCTGCATATTCTAGACCGATTTCACAAAGAATATCAGCAACTGAATCTCCAATTGCAGGAGTAGGTGCAAGTGAAAGGTCGATAATTCCAAATGGAATACCAAGTCTCTTTGAAGCTTCCTGCGCTACAAGCTGTCCAACACGAGTAACCTTGAATGCTGTCTTTTTGATTGTCTCGCAAAGTACCTCAAAGCTTTCTCCGCGAACTGACTCAAGAGCCTTTTTAACAACACCAGGACCAGAAACACCTACATTGATAATAGCGTCAGCCTCTGTAACACCGTGGAATGCACCAGCCATGAATGGGTTGTCATCTGGAGCATTGCAGAATACAACAAGCTTCATACAGTCAACTGAATCTCTATCCTTAGAAGCGTCAGCAACCTGAAGTAAAATGTCACCCATAAGGCGAACAGCGTCCATATTAATACCAGTTTTTGTGGAAGCCAAATTAACAGAACTACAAACTCTCTGTGTCTCTGAAAGAGCCTGTGGAATAGAACGGATAAGCATTTCATCTGCTGTAGTCATTCCTTTTGAAACAAGAGCAGAATAGCCACCGATAAGATTAGCGCCGACAGCCTCAGCTGCGCGGTCAAGTGTATGAGCCAAAGTAACAAAATCCTCTGGCTTCTTGCAAGCAGCACCACCGATAAGTGCAATAGGTGTAACAGAAATACGGCGGTTAACAATAGGAATACCGTAGTCTCTCTCAATTTCCTTTGCTACCTTGTCCAAATCCTTTGCAACTGTAGTGATGCGATTATATACATTTTCATTAACCTTGTTTAAATCTGAGTCAATGCACTCAAGAAGGCTAATACCGATGGTGATTGTGCGGACATCAAGTGTCTGCTCCTCCACCATTTTGTTTGTCTCTATTACTTCTTTTAAAGTTACCATGTGTCCTCCAATTAAGCACAGAATTTAAGTATTTTTCGAAGAAAAATACTTAAATTCTGTGCATCTCATCAAATATAGCTTCTTTCTGTGCCTTAACCTGAACTCCGATTTCTCCTCCAAGTGCCTCGAGGTCCTTTTGGAGGTCTCCGAAGCTTTTTGTTGCCTTGTCGATGTCAACAATCATCATCATGTTGAAAAATCCCTGAACAATAGTCTGTGTAATGTCCAAAACATTAACTCCATTATCTGCCAAGTATGTGCAGATGCGAGCGATGATACCTACAGTATCCTTACCAACTACAGTAATTATGACCTTGTTTTCCATTTTTATTCTCCTTTATATAACTACGCGCTCGGATACTTCGCAGCGAGATGCAACTGTTATGTTGAAATCACTTGCGTTGTATGGAGTGCTTTGATCCATAGTAACCTCCAGGCGAACGGTCTCGTACGCTAAATCTGGATAATTATTTTCATGACTGAGATGTCCTAAAAATACGTGTTTTACATTGTCATGGAGGACTTTACTGAGAAGTCGCCCGCTGGCTTCATTTGACAAATGACCGTGGTCGCCAAGAATTCTCTGCTTCAGTGGATAAGGATAGGACCCTACCTCAAGCATGTGAATATCATGATTAGCTTCCAGTAACATGGCATCCAAATTTGTCAAATTTTCAACAATGTTTGCATCATAATACCCTAAGTCAGTGCAGACTGCAACCTTAGACTTAGGATTTTCTATACGATATGCAACTGGGTCAGCCGCATCATGGCTAATACGAAATGGGTGAATTGTAAGACTACCTATAGAGAAATCCTCATCCGCTTTGATGACATGAAAAAGTGTGTCATCAATAGCGCCAAGGCTTTTCATAGAACGTATTGCCCTAATGGTACCAGCGGTTCCAAATATTGGAATGTGATATTTTCTAGAAATAACCCCCAATCCTGACACGTGATCTGAGTGTTCGTGGGTCACAAGTAACCCCTGCATATCGGCTGTGGTGTAATCATACTTGTTCATCCCAGCCTCGATACGCTTTCCAGAAATTCCTGCATCAATCATTACATGTGTGCTGTCATCTCCAACACAAATGCAATTACCGCTGCTACCACTTGCAATACTAAAAAAATCCATTACTAAATACTACTTTCTAATTATTTGTACGGGAAAACGCCCCATTATAATTGCCTTCGGCAAAAAGGGGGCGTTGTGGTAGACAGGCAACTCCCGCAAGCGGGTCCTTCCTGTCTACTCTCCCCAATAAACCTCGACCTCATCATCCGCATGTAATTCATCGGAATAGCCGCACTTCTTTCCATTAATTTTGGTGATAAGTGGACGTCCGTTGCTTTCGTTAGGGTCAAATCGGATGAGATTGTAAACATCAACGAAGATATAATCCTTTTTGCCAGAAAGCTTCTTTTTCTGACCGTTGATGGTTATTGTGATTTCGGTGGCCTCTGGCTTCATTTTGGTATGGATGTCTGTGATTGTAGCCATTGGCTGGTCAGGCACCTGATAATCCTCAGGATATCCCTCCTCGCCGTCTACCAAATAGTCTCCAGAATATGCTGCTGGGCTGGTGGTAGTCCAATCAATAACGAAGTTTTCATATACCAATGAATCCACACTGGATGGACGGTTGTTAACGAGAATCTCGTAACGCTCGTCGATTGTAACATCCATAAATTCTGCTAACTGGCCAACTGTGTAGAATGGGCGAGTCTCAATAACATCCCCATCCTTAACCGAATATGTAGGTAGCTCCAAAGAGCCATTAACCTCAACAAACTTTGGACATTTTACTCTGTGGCCACAAACTGTAAAGTACAGATACTCTGTGGTGAACTCTGCCAAATCAGCGATTGTTCCATTTCCACCAGCACCAATTGTAGAAGGTGTCAGCTCAACATCGCAATTGAACTCAAGCGGTGTATTAATTCCAACTGATTTGCCATTCATTTTAACAATTGCAGACTCGCCCTCTGTTCCTCGAATCATACGAGAAACGCCGTTAACTGTGAAATTAATCTCACGGCCACGTCTAGGGAATAGCTGATCAGCAGAAAATCCTGCCTGCATAGCGGCATCCACAATTGTAAGCTGTCCATTATCGTAAAGCTTCATCATTTCACCATTAAAGTGAATCATGATGAAGTTGTTCTTTGTCTCATAGTAATTCAAGCAGATACCGATAGGGGTAACAAGGAGTGAATCCTTTGTAACATCCTCCTGTTCAAAGATAATGTTTTTCATTACCTCTTCGCCACGGAGAGCTACACGCTCGTCAATAATTTTTAAATCCTTTGCAAGAGCTTCGGTAAAGCCGTGGATTTTACCACCGCCACCAACAACAAACGCAGCTGATACTGATTTGTCACCGTTAAGCTCTTTTATCTTTTCAGAAACCTCTCCTGCAATTTTGTTCATTACAGGGTCGGTAAGTTTCCAAACATCCTCTGATTTGATAGTGTGAGAAATGCCCATGATATCCTCGTAGGTAATCTCACCGCCCTCTGTAGAGGCTCTCTTTATAGACTCAGCAGTAGCGAAGTCTACTAAGAATTCGTGAACTAATACTTCTGTAAGCTCATCACCAGCCATAGGAATCATACCGTAGGCTATGATGCTGCCGTCTCTAGTAACACAGATATCGGATGTACCTGCGCCAACATCGATAAGGGCAATATTAAGCATTCTAAAGCTCTGTGGGATAGCAACATTAATAGCTGCTATAGGCTCCAATGTAAGATTGGCTACTGAAAGACCTGCCTTGCCAACTGCGGAATAAAGACCATCAACAACATCCTCTGGAAGGAATGTAACAATGATATCCTCTCCTATAACGTCAGCCTTGTGATCCTCGAGGGATGTAAATACATCACCATTTAAATAGTATTTAACGGTAGAGTAACCTACGCAGAAGAATTTGTATTTGTTGTCCTCGTCGCCTTTGATTTCTTTGCCCGCCTGCTCGATACCAAGCATATCGAGAGTATGCAAATCCTCTCCGGAAACAACTGTCTCCTCTGGATATTCCATTTCAACATGAGTAGTAATAGTGCGAAGCACACGACCAGCGGCAGCTATACATACCTCTGTCAATGTAAGACCTGTCATTTGCTCCAGCTCTTCTTTGACCTCATTACAGGTGGCGCCAACTCGACCAATGTCGTGAATCTGACCATCTAGCATGGCTCTAGTGTCGTGCTCCCTGAGAGTCTGGGCTATAACATGGAAATCATTCCCGTCTAAATAACCCACTGTACCAATAACGTTTCTGGTACCAATATCCAGTCCAAATACAATATCCTTCTTCTCCATAAACCTAGTCCCCTTTAGAATTTATATAGTTTGTAATCTGCGCCAATGTGTCCTCTGGCGAACCGCTGTTATCAATCACGAACTGACAATTAGCTCTAAAGCTCTCGTCACTGCGCTGACAACTCATCATATTATTGATGCGCTCTTTTGAGTAACCCCTAGACTCCATTAAACGCTTTTCTCTGATGTTTTCTGTGGCAAAAACATACCACATCTCATCAACAAGTTTACCATAACCACACTCTATGAGCAATGCAGCTTCAAAGAAAAAGTACTCTATATTGTGTCTTTCTCTTTCGACCTCTACCTGATTTAGTACTTCTTGCTCTACTGCCGGATGAACAATGGCATTGACCTGTTCACGCAAGCTATTGTCAGCAAACATGAATTTGGCCATTTTCAGTCTGTCGATTTTCCCCTGACAATCAAGCACCGACTCTGGCCATTTCAAAGCCACCACTCTATCAAAGCAATCATGGCCTGGTGTCATCAGCTCTGCTGCCACTTCATCAGCTAGCAAAACCTTGCAATTAAAATTATCTTTTAGAAGGGCAAGGACTGTGCTTTTGCCAGCCCCAACACCTCCTGTGATTCCTATAAATTTCATAATCAGTGACTCTCCGCCCAATTCTTTCCGGCATTCATATCTATCTCAAGTTTAACAGAAAGCTGGGCTGCATTCTCCATTTCCTCTGCAATAAGCTTCTCAACCTGTGACTGTTCCTCAATGTAAGTCTCAACTAAAAGCTCATCATGAACCTGAAGAAGTAATTTTGATTTAAGCCCCTCAGCAAGTAATCTATCGTGAACCTTTACCATGGCTATTTTGATAATGTCTGCTGCTGTTCCCTGGATAGGTGAATTCATGGCAACTCTCTCACCAAACTGACGAGTCATGAAATTTGATGAAGCAAGCTCTGGGACAGGACGGCGACGACCGTACATGGTTATTGCAAAGCCTGTTTCCTTTGCGCTTTCCTTTAATCCTTCTAGGAACTCATGCATCTTTGGATAAGCCTTGAAGTAATTGTCGATATACTCCTGAGCTTCTTTTCTGCCAACTCCAATATCCTTTGCCAAACCAAAGGCACTGATACCGTAAACAATGCCAAAGTTTACAGCCTTGGCACTACGTCTCTGAAGGTCGGTAACCTCATCAAATGGAGTGTTAAATACCAATGAAGCTGTAGAACGGTGAATGTCCTGGCCAGCCTTGAATGCATTGATAAGGCCTTCGTCTCCTGACATGTGAGCCAACACTCTAAGCTCAATCTGAGAGTAATCAGCATCTAAAAATACGCAGCCATCCTTTGGATAGAATACCTTACGGATTTCTCTTCCCAGCTCCATTCTAATAGGAATGTTCTGTAAATTAGGCTCTGTTGAGCTGATACGTCCTGTGGCTGTAACTGTCTGCATAAATGTGGAATGGATTCTTCCATCCTCAGCCACACAGGTAGCTAATCCATCGGCGTATGTACTCTTTAGTTTAGCCAGCTGTCTATACTCTAAAATATCTGTGATTATTGGATTTGCCGGTGCCAATTCTTCTAAAACATCTGCCGCTGTAGAATAGCCTGTTTTAGTTTTCTTGCCACCTTCAATTCCAAGTTTTTCAAATAAGATAACTCCAAGCTGCTTTGGAGAATTGATATTGAACTCCTCACCAGCCTGCTCATAAATGCTTTTCTCTAGCTCTGCGATTCTAACAGAAAGCTTGGCTCCAAACTCTGCAAGTGCCTCCTTGTCCATGGCGATTCCCTGCAGCTCCATATCAAATAGTGTGTAGACAAGTGGCATTTCGATATCATTGAAGATACTCTCCATACCCTGAGCCTTAATCTCTGCAATTAATTTTTCAAAGGAAGCATATGCCACATATGCATTGTAGCAAGCGTATGTGGTAACAGCATCAAGTAAGCTGTCATCATTAAGTGCATCCTTTAGCTTTTTCTTTCCAAATAAATCTGCCTGGGCTGGAATAATGATTCCAAGAGTCTCATTTGCAATGTCATCAGCTGTGTATTCCTTTTTGATAGGATTAAGCAAATATGATGCCACTGCAACGTCTACTGCATTAGGGAAAATCTCTGATTTGCCACCCTTTTCTAAAACAGCTTTTTTATCATTTTCATTAAGTAAAGCAAAGAGCAAATGCATTGCATTTTTCAAATCCCAGAAGCATAATCTAACGCCAGCTTTACTTACAGAGATCAATTTGTCTGCCAAGTATTCTGGTGTAATGAGTCCTGCACAGTCAACGTAAATGGTAGCATCTCCATCTGAAAGTGCTGCCCCCTTTATGGTTCTATCCTCGTCAGCCATAATGCTAGCGCCGACGAAATCCTTGCCGGCAGACTGAAGTCCTGCGAAGAATGCTTCTACCTCGTTTAATTCGTATATACGTTTAAAGGTCTCTGAGGTTTTGTCGATGACCTTTTCTGTCTCAGTTGATTCAAATCTAGGAAGAAGCTTTTTAAGCTCGTATCTCTTGCAAAGAAGATATGCCTCCTCAGTGAAAAGATTGCCAAGCTTTGTGCAGCCTTCTTCTAGCTCTATTGGAGCATTTACATTGATTGTAGCTAGCTCCTTTGAAAGAACTGCTATATCCCACTGAGCTGCCAAATTTTTGGATGCTCTTGGTGGTTTTAGTTCCTCAACATGAGCATGGCATTCCTCGATTGATCCATACTGCTGAATCAAATTAGATGCAGTTTTTTCTCCGATACCCTCTACGCCAGGAATATTATCAGATGCATCTCCCATAAGAGCCTTGATATCAATAAATTGCTTTGGAGTAACACCATATAAAGCCTTAACATCCTCAGCATAATAGTTTTCTATTTCTGTACCTGTCTTCTTAGTTTTTGGTATAGAAATCTTTACTTTTTCTGTGGCAAGTTGAAGTAAATCTCTATCTCCAGAAACGATTGTTACATCCATTCCTCTCTCTTCACCTATACGAGAAAGAGTACCTAAGATATCATCAGCCTCCCAGCCTTCCATTTTAATAACTGGCACACCCATTGCCTGCAAAAGCTCCTGAATTCTAGGAATCTGCTCCTTTAGCTCAGGAAGCATTGGTTTACGTGTGCCCTTGTATGCGTCGAACATTTTATGCCTAAATGTAGGAGCATGAACGTCAAATGCCACCGCAAAGTTGTCTGGCTGTTCATCCTCAATAAATTTGAACATCATATTCAAAAAACCAAAAATGGCGCCGGTGTGCTCGCCGGCGCTATTAGTCAAATCTGGTACACCATAAAATGCACGATTCGCAATACTATGTCCATCCATTAACAATAATTTCATATCATTATCCTTCTAAATATCCCTAGTTTCCTTTACTAACCAGTCGTACTCATCAGCGCTGAGGTATGGCTTGAGTGTTTCACGAACCATTGCGTGGTATTCGTTGAGGGTCTTTTTCTCGGCCTCAGTCATCATCTCTGGGATAACTGGATCAAGGTCGATTGGGCATACAGTGAGGGATTCGAAGTGGCGGAAGTCTCCGTACTCTGTAGTCTCACCTGCTACGCAAAGGAGCTCGTTTTCGATACGAATTCCAAAGCCATCCTCAATGTAAAGACCTGGCTCGTCTGTTGTAATCATACCTGGAAGAATCTCTGCAGAGTTCTGTCCCTGAAGCACTCTCCAATGGAAGCGGTTTGGTCCCTCGTGTACATTTAAGATGTGACCTACGCCATGGCCTGTACCACAACGGTAATCAAGTCCCATATCCCAAACTGGTCCACGTGAAAGAATGTCAAGGTTTGCTCCAGTAACTCCCTTAGGGAAGTTAGCTGCAAGAAGTCTCAAGTGGCAACGAAGAACTACTGTGTAGTACTCCTTCATCTGCTGTGTAAGCTCTCCAAGAGCGATTGTACGAGTGATATCTGTTGTACCCTCAAGGTAATGTGCTCCTGAATCTACAAGCAAGAAGCCCTCTGGTTTAAGTGTTGCTTCTGAACCTAGCTTTGCACTATAGTGCATCATAGCTGCATTTGGTCCGTAAGCAGAAATTGTTCCAAATGAAAGGTCCAAGAAGTTCTCCTGCTCTCTACGTCTAGCTTCATAGTAATCAGAAACTGTAATCTCTGTCATTGGCTCTTTGCCAATATTTTCCTTAACGTATTTGATAGCCTTTGTACAAGCAACGCCATCCTTAATATGAGCAAGTCTTGTATTTTTAATCTCTGTCTCGTTTTTAACAGCACGCATAAGCTCTGATGGATTTTTGCCATCAATGATAGTAGCTGAACCCTTTAACGCATTTACGATATTGTAGTTTACAATGCTCTCATCAAGAAGAACTCTTCTGTCAGCCATATCAGCGCTTTGCATGTAGTGGTAAACCATATCATATGGATAAAGCTTTACGTTGTTTTCGTTGAGGTAGCTCATTGACTCCTCTGGCCAGTTTGTAGTGTCTGTAAATAAAATAACACTATCATCTGTAATCAAAAGAAATGCCAAGAAAACTGGAACGTTTTGAATATCATTTCCTCTGATATTTAAAATATATGAAATGTCATAAAGGCTAGTAACAAGATGTGCATCAGCCTTTTTCTTCTTCATTTTTTCGCGGATGCGATAGATTTTAGCTGGCATGCTCTCGCCAGAAAACTCATCTGCAAGAACCCATGTAGTAGCCTTTGGAAGCTCTGGTCTGTCTGCCCAGATAATGTCTACTAAGTCCTCTGTTGCAGCAAGCTTGCCACCCTTTTCAGCTGCAATATCAGAATACTTTGCTGCATTCTTTGCTGAAACACAACGTCCATCAAAACCAAGGCAACCGCCCTTTGGTAAATTCTTTTCGATGAACTCATCTACCTCTGGAACTCCAGGCTCACCAATTCTCTCAAGAACAATCTCGCTGTCAGCAATCTGCTTTGCTGCCTGAACGAAATAACGGCCATCAGCCCATAAATGAGCCTCTGTTGCTGTAACAATAGCTGTACCTGCTGAACCTGTAAATCCAGTAATAAAGCTACGAGCCTTAAAGTGCTCTCCTACATACTCAGATGAATGAAAATCGTCTGTAGGAATAAGATACATATCGATTCCTCTCTCATTCATCAATTCTCGAAGCTTTGTTAATTTTTCATTTGTTGTCATTACTACTTATTCTCCAGTCTTAATATAATCGTAAAAATATTGTCCCTCTTCGGATAAATCATCCTCAGCCCAATCAGATGTCTCATCGCAATCTGAGCTAATGAGGGCAGAACCTTCATCCTTATTTGAAAGATTCCAAATGCATGATGAAAGATTGTTTTCTTCAATTAGGTCATACCACTTTTCTGCTTCTTTGGTATCAACGTCGCCATTGCCATCTGCAGAAACCAAACCGTACTCAGAAATGAATACTGGAAGTCCTGCCTCTAAAGCATCCTCTAAATTGCTTCTAGCACTAGATTTGTGGCTAGCTGCGTAAAAGTGATAAGTGTACATAATGTTATCAAAATCAAGCTGATCATCAACAACTGACTCTAAATCGCTTGACCAGCTAGGTGTGCCAACAAGAATAATTGCATCCTCATCTACGCCTCTGATAACAGGAATAACTTCGTTTGCATATTTTTTGATGTCGTCCCATGTTGTGTCGCCATTTGGTTCATTGCAGATTTCGTAAATTACATTATCGTAATCTTCGTATTTACGAACCATCTCTCCAAAGAACTGAATAGCATCTGATTTGTATTCGTTAGGGTCGCTATCATTTAATGTGTGCCAATCAATAATAACATACATGTCATTATCTGTAGCAGCCTCTACAGCCTCATCAATGATTCCCTTGAGAGTCTCCTGATTGTCGCTGCCACCAACACAATATCCATTGTAATCGCTGGTGTACATAGCAAGTCTAATTACGTTAACACCCCAATCATCTCTGAGAGTTTTGATTGAGTCTGCTGAAACATATTCTGGGAACCAATTGATGCCATGTGAGCTAACACCAGTAAGCTGAACCTGGTTGCCCTCTGAATCAACTAGCTTGCCATCCTCTACAGAAAGGGCTCCATAGTAATCATCTCTATCCTCATGAGTAACAGCTGTGCCTATGCTAGAGTGAAGTTCATTGTCCTCTGTGTCCTCGCCTTCGGTAACCTCGATAACTGGCTCTGGCTCAGTTGTTTCCTCTGTTGTAGTGGACTCTGTAGTTGTTTCTGTTTTATTATCCACCGCTGTCTCCTCCTGTGTCTGTGGCTCTACAGCAGTTTCCTTTTCTGTAACATTTTGCTCATTTGCCAAGGTGGTAAGCTGCCACGGGAATGTGACTCCGCCTTTGAAATAGCTTATTCCAAAAACTCCGCCAATGATACCGGCAGTAAGAATAATAATTAAGATAAATGTAAGAAATTTGTGTTGTTTGTTGACCATATTCCTTCCTCCAAATATTTTAGCAGGATCCCTGTTTCTATTAATTTTAAAAACAAAAATCTAAGAATATCTCAGTAAAAATTATAGTACATTACCGGTTAATTAAAAAGATGTTTTTCTTGTGAATACCCTTGCTATGTGTTATCATATATGATAACTTATACATGTGGGGTGAACTATGAAGAATAGATACTCAGACGGTGTTGTCACTCCCTCAGCTCTTTCCGCCAGACATTCAATTGCCAAAGAGCTTCGTGACACTCGCAAGACACTTAATCTTACACAATCGGCGCTTGCAGACATTGCAGGCACCAAAAAATCAAATATTTCACGTATGGAGAGCGGGAAGTATAATCCTTCACTAGATTTTCTAGTTAAAATTGCAGATTCTATGGGGAAAAAATTAGATATTCATTTAAACTAAGAGGTATATGTTATATGAAAAAGAAACCTAAGCTTTCAAAGAACGTAGGAAGAGATGTTGTTCTTTGCGAGACCACAAATAGAATCGTCTCCAACAGGACCTCAGATTTACTTTTAGAGCAGTCCGTTGCATTTACAAAATCATGGCGCAGAATCCCATTTTTCAGACGTGGCTTCTACAATGGCGCTGACAAACTCTGTGTTATCTCTATCAACAGAACTCAGTACTCTCGAGCTCGCAGAATTCTGTATTTACTAGAGGAAAGAGACTACAACAGACTGCACTTAAATGTTATATAAATCACCTGCTAATTCTCTTTTTGGTTTGTGATATAGCATTTTCCGGACACACTAGACGACACAGATGACAGCCTACACACTTGCTACCATCTAGTTTAGGAATCCTATTTTCAAATCTAATTGCCTGATGACCTCCGTCATCACATGATATTACGCACCTGCCACAGCCATTGCATTTTTCTATATCAAACTGTGGCAGCAGTATAGTATCTCTCTCTAGCACATCTGTTGTGTTGCTAATGGATTCAATACCTGCTCCTACAATGTCCTTCACTGAAGCAATTCCCATTTGATGTAAATAATAATTTAAACCAGCTTTTAAATCGTCAATAATTCTGTATCCATATTGCATTACAGCTGTGCAAATTTGGATTGAACCTGCTCCTAAAAGAATAAACTCAAGAGAATCTCTCCAGGTTTCTATCCCACCAATACCACTTATATGCATGTTCTTAATTGTTTTGTTTTGGCCTAATTCAGAAATAAATCTAAGGGCAATAGGCTTAACTGCATTTCCGCTATAGCCTCCCAAAGCAGACTTTCCTTTGACTGCCGGCGCAGAAACAAATGTATAAGGACTAACCCCTATAACACTCTTTATAGTATTAATAGCTGCTATGCCATCAGCGCCGCCTCGATATGCAGCCTCTGCTGCTGGAGACATTGTGGCAACATTCGGAGTCAGCTTTGTAAGTACAGGAATTGTAGTACTTTTTTTAGCGGCTCTAGTAAATCTCTCCACCAATTCTGGCACCTGACCAATATCAGAGCCCAGGCCCCCTTCCATCATATTAGGACATGAAAAATTAAGCTCTATAGCATCCGCACCATTTTCCTCACATTCCTTTGCAAGGGATTCCCATTCAGCCTCATCTTTTCCCATAATTGAAGCCAAAATAAATTTAGTAGGATAATTCTTTTTCAGTTCCCTGAAAATATGCATATTTTCAGCAACACTATGATCTGATAATTGTTCTATATTCTTAAATCCTATAATACTTCCGTTGTCGCCCTTTATTGCCGAGAATCTAGGAGACGCTTCATGTATATCCAAGGAACAAATTGTTTTAAATGAAACTCCAGCCCAGCCAGCCTCAAAGGCTCTGGCACACATATCATATGTTGACGCAACAACAGAAGAGGCCAAAATAAACGGATTTTCCAAAGGCACTCCGCACATGTCGCATTTCAATCGCTCTTCATCTATCGGCAAATCTATTTCTGCAGCAGATCTTACTTTTTCAGAAAGTGTTGTCATAATATTTTTTATTCTGACTTTGTCATTTGCCACACAGGCAGCCTCACATGGTCCTTGACAGTCTATACAAGGATTGCCCTGAGGAATAATTAATGAAGCCACATCCTGATTGCCAAACCAGACGCTTCTAAGAGCATCTGCGGGATTAAATTTTTCGCAGGCATTACTACATGGTGCATCCTTACACAACATACAGGAAATCATATCTGAACGTTTTATAAAATCATACATCAACATACTAATACCCCGCTTATATCCACTGACTATTTTGGTGTTTCAATAATTCTTATTGCCACTTTCTATCCCATATTTCATTGGCTTTGAGCATTTTATTTTTGCTTAACAAGTAAAATGCAACTATACCAACGATTATTCCCAATACAAGGGCATACACTATCTCCCCTTTGCTGTACTGTTCTACGAGTATTCCCTCATCGGAAAGTGATGGGTCTGTGGTAAAACAAATATAGTCATAAAAACCGTGGGCAAATATTGGAAATACCACACTGCCCGTCATTAAATACAACTCAGTAAACAAAATCGCCATAAAAATTGAGTCGACCATCTGCACCACAGACATAACCATATCTGCCCCCTGTGTAATGTTACCTAAATGAATTAATCCAAATAACACTGCTAGTAAAATTATTACCGTAAGTCTTTTTTCCTTCTTAACGTATCCCATAATAATAGTCAGAGAAAAAATTCTGAACATTGCCTCTTCACCAAATCCAGCAGAAAGTCCCATGATAATCGCTTTAATAGTTGGATTAAAATATAATGATTTTCCAAAGAACAACGGAGAAATCAACGTAAGTATTAGATAAATAATAAAAGGAAGCATTATTATGCAAATGTCCTTTGCCGAGATTTCCGCTTTTACAAAGCCTTTGAATTCCGGAAAAATACAAAACTTAAATATGAACATCAATATTACAGCAGCAATACACGTTCCTATATTTCCAGCGTCAACGGAAATCATTTCCCCTATAGCTGCTCCTATTCCCACAAGAATTGTTGGGATAATCACAGCCAATAATACTGCTAAATAAGGCATTTTTTCGCAAAGTAATTGTATGCTATTTTTCTTATTCATTTTTGCTTCTCCTTTTCCGTGGTCATATATGCTTGATAGCTACATATAACAGGCATTAGTTTATGCTCATAATTATAATCGCAAAATTTGAAAGTATGATTAAATTCACATATAGTTCAAAATATAATCAGATCCCAGAACGCAAAAAAGCGACCACCTCTTGGTGATCGCTTTTCTGCTTGCTTATCTATTAT
>JAEEGH010020030.1_pt1 | contig 13959 bp, 26 predicted proteins | sample 9134181 | NCBI WGS metagenome assembly JAEEGH01 (sample SAMN16246544, study PRJNA631951) | gut metagenome | biome: gut microbiome; feature: rumen; material: DP-attached | host: Bos | place: Iran: Karaj | collected 2018-10
CCGCGTCAAGACCGACGAGGTGTCGGGACAGACCATCATCAGCGGCATGGGCGAGCTGCACTTGGATATTATCCTCGACCGTCTGCGCCGAGAGTTCCAGGTGGAGGTGAACCAAGGTCGTCCGCAGGTGGCATATAAGGAGGCTATCACTACAACCGTCCAACATCACGAGATTTACAAGAAACAGACTGGCGGCAAGGGTAAGTTTGCCGACATCCTGTTTGAGATAGGCCCTGCCGACGAAGGTTTCGTGGGGCTGCAGTTTGTGAACGAGGTGAAGGGCGGCAATATTCCGAAAGAGTATATTCCTGCTATCGAGAAGGGCTTCAAGGAGGCTATGCTGAACGGTGTGCTGGCAGGTTATCCGATGGACAGCATGAAGGTGACTGTCATCGACGGTTCGTTCCATCCGGTGGATAGCGACCAGCTGTCGTTTGAGGTGTGTGCCAAGATTGGTTTCAAGGCCGCGTGCCGCAAGGCGAACCCCGTGCTGCTGGAGCCTATCATGAAGCTTGAGGTGCTGACTCCCGATGCCTACGTGGGCGATGTGACGGGCGACCTGAACCGCCGCCGCGGCATGTTGGAGAACATTGCGGCGAAGGTGGGTGTACAGGCCATCCATGCCAAGGTGCCGCTGGAGCAGATGTTCGGCTATGTGACCGCGCTGCGTACCATCACGTCGGGCAGAGCTAACAGCACGATGGAGTTTTCGCACTATGCTGAAGTGAGCCGCGACCAGCAGGAGATTATCCTAAAGAATAAATATAGTAATTATTAATAAAAAACATTAACCGTGAGTCAAAGAATTAGAATCAAATTGAAGTCTTACGACCACAATCTCGTCGACAAGTCGGCGGAGAAGATTGTGAAGACCGTTAAGATGACTGGTGCAGTGGTGAATGGTCCCATTCCGCTGCCGACCAACAAAAAGATTTTCACTGTCAACCGCTCGACCTTTGTGAACAAGAAGAGCCGCGAACAGTTCGAGCTGAGCTCGTACAAGCGTTTGATGGACATTGAAATCAACGACCGTGCCAAGACTATCGACGCACTGATGAAGCTGGAGCTGCCCAGTGGTGTCGAGGTGGAAATCAAAGTGTGAAATTAACTGTCAGCCAATGTGCGTAGCCGCCGCATGACGGCGGTGAGAATAAGCTGAGAACTAACAAAAACAAACAATCCAAAAAAGAAAATGTCAGGATTAATTGGAAAGAAAATTGGAATGACCAGTCTTTTTAATGCCGACGGAAAGCAGATTCCGTGCACTGTGATTGAAGCTGGTCCTTGTGTCGTGACACAAGTGAGAACCATCGAGAAGGATGGTTATGAGGCCATTCAGTTGGCTTTTGGCGACAAGAAAGAGAGCCGCACCAACAAGCCTATGAAGGGTCATTTTGCAAAGGCCAACACCACCCCCAAACGCTATCTCGCAGAGTTCAGCCGCTTTGAGGAGGGCCACAAGAAAAAGTATGGTGAAGTTTTGACAGTGGAAGTCTTTCAGGAAGGCGAATTTGTCGACGTGGTTGGAACCTCGAAAGGTAAGGGTTTCCAGGGCGTTGTGAAGAGACACGGTTTTGGCGGTGTCGGTGACTTGACTCACGGCCAGCACGACCGTCTGCGTGCCCCCGGTTCGATAGGTGCTAGCTCCTATCCTTCGCGTATCTTCAAGGGTATGCGCATGGCCGGCCAGACTGGTAACCACAAGGTGAAGATTCAGAACCTCGAGGTTGTCAAGATTATCCCTGAAAAGAATTTAATGTTAGTGAAAGGTTCTGTACCGGGACCCAAAGGATCAATAATAAAACTTGAAAGATGGAGTTAAAAGTCTATAACATCAACGGAAGCGAAACCGGTAGAACCATCAACTTGGACGATTCTATCTTCGCCATTGAGCCCAACCAGCACGCTATCTATCTGGATTGCAAACAATATTTGGCCGACAACCGTCAGGGTACCGCAAAGGCCAAGGAACGCAGCGAGAATGCCCACAGCACCCGCAAGCTGAAACGCCAGAAAGGCACTGGTGGCGCACGTTCGGGCGATTTGAAGAGCCCAGTGTTTGTCGGTGGCGGTACCATCTTCGGCCCCAAGCCCCGCGATTACCGCTTCAAACTGAACATTAAGCAGAAGCGTCTTGCCCGCCGTTCGGCTCTGAGCGAGAAGGTGGCTGAGAATGCCATGACCATCGTGGAGAACTTCACGCTGGAGGCTCCCAAGACCAAAAAGATGATTGAGATTCTCAATAATCTTAAATTGGGTGACAAAAAATCGCTCATAGTTCTTGAATGTCCAAATAATTTCGTATCTTTGTCTGCTCGAAACCTCCAGGGCGTAAAGGTGGTATCTGTCGGTCAGTTAAATACTTACGACATTGTGAATGCTGCCAATATTGTCCTCAGTGAGGGCTCGCTGAGCGAAATTAACCGCGTTTTGGCAACGAAATAAAGAAGTTAGAAACAAGATTTAAGAAAGTTTAACAATGTATAATATCATAGTAAAACCTCTGATTAGCGAAAAGATGACGAGAATCACCGAGGCAGCAGCTTCGCCCAAGCTGACCCGTATTCAGCGCGACAAGAACAAGCCTGCCCCCAAGGTGTTGAATCGTTATGGTTTTGTTGTTGACAAGCGCGCCAATAAAATTGAGATTAAGAAGGCTGTGGAGAGTTTCTATGGTGTGAAGGTTCTTGACGTGAACACCATGAACTACTCTGGCAAGGTGAAGGCCCGCTACACTAAGGCTGGTTACCTGGTGGGTCGCACGAACGCTTTCAAGAAGGCCATCGTGACTTTGGCCGAGGGCGACGAGATTGACTTCTACGCTAACATATAATAAGGTTTGATGCCAACGGTGTGGGACAGGCCCACGCCGTTGGCACGACCAAAAGAGTAAATAACAAATTAATAATAGTATAGTCCACTGATAAGAGACTGAAAAGAAAAACGAAATGGCTTTAAAGAAAATTAAACCGACAACCCCCGGCCAGCGTCATAAGATCGTTGTCACGAAGGACGACATCACAGCTACGAAGCCGGAAAAGAGTTTGGTGTGCGGCTACGGTAAGAGTGGTGGCCGTAACAATCAGGGTAAGATGACCATGCGCTATATTGGCGGTGGTCATAAGCAGTTGTATCGCTTTGTCGATTTCAAGAGAGACAAGGACGGTATTCCCGCTGTTGTGAAGACTATTGAGTACGACCCCAACCGTACTTCGCGTATTGCCCTCGTGTTTTACGCAGACGGTGAGAAGCGTTACATCCTCTGCCCCCAGGGCCTGAAGGTCGGACAGACCATCATGTCGGGTGCCGGTGTCGCTCCCGAGGTCGGCAACACGTTGCTGCTTGCCGAGATTCCTTTCGGTACGCTGATCCACAATATTGAGCTTCGTCCTGGCCAGGGTGCCAAGATGGTGCGCAGCGCGGGTGCCTATGCCCAGCTGATGTCGCGTGACGGCAAGTATGCAATCATCAAGATGCCCAGTGGCGAGATGCGCATGATCCTTCAGTCGTGCCGTGCCACTATCGGTATCGTGTCCAATCCTGAGCACAATCTTGAGGTTGGCGGTAAGGCTGGTCGCAGCCGTTGGCTCGGTCGTCGTCCCCGTAACCGTGGTGTTGTGATGAATCCTGTTGACCACCCGATGGGTGGTGGTGAGGGTCGCCAGACCGGCGGACATCCCCGTAGCCGTAAGGGTATTCCTGCCAAGGGTTACAAGACTCGCTCACCGAAGAAACAGTCGAGCAAGTACATTATCGAAAGAAGAAAGAAGTAATCAATAAAAGAAGAAGAAAATGAGTCGTTCATTAAAGAAAGGTCCGTATATCTTCTACAAACTGGAGAAGAGAGTTATCGAGGCTCAGCAGAACAATAAGAAGGTTACTATCAAGACGTGGAGCCGTGCTTCTATGATTTCGCCCGACTTCGTCGGCCAGACCATAGCGGTGCACAACGGCAACAAGTTCATCCCTGTCTACGTGACAGAGAATATGGTTGGACACAAACTTGGAGAGTTTGCCCCCACCCGTATCTTCCGCGGTCATGCTGGATCAAAAGACAAAGGTAAGAAATAATAAGTCCAAATAAAAGAAATAATAAGAAATGGGACGTAGAAAACGCGAAAGTGCAAATGCACAGCAAGAAGCAAAAAAGACCCTCTACGTGGCAAAGTTGAGAAACAATCCCACTTCGCCCCGCAAGACCCGTCTCGTTGCGGACATGGTTCGCGGCGTTGACGTTGATAAGGCTCTGGGCATTCTGAAGTACTGCCCGAGAGAGTCGGCTCCCAAGATGTATAAGCTTATCCTCAGTGCCGTTGCCAACTGGCAGGCGAAGAATGAGGGTGCACGTCTGGAAGACAGCCAGCTCTATGTGAAACAGATTATGGTTGACGAAGGTCGCACCATGAAGCGTATGCGCACTGCCCCCCAAGGTCGTGGCTACAGAATCCGCAAGCGCAGCAACCACATCACCGTTATCCTCGGCAGCCGCGTCGAAGAGGCTCCTAAGGCTGAAGTTGAAACTAAATAGTTAATAAAAAAGAAGAAGTAAACAATGGGACAAAAAACTAACCCAATTGGAAATCGTTTAGGTATTATCCGCGGATGGGATTCTAACTGGTACGGTGGTCGTAAGTTCGAGCAGAAGCTTGTTGAAGACGACAAGATCCGTAAATATCTCAATGCCCGTCTTGCAAAGGCCAGCATCTCGAAGATATATATTGAGAGAACGCTTAAGCTCCTCACTGTCACTATCAATACCGCCCGTCCGGGTCTGATTATCGGCAAGGCTGGTGCAGAGGTCGAGAAGCTGAAGGAAGAGTTGAAGAAGCTCACTGGCAAAGATGTCCAGATTAACATCTCCGAAGTGAAGCGTCCCGAGCTGGATGCCGTTTTGGTTGCCCAGAATATCGCCAAGCAGATTGAAGGACGTGTCCAGTATCGTCGCGCTATTAAGAACGCTATCGTCTCCACGATGCGCTCTGGTGCCGAAGGTATCAAGGTCTCTATCTCGGGCCGTATCGGTGGGGCCGAAATCGCCCGTAGCGAGCATTACAAGGAAGGCCGTACCCCCCTCCACACCCTCCGTGCTGACATTGACTACGCCCATGCCGAGGCACATACTACCTATGGCCGTATTGGTGTGAAGGTGTATATCTGCCGTGGTGTGATTTATGGCAAGCGCGAGCTGGTGCCCTCCACCGTCGGTGGCCAGCAGAAGGATCACCGTCCCGCCATGGGTGGTGACCGCCGTGGTGGCAACGGTGCTCCCCGTCGCCGTTCGAGCAACAATAGAAATAACAACAGTAAATAAATAGGTTATAGGTTAGTGGCTGAAGTGGTAGAAAAAAGACACAAGACGCTAAACACTAAACGCAAACAATAAGAAAATGTTACAACCTAAGAAAACAAGATATAGAAAGCAGCAGAAGGGTAAAATTAAAGGCAATGCTTTCCGTGGTCACGAGTTGGCTTTCGGTACCTTTGGTATCAAGTCCCTGGAAACCTGTTTTATTACAGGCCGTCAAATAGAGGCTGCACGTCAAGCTGTAACGCGTCACATGAAGCGTGAAGGTCAGATTTGGATTCGCATTTTCCCCGACAAACCCATCACTAAGAAGCCTAACGAGGTGCGTATGGGTAAAGGTAAGGGTGCTCCCGAATACTTTGTTGCCCGAGTCATGCCCGGTACCATCCTGTTCGAATGCGAAGGCGTTCCGATGGATATCGCCAAGGAGGCTCTCCGTCTGGCAGCTCAGAAGCTCCCTATCACGACCAAGTTTGTTGTTAGAAGAGATTATATCGAAGAATAAAAAGAAGACCAGTCATGAAGAATGAATTAGTTTTAAAAGAGCTTTCGACTGCTGAAATAAAAGAGAAGTTGGACAATGAGCGCAACATGTATCAGAAGATGCTGCTGACCCATGCTGTCTCCCCGCTCGAGAATCCTAACAAGTTAAAAGAAAGTAGAAAAACCATCGCCCGCTGCCTCACCGAACTCCGCGCCCGCGAAATCGCTGAGCAGAAGCAGAACTAACAGTTGATATGGAAAGAAATTTAAGAAAAGAAAGAGTCGGTGTTGTGGTGAGCAACAAGATGGACAAATCCATCGTCGTCATGGTTGAGCGCAAAGTTAAGCACCCCATGTATGGCAAGTTTGTGAAAAAGTCCTCGAAATTTATGGCTCATGATGAGAAGAACGAGTGCAACATTGGCGACGTCGTCCGCATTATGGAGACCCGCCCGCTGAGCAAGAACAAGTGCTGGCGCCTCGTCGAAATCGTTGAAAGAGCTAAGTAAATTGGTCGCAACAAACCAGACAAAAAAGATTAAAAAGAAATGATACAGCAAGAAACTAGAATGACCGTTGCCGATAACAGTGGTGCCAAGAGTGCCCTGTGTATCCGCGTTCTCGGTGGCACCAAGAAGCGTTATGCTACCATTGGCGACATGATCGTCGTGGCTATCAAAGATGCCATTCCTTCGGGCAATATTAAGAAGGGTGCCGTCTCAAAGGCAGTCGTGGTGCGTACCAAGAAAGAGGTTCGTCGCAATGATGGTAGCTACATCCGCTTCGACGACAACGCATGTGTCCTGCTCACCGCCGCTGATGAGCTTCGTGGCACCCGTATCTTCGGCCCGGTGGCACGTGAACTCCGTGACAAGCAATTCATGAAGATTGTTTCACTGGCTCCTGAAGTTTTGTAAACATTAAAAAGAAGAAAAAGAAATGAAACTGCACATCAAAAAAGGGGATATCGTAATGGTTATTGCCGGCGATTTCAAAGACAAGGGTAAGACCGGCAAGGTGCTTAAAGTGTATCCCGAAAAGAATCGCGCCATTGTGGAGGGTCGTAACCTGGTGAAGAAGCATACCAAACCTAATGCAAAGAACACCCAGGGCGGTATTATTGAGCAGGAAGCCCCTATCCATATCTCTAACCTCATGGTCATGGATGGCAAGACCCCTACTAGAATCGGTCGTAGAATCAGTGAGAAGACTGGTAAACTCGTTCGTTATTCCAAAAAAACAGGAGAGGAGATTAAATAATGGCATATATTCCGACATTAAAGACTAAATACACTGAGGAAATCTTGCCCGCTCTGATGAAAGAGTATGGCTACAAGACTGTGATGCAGGCTCCTCGTTTGAAAAAAATCACCCTCAACCAGGGTCTTGGCAAGGCTGCTATTGCTGACAAGAAGGTCATCGACAAGGGTATCGAGGAGATGACTCTTATCGCCGGTCAGAAGGCCGTTGCGACAAAGTCGCGTAAGGACATTTCCAACTTCAAGCTGCGTCGCGGCATGCCCATCGGTGTCCGTGTGACCCTTCGTGGTGACCGCATGTATGAGTTCTTGGAGCGTCTGATTACCGCCTCCATCCCCCGTATCCGCGACTTCCGTGGTATCAACGACAAGGGATTCGACGGTAAGGGCAACTACACCTTTGGTATCGCTGAGCAGATTATCTTCCCGGAGATTGACATCGACAAGATTGACCGTATCCAGGGTATGGACATCACCTTCGTCACCACGGCCAACACCGATAAGGAAGCCATGTCGTTGCTCAAGCAGTTCGGCATACCTTTTAAGAATCAACAAAAATAAGAAATAATGGCTAAAGAATCAATTAAAGCTAGAGAACGCAAAAGAGCCAAGATGGTGGCGCGCTATGCTGCCAAACGTGCTTCTTTAAAGGAAATCGTCCGCACGGGTAGCCCCGAAGAGGTGGAGCAGGCTGTCATAGCCCTTCAGAAGCTGCCGAAGAACGCTTGCCCTATCCGTATGCACAACCGCTGTCAGCTGACCGGCCGCCCCAAGGGCTACATGCGTCAGTTTGGCATCTCCCGTATCAACTTCCGCGAGATGGCAGTCAGCGGCCTTATCCCTGGCGTTAAGAAATCCAGCTGGTAATAATTAAAAACATTGGTAGCTTTGCAAGTTGGCAAAACCAATACTACAAAACTTAAAATCAAGAAAAAAACATGGTAACAGATCCCATCGCAGATTACTTGACCCGTATGCGCAACGCCATTGCAGCCAAGCATAGAGTCGTCGAAATTCCTGCATCCAATTTGAAGAAAGAGATTACCAAGATCTTGTTCGAAAAAGGTTATATCCTGAACTATAAGTTCGAGAACGAAGGTTCGCATAACCAGAGTATCAAGATTGCGCTGAAATATCATCCTGTGACGAAGATTTCGGCCATTTCCGAACTCAAGCGCGTCAGCAGCCCCGGTCTGCGTCGCTATGTCTCCGTTGACGAGATGCCCCGCGTCCTCAATGGTCTTGGCATCGCCATCATTTCTACTTCCAAGGGTCTTATGACCGACAAGGAAGCCCGCACGCTGAATGTTGGTGGCGAAGTTATTTGTTATATCAGTTAATAGGAAGGAGAATAAGAAATGTCAAGAATAGGTAAATTGCCCATCCACCTGCCCGCAGGTGTCGAAGTTAAGGTATCTCCTGAGAATGTCATCACCGTCAAAGGACCCAAGGGTGAGCTCACCCAGCAGGTCAACCCCGCCATCACCATGAAAATGGAGGACGGCACACTCACCTTTGAGCGTCCCTCCGACAGCAAGGAGCACAAGGCCATGCACGGTCTCTATCGTGCGCTTGTCGCCAATATGGTGAAAGGTGTTTCCGAGGGTTTCAAATGCGTTCAGGAAGTTATTGGTGTGGGTTACAAGGTTCAGGCCAATGGCAACGTGATGGAGATGGACCTGGGTTACAGCCACAAGATCTTCTTCGAGCTGGCTCCCGAAATCCATGTCGAGACCGTCACCGAGAAAGGTAAGAACCCCATCATCACGATGACCTGCTGCGACAAGCAGATTCTGGGTCAGGCCGCGGCAAAGATTCGTTCCCTTCGCAAGCCTGAGCCTTACAAGGGCAAGGGTATCCGCTTCCAGGGTGAAGAAGTTCGTAAGAAAGCTGGTAAGGCTGCTGCTAAATAAAAATAATTAGAACGCCAAAGAATAATAATATCATGGCAACAAAAAAAGATATAAGAAGAACAAAAATCAAGTACCGCATCCGTCATAAGATTAGTGGTACTGCTGAAAAACCGCGTCTGTCTGTGTTCAGAAGCAATAAGGAAATTTATGCACAGGTTATTGACGACGAGAAAGGTGTGACACTGACCGCAGCTTCCTCCTTGGAGAAAGGTGTCGAAAAGAGTGGAACAAAGACCGAAATGGCCGCCAAGGTCGGCAAACTTTTAGCTGAGCGCGCTATTGCCGCCGGCATCAATACTGTGGTTTTCGACCGCAATGGTTACCTTTACCACGGTCGTGTTAAATCGTTGGCCGATGGTGCCAGAGAAGGTGGATTAAAATTCTAATAAGTCATGGCAGAAGTAAACGTTAAAAGAGTTAAATCGAGCGAAATCGAGTTTAAGGATCGTCTGGTTGCGATCAATCGTGTAACCAAGGTTACCAAGGGTGGTAGAACATTCACCTTTGCTGCCATCGTCGTTATTGGAAACGAAAACGGTGTTGTGGGTTATGGCTTGGGTAAGGCCAAGGAGGTGCAGGCTGCCATCCAGAAGGGTGTCGACGATGCCAAGAAGAACCTCATCAAGGTCCCCGTCATGAAAGGCACCATTCCCCACGAGCAGTGTGGTAAGTACAGCGGCGCCCGCGTCTTCCTGAAACCCGCTGCCCCCGGTACCGGTGTTATCGCTGGCGGTGCCATGCGTGCCGTGCTTGAAAGCGTCGGTGTGAAGGACGTGCTTGCCAAGAGCAAGGGCTCTTCCAACCCCCACAGCGTGGTGAAGGCCACCATCAATGCTCTCCTGCAGATGAAGGATCCCTGCATGGTTGCCGAACTTCGTGGCATCACCCTTGATAAAGTGTTTAACGGTTAATCATAGGAGAATAGAATCATGGCAGAAAAGACTTTGAAGATTAAGCAGGTGAGAAGTGTCATCGGACATCCTGCCCGTCAGAAGAGGACTATGGAGTCTCTTGGCTTGAGAAAAATCAACCATGAGCGCACTGTGGTCGCCACTCCGCAGGTTCTCGGTATGATCGAGAAAGTGAAACACTTAATCACCGTTGAGGAAATTTAATTGTTAGATTCATTCCCGTGGGAGTGTAACAAGCTCCTAGGAGAATAAAAAATAGAATAGATATGAGTTTAAGCAATCTCAAACCCGCAGAAGGTTCTATCAAGCATTCAAAACGTGTCGGTCGTGGTGCAGGCTCTGGCAAGGGCGGTACCTCCACCCGCGGTAACAAAGGTGCAAAGGCTCGTTCGGGTTATCACCAGAAGGTCGGTTTTGAAGGTGGTCAGATGCCCATCTATCGCCGTCTGCCCAAATTCGGTTTCAAGAACATCAACCGCGTCGAGTACGTCGGCATCAACATCGATACCCTCAACGCTCTCGCCGAAGCCAAGAACATCACCGATTTCAATGTCGACGTGTTCAAGCAGAACGGTCTCATCTCTGGCAAGGATCTCATCAAGATTCTCGGTCGTGGTGAACTCAACAAGGCCATCAACGTCACTGCCCATGCCTTCTCGGCATCTGCCAGACAGGCTATCGAGGCCAAGGGCGGCGTGGCTACAGTAATTGAATAAAGGAAAGCTTTTTGAAGTTGATGGAGCACGAAATCCTCCATCAACTTCAATGCTATGTCAACTTCGAAACGACAAAACTAAAGACTAATGAAGAGATTTATACAGACAATCAAAAACATCTGGTCGATTGAAGACCTGCGGAAACGAATCCTCTACACCCTTGGGTTGGTGCTTGTCTACCGCATCGGTTGCTATATCGTCCTGCCTGGTGTTGACCCCACACAACTGCAGAATTTGCAAAATCAGGGTTCCGATGGTCTGATGGGTCTGTTGAACATGTTCTCCGGTGGTGCCTTCTCCAACGCCTCCATCTTTGCCCTGGGTATCATGCCCTACATCACTGCATCCATCGTGATACAGCTGTTCGTCATGGTCATCCCCTATTTCCAGAAGATGCAGCGCGACGGTGAAAACGGCCGCAGAAAAATGAATCAGATTACCCGTCTGCTCACTGTGGCTATCACCGGTTTTCAGGCTCCTGCCTACATCACCAACATGATGTACCAGCTGGGTGCCTCCTCCACCGCCATCTATCCTTTCGACGGCTCCTCCCCCTCGTGGACGTTCTGGGCCTCCAGCATCATCATCCTGATCGCCGGTACCCTCTTCGTCATGTGGCTCGGCGAGCGCATCACCGAGAAAGGTGTCGGCAACGGTATCTCCCTGTTGATTATGATCGGTATCATCGCCCGTCTGCCTTTCGCCCTCTTCGGTGAGTTCGTCTCCCGTCTCTCCGAGGCCGGTGGCGGTCTGGTCATGTTCCTCATCGAAATCATTGTCCTCTTGGCTGTCATCCTCTTGGTCATCTTGCTGGTGCAGGGCACTCGCCGCATCCCCGTGCAATATGCCAAGCGCATTGTCGGCAACAAGCAGTATGGTGGTGTCCGTCAGTACATCCCCATCAAGGTCAATGCTGCCGGTGTCATGCCTATCATCTTCGCACAGGCCATCATGTTCATCCCCATCACCGTTATGGGTTTCAGCGGTAACTCCGACTCCAAGTTCTGGATGGCGTTCACCGACTTCAACGGATTCTGGTACAACCTCGTCTTCTTCATCCTGGTGGTTCTCTTCACCTATTTCTACACAGCCATCGCCATCAACCCCAACCAGATGGCCGACGACATGAAGAAGAATGGCGGCTTCATCCCCGGTGTCAAGCCTGGCAAGAAGACCGCGGAGTATCTTGAGAACATCCTCTCCAAGATCACCCTCCCCGGCTCTATCTTCCTCGCCATTGTTGCCATCCTGCCCGCCATCATCCGTCTGTTTGGCGTCAACACCCAGTTCGCACAATTTTACGGTGGCACCTCCCTGCTGATTCTTGTCGGCGTCATCCTCGACACCCTCCAGCAGATCGAGAGCCACTTACTCATGCGCCACTACGACGGTCTCACCAAGACCGGCCGTATCAAAGGTCGTACCTCCATGTCTATACAGGCATAAAAACACAAACTGAATGATTCTTTTAAAGACACAAGAAGAAATAGAACTGATTCGTGACAGTGCCCGCCTCTTGGGAGAAACTCTCGCAGAGGTGGGTCGCCACATCCGTCCGGGTGTCACCACTGCCTTCCTTGACAACATCGGCGAGCAGTTCATCCGCGACCACGGCGGCATTCCTCTGTGCAAAGGGTTCGAGGGCTTCCCCGCGGCCTTCTGCATCTCGGTCAACGACGTCGTCGTCCACGGCATCCCCAGCAACAATGTCTTCATCAACGAGGGCGACAACGTCTCCCTCGACTGTGTCATCGAGTTTAACGGATACGTCAGCGATTCGGCCTACACCTTCACCTGCGGTGAATGCTCCCCCGAAGTCCAGCGTCTCCTTAAAGTCACAAAAGAAGCACTCTATATCGGACTCGAAAAATGCAAGGCGGGCAACCGCGTCGGCGACATCGGCCACGCCGTACAGCAACACTGCGAGAAAAACGGCTACTCCGTCGTCCGCGAGCTCTGTGGCCACGGCGTGGGCTTCAAGATGCACGAAAGCCCCAACGTCCCCAACTACGGGGTGCAGGGCACCGGGCCCCTCCTCAAGGAAGGCATGGTCATCGCCGTCGAACCCATGGTCTGCATGGGCTCCAAGAACGTCAAGTTCTCCAAGGAAGACGGCTGGACCTGCCGCACCAAGGACGGCAAGCCCGCCGCCCACTTCGAGCACACTGTCGCCATTGGCAAAAACGGTCCCGACATCCTAACCACATTCGATTTCATTGAAAACAAATAAAAGCACGATAAGTACATGGCAAAACAGGCATCCATACAGTTGGACGGAACAGTCATCGAATCACTGGGCAACGCAATGTTCCGAGTTGAGTTGGAGAACGGGCACCAGATCATAGCCCATATCTCCGGCAAGATGCGCATGCATTACATCAAGATTCTCCCCGGCGACAAAGTCTCCATCGAGATGTCGCCCTACGATTTGACCAAAGGCCGTATCACTTATCGCCACAAATAGGCGCATGAGAGTCGAATGTAAACAAGAACAACAGATAAATAAGATAAACAAATGAAAGTAAGAGTTTCTGTAAAAAAGAGATCCCCCGAGTGCAAGGTGGTTCGCCGCCACGGGGTCGTCTATGTAATCAACAAGAAGAATCCTAAGTTCAAACAAAGACAAGGATGATTAACTAACAAAAAAGTATAAAAAGAATCTATGGCAAGAATTGCAGGTATTGACTTACCCAAAAACAAGAGAGGCGTTATAGGTCTGACCTATATCTACGGCATTGGAAGAAGCCTTGCTTCCGAGATCCTGGCCAAGGCCGGTATCGACGAGAACAAGAAAGTTCAGGACTGGACCGACGACGAACAGAACACCCTGCGTACCATCATCAACGATGAGTACAAAGTCGAGGGTGCGCTCCGTTCCGAAGTCCAGATGAACATCAAGCGACTGATGGACATCGGCTGCTACCGCGGCATCCGTCACCGTCTTGGTCTTCCCCTCCGTGGTCAGAGCACCAAAAACAACGCCCGTACTCGCAAGGGTAAGAAGAAAACAATCGCTAACAAGAAGAAGGCTACCAAATAAAAACAAGTAAACGTGTAGCCGCCAATTGCGGACTATATTTGACCATCGGAGCAGTTGGCTAACAAATGTAAAATCAAGCACAAGTAAAAGAATTATGGCAAAAACTTCTAAACCGACCAAAAAAAGAGTCGTAAAAGTTGAACCTCTTGGAAGAGCATGCATCTTTGCTTCTTTCAACAACGTAATTATTTCGTTGACAAATAATGCCGGTCAAGTGATTTCTTGGTCGTCTGCTGGAAAAATGGGCTTCCGCGGATCGAAGAAAAACACTCCGTACGCCGCTCAGATGGCTGCGGAAGATTGCGGCAAAGTTGCTTATGATTTGGGCCTAA
>JAEEGH010020031.1_pt1 | contig 13959 bp, 13 predicted proteins | sample 9134181 | NCBI WGS metagenome assembly JAEEGH01 (sample SAMN16246544, study PRJNA631951) | gut metagenome | biome: gut microbiome; feature: rumen; material: DP-attached | host: Bos | place: Iran: Karaj | collected 2018-10
TTGACCCCGTGATAGTTTCCCTTTCCTGTCGGCCTTTTCCTCCTTTTAACAACAAAGGTAAGGATTTGGCCGGTATTGAGCAAATTCTTCACTGATATTCTCTATCAGAGTGCAAACTTAGAGTCCCTATTGTGTACTTATTCTTAGGCAATAACGAATAAAATGATAATAATCGGGGCTGACTTTTTGGTTGGTCCGATTATTTTCCTTATTTTTGCACTGGCATTTTATATTTAGGCAAGGATAATGAAAGAACAGCGACGAGCAATTATAGTGGGGGCGACTTCGGGCATAGGGCTTGAGGTGGTCAAGGTATTGGCAGCAAAAGGATGGCTGGTGGGTATTGCCGGACGACGACAAGAATTGCTGCAACAGATTCAGCGTAAGCACCTGAATATAGTGGCGACAGAACGGATAGACGTGACACAAGCGGATGCCGTTGAACACCTGCAAACGTTGATTGGGAAGATGGGAGGAATGGACCTTTATTTCCATAGCTCTGGTATCGGCTACCAGAATACGGAACTTGATATGGAGCTTGAACTGGCTACCGTCGAGACGAATGCGGTGGGTATGACGCGTATGGTGGGAGCGGCCTTCCACTACTTCGAGGCGCATCCTGAGCAGAAGGGGCAGATAGCCGTCATTAGCAGTATTGCTGGTACTAAGGGTTTGGGTGCCGCACCTGCCTATTCGTCAACAAAGCGCTTTGTTAACCATTATCTGGAGTGCCTCACCCAACTCTGCCATATACGCCACCTCAGTCATATCAGCATTCATGACATCCGTCCTGGCTTTGTACGTACAGCCCTCATCAGCGGTAGTAACTATCCTTTGCAACTTGATGCAGCCAAGGTGGCACAGCAAATCGTCAAAGGTCTGGAGCATGGACGAAGCATCATTACTGTTGACTGGCGCTATCGTCTGCTCGTATTCTTCTGGCGTCTTATTCCTCGTTGGCTATGGATCAGAATGAGGATTAAGTAAAGTTGAAAAAATAGTGCTACTGGTGCTATTTTTATAATTGTAGTCATTTTAGTACGACCCGTAGATAAGTATTTGAATGTATATGCACTTTTAGTGCGCTCGGAGCAAAACGGCCTTTCTCAATGAGAGAAACGGCCTAACTCTGGTGGAGAAACGCCGTTTTACTTACTGTAAACTTATGTTTTGAATTTATGCGAATATTCATGCAAACACCTAACCTCCTACCTTAGACCTCAAGAAAGCCTTTATACAAAGGGGATTCCATGAAGTAGGTGTTGCGTCAACACCTACCTGCCATCTTTCCCTTTGTACAAAGGCATTACAAAGGATTGAGGTAGGAGGTTAGGTGTTGGCAAAATTATTTCTTCTTGCTTTTCTTCTTTTTCTCCTCTTCGGCAGGCATGACGGTGATGCGACGGTTGGTGGGGTCGCTCATGACGTCACGAACGATGTCAGTGACCTGCTGTTTGAGTTCGTTGATGAACTGTTGGGCATCGTATGTCTGATGCTCTATGTCGCGCAGCTTCTTTTCCCAGATACCTGTCAACTCGCAGCTTTTCAGCAGGTCTTCGCGAATGAGGTCGATGAGTTCGATGCCTGTCGGTGTGGCCACCAGTCGCTTGCGTTCACGACGGATGTAGTGGCGCTTGAAGAGTGTCTCGATGATGCCGGCACGCGACGACGGACGTCCGATGCCGTTCTCCTTCATGGCGGCACGCAGGGTCTCGTCCTCGACGAACTTGCCAGCTGTCTCCATAGCGCGTAGCAGCGAGGCTTCGTTGTAGTAGGGCGGGGGTGTGGTCATCTTCTCAGTGAGGGTCGGCACGTGTTCGCCACTCTCGCCTTTGACGAAGGTGGGAAGGGTGCGTTCTTCGTCGTCATCTTTCTTCTCGTCTTCGTCGTTTTTTTCGTTCTTCACTTCCCTCACCACGCGCCAGCCTGGGTCGAGAATCTCCTTACCTGTGACCTTGAATTCGATGCCGTCGACTTCGCCCAAGACCGTTGTCGTGGAGAACTTGCAGTCGGGCAGGAAGACGCCAATGAAACGGCGTGCAACGAGGTCAAAAACCTTCTGCTCGGCATCGCTCAGGTTCTGGGGAATGACGCCTGTGGGGATGATGGCGTGGTGGTCGGTGACTTTCGAGGAGTCGAAGACGCGCTTTGTCTTCTTCAGCGGTTTGCCACCGATGGGCTTGATGAGCTCTGCGTAAGGTGCAACGCCCCCAAACTTGGTCTGATAGAGGCCGTTCATGGTCTGCGGACACTTGGGATAGATGTCGTCCGACAGGTATTGCGTATCAACACGCGGATAGGTGGTGAACTTGCGTTCGTAAAGTGCCTGAATGAGGTTTAGCGTCATCTCAGCAGAGAAGCCGAACTTGCGGTTGCAATCGACCTGCAGCGACGTGAGGTCGTAGAGCTGGGGCGGCTGTTCCTTGCCCTCCTTCTTCTCGACCTTAGTCACCGTAAACGGCTTGCCCTCGATGGTTGCAAACGCCTTCTCGCCCTCTTCTTTCGAGGTGAACTTACCTGATGTTGCCGTAAACGTGGTGTCGCGATAGACGGTGGCCAGCACCCAGTAGGGCTCAGGCTTGAAGTTGTCTATCTCCTTCTGTCGGTTGACGATGAGGGCAAGGGTGGGGGTTTGTACGCGACCTATTGAGAGTACTTGGCGGTTCTGCCCGTAGCGCAGGGTATAGAGGCGTGTGGCATTCATGCCCAAGAGCCAGTCGCCAATGGCACGTGAGAGTCCTGCGAGATACAACGGCTGGTAGTCGGCCTGGTCTTTCAAGTTCTGAAACCCTTCACGGATGGCTTCGTCGGTCATCGAGGATATCCACAGACGACTGACGGGACACTTGGCGCCAGCCTTCTGCATGACCCAGCGCTGAATGAGTTCACCCTCCTGTCCAGCGTCACCGCAGTTGACGATGCGCTCAGCCTTCTGCATGAGGCCCTCGATGATAGAGAACTGTTTCTTGATGCCTTGGTCGTCAATGAGTTTGATGCCAAAGCGCTCTGGTATCATGGGTAATGACGTCAGGCTCCACGCACGCCACATCGGGGTGTAGTCGTGGGGCTCCTTCAACGTACACAGGTGACCAAACGTCCATGTCACCTGAAAGCCGTTGCCTTCCATATATCCGTCGTGGCTCGACGTAGCGCCGATAATGCGGGCAATGTCGCGTGCCACACTGGGTTTCTCTGCTATACAAACTATCATACAAGGTGCAAAGGTAGTGCAAACCGAGCGAAATACCAAAGGAAAACTTGTTTTTCTTTGTATTTCTGAGGTGCAGCCTAACTTCACCAAGGGTGAAAGTTAATAAAAATAAAGAAATGAGCCAACTTTTTGGGCTCATTTCTTTATTTTAATATGCGTGGTCGTCTATTAACTCCTGTTTATCGAGCTTCTTCTTGTCGATGCTCCACCACGCATGCCAGATGTATGCCAAGACGAAGGGAATGAGGATGCTGACAATGGCCATCGTGGTCAGCGTAAACTCGCTGGAGCAGGAGTTAGTAATGGTGAGCGACGATTGCAGGTCGGCTGTCGAGGGATAGTAAGCCGTATGGTTCCATCCGGCACAGAGCAGCAGACAGAGCACCACCAATACGACACCAATGCCTGCAGGCCAGATGCCCCATATCCACTTCTTGTCCATGAAGCTGCGACCGATGGCGAAGAGTACCAATACGACACCGATGAGCAGGACGATGAGCAGATACCACATGTCGAGGAAGTTGTGCAGATACTTATAGGGCTCAATGACGATGAGTCCGCTGTCGTCGTAGGCAAAGCCGTCCTTCAAGAGCAGGTGGACCAGGTAGATGACAAACAGTACGACGAAGGCCAGTGCCGATGCCAGTAGTTGGAAGCCGGCACGCGAGCGGATGTCGTCGTCGTTCACATTATTAATTATATATAAAGTACCCAACACACGCGCCAGGAACATCACTGCCAGTCCGAACACCAAGACCCAGGGATTGAGCAGGGCGTCGAGACCGTGTGAGGCGTTGGCCCAATGTGAGATCACAGGTGTGAACGATTGCGCATCGATGAGGTTATCCTTTACGACGATGAAGTTCGAACCCTCGAAGAAGGTTGCCACCGCTCCACCTAACAGCAACGGACCTAAGAAACCGTTGATGGCCAGGAATGTCTGGAAGGTCTTGGCGCCCAGCAGATTGCCCAACTTGTTCTGGAACTCGTAGCTGACAGCCTGCAGCACGAAGGTGAAGAGGATAATCATCCAGAGCCAGTAGGCTCCGCCGAACGACGTGCTGTAGAACAGTGGGAACGAGGCGAAGAAGGCACCGCCAAAGGTGACCAACGTGGTGAACGTAAACTCCCACTTGCGTCCCGTCGAGTTGATAATCAACCGCCGTCCCTCATCAGTATAGCCCAACGAGCGCACCATCGAGTTGGCACCCTGCACAAACATCAAGAATACTAATAATGCACCTAAGACGGATACCAGGAACCACCAGTAGTGCTGTAAGAAATCGTATGTCATAAGAGTTTATTGTTTAGTGTCTGTAGTTTGTCGTTTGCTTTTTGGCTGATAGTACTCAGGCCCTTTCTTAATCTGCTTGAGCAGAATGCTGATTTCCACGCAGAGCATGAGGGTAAACAGGAAGAGGAAGAGGAAGAACGTCAGGGCCACGCTGAAGCCTTCGATATCGCTGACAGCGACCCATGTGGGCAGCATGTCCTGAATAGTCCAGGGTTGGCGTCCGAACTCAGCGACGAGCCAGCCGCTCTCTGAGGCGATGTAGGCCAGTGGTACTAAGGCGATAGCTATCCAATAGTGCCACGAGGGCAGTGTGGTGATGTCGTACTTCTTAAACAAGAACTTGGGGAACTTGTAAGAGACAGCCAGGATGACGGCAAAGAACAGGATGAAGAAACATCCCAGACCCACCATGACGCGGAACGCCCAGAAATTGACCCAGACGGGCGGCACGACGTCGTTCTTGTCCTTCACGTAACCATAGCCGAAGTACTTCATGTTAGAATTGATAATTGACAATTGAGAAGCGAGAAGGGCGGAGTCGGCACCCGCCTTCTTGGCCTTGCGATAATCGGCAAGTGCCGTGATGGCCTTCTTGCCACGCTCTATCTTCTCGTCGACGGAGGGCTCCTGTGTGCCGTCAGGTTTGTCGTAACCGTTCAGGATGTCGTTGATGCCAGGCACATAGCCCTCGAAGTCGTTGGTAGCCATGAAACTCAGTGCGTAGGGCACCTTGATGCCAGGAATGATGGCCAGCCCTTCGCCGTTGCCACCATCGTAGAGCGCCTCCATAGCAGCCAGCTTCATGGGCTGTACCTCTGCAACGCTCTGTGCTGACTTATGACCTGTCATGGCCGCACCCAATGAGGCTACCAAACCAACGATGGCAGCAATCTTCATGCTCTCTGTAGCCAGCTTGACGTCGCGTTTCTTCATGAGATACCAGCTCGATACCGCTACGACGAAGACGGCACCGATAATCCAGGCAGAGATGACCGTGTGGAAGAACTTGTCGATGGCGAAAGGTGAGAGGGCAACGTCAAGGAACGATACCATCTCGTTGCGCATTGTGTCAGGATTGAAGGCGCAGCCTACAGGATACTGCATCCACGCGTTCGCCACCAGAATCCACCATGCTGAAATCGTTGCACCCAAGCCTGTCAGCCACGTTGCTGCCAAGTGGAAGCCTGGCGACACCTTCTTCCAACCAAAATACATCACAGCCACAAAGGTCGATTCCATGAAGAAGGCCACGATGCCCTCGATGGCCAATGGCGCACCAAAGATGTCGCCTACGAACCACGAGTAGTTCGACCAGTTGGTGCCAAACTCGAATTCGAGGATGATGCCCGTCGCAATACCCATGGCGAAGTTGATGCCGAAGAGACGTTGCCAGAACTTGGCACAGTCCTCCCAAAAGGTGTCGATTTGTCCGACAATGACCTTGGTGGGATCAGTAATGTAGCGAAACCAGAGCGTTTCGCAGATGCCCATGATGACTGCTAGTCCGAGGGTTAGCGGCACGAAGAGCCAGTGGTAGATGGCTGTCAGTGCGAATTGTGCCCTTGCCCAATTGATGGAGCCAGCGTCGATGTTTAGAAATAAATCTGTAGTCATGTTATTGTTGTTTTAAGATTTGTGTAGCCACGAATTCGGACTCGTCGCCCTCTGGGGCATGCTCCTTGATGAAGTTTGGGAAGAAGAACAGCTTGAGGATGACGAAGATAACGAATAACTTAATGAGGATAATAGCCCAAAGCGTACGCCCCAGCTTCATGGAGCGGAAGCCGTCGATGTACAGGTCATACACGCGATAAAGGAAACTTTTCCTATTCATAGCATCAGTTTTTCGTTACGATGTTGCAAATATAGTGAATTATTTCTAAAGAACAAGCACAAAAACGAAAAAAATATTTTTTTTCTTTGTCATTTCGTTGAAAACATCTATCTTTGCAACGGTTTTTTGATGATTTCATGGAACCAAGTGAACGTTGAAACATAAAAAATATAAGACAAGATGTCTGCAAAAACACAACATAACAACATCCTGTTGGCCATCGTAGGTTTTTCCATTGTAGTGGTATTGGTGGCCTTGATAGGTTTCTTTGCCCTGGGTCGTGACCCAGAATTGATGCAAGGACAGGTAGAAGTGAGTGAATATCGTGTATCGAGCAAGGTGCCTGGGCGTATCCTTGAGATACGTGTGAAGGAAGGCGACTACGTGAAGGTTGGCGATACGCTGGCCATTCTCGATGCGCCAGAGGTTCGTGCAAAGATGGAACAGGCCCGTAGTGCCGAGAGTGCTGCTGCCGCTCAAGAGGAGATGGCACGCAATGGTGCTCGTCAGGAACAGATTCAGGGCGCTTTCCAGCTGATGCAACAAGCCAAGGCAGGCCTTGAGATTGCCGAGAAGTCGTACAACCGCGTACAGCGTTTGTTCGACGAGGGTGTGATGAGTGCCCAGAAGCGTGATGAGGCCTACGCCAACTACAAGGCGATGGAGGCTCAATACAAGGCCGCCGAGAGCCAGTATGATATGGCTAAGAACGGTGCCCGCTATGAGGACAAGAAGGCCGCAGCTGCTTTGGTGGGTCGTGCCCGTGGTGCTGTTCAGGAGGTCAACTCGTATATCCACGAAACGGTGCAGATAGCCCAGATGGAAGGAGAGGTTAGCGATATCTATCCCAAGGTTGGCGAGCTGGTTGGTACAGGTTCACCCATCATGACCATCTCGTTGATGAAGGATATGTGGGGTGCTTTCAACGTTCGTGAGGACCAGTTGGGTTCACTGGCTGTTGGTTCTGTCGTCGATGCCTTTGTGCCTGCTTTCAATAAGACCATCAAGATGAAGGTCTACTACTTGAAGGATCAGGGCACCTACGCTGTATGGAAGGCCACCAAGGCCAATGGTCAGTACGACCTGAAGACTTTCGAGGTGAAGGCCCGTCCCGTAGAGAATTTCGAAGGCTTGCGTCCTGGTATGTCGCTGATTATCAAGTAAGAAGTGAATACGCTGAGGCTGATATACAGTGTCATGTTGCGTGAATTGTCCATTTTGCGCAAGAACTATATCTATGGCTTCTGCATGGTGGTGTTTCCGCTGATGGTGATGGTATTCTTCACCACCCTGATGCAAGACGGACTGCCAGTAGAGATGCCGATGGGTATCGTGGATGCTGACAATACCACGACGACACGTGCCTTGATACGCAGGCTCGATGCCTTCCAGATGACGAGTATCAAGCATAGCTACGCCACTGTTGCCGAAGCGCGCAAAGCCATTCAGAACAACGAAATCTATGGATTTCTTTATTTCCCCAAAGGTACAACGGAAAAGCTGCTGGCGTCGCGTCAGCCTAAGATATCCTATTATTATACGTACACCACGCTGGCTGCTGGTGCCTTGATGATGAAAGACCTGAAGACCCTCTCGACGCTGGGCTCTGCGGCTGTCGGACAGTCCACCATGCGTGCCAAGGGTTTTACACCTGAACAGATTCAGACCTTCCTGCAACCCGTCAAAATCGACCTGCACCAGATAGCCAACCCCTGGACCAGCTATAATGCCTATCTCAGCACGATGATGGTGCCTGGCTTGACGATGCTGTTCATCTTTCTGATAACAGCCTATTCGTTGGGTACGGAGTTGAAGTTCAATACGTCCAAGAAATGGGTCGAAATGGCTGACAACCGCATGGTTGTGGCTATATTGGGCAAGTTCCTGCCTCAGACACTCATCTGGCTGGCTGTCGTCTATAGCTACGAATACTACGTGTTCTTCCACCTCGGATTCCCTCATCTGGGCAGTCCGTGGATGCTGGTACTCATAGGTTTGATGCAGGTGCTGGCAGCGCAGGGCTTTGGCATCTTTATCTTCGGACTGGCCCCGTCGCTACGTATGTCGATGAGTATCTGTTCGTTATGGGCGGTGCTCAGTATCTCGATGGCAGGTTCTGCCTTCCCCGTCATGGGTATGGATCGTCCCCTTCAGTCGCTGTCGTGGCTGTTCCCCCTGCGCCACTACTGGATGGTCTATCAGACGTGTGTGTTCAATGGTTTCCCACTCATCGAGTCGTGGTTCCATTTTGCCGCCTTGGCTGGTTTTATGCTGTTGCCTTGGCTGGTTGTCAATAAAATAAAAAATGCAATGCTCACCTATGTCTATATTCCGTGATATATACGAAGGCCTGCAGGATGTCTGTTATATCTGGCGCCGCGAGATGCAGCAGATCATCAAGGACGAGGGAGTTCTCATCTTCTTCATCCTTGTGCCTATTGCCTATCCGTTGCTGTATTCATGGATATACAATAACGAGACCGTTCACGAGGTGCCTGTCTGCGTGGTCGATATGTCGCATACGGGTCTCTCGCGCGACTTCATCCATAAGTGTGATGCCTCGTCCGATATTCGTGTGGCTTACTATGCACAGGACCTTGACGAAGGAATTTCATTGGTGAGTCGTCAACTGGTCAAGGGCATCTATTACATTCCACCCGATTTCGAGAGCAATGTGCTGCGTATGAAGCAGGCTGTTGTCAGTGTCTATTGCGACATGAGTCTGATGCTGACGTACAAGGCCATCTTCCAGACGTCCCAGCTGGTGTCGATGGAGATGGGAAAGGAGATACAGACCAAGATGAGCGGACTCTATACGTCGCGCGAGGAAGCTATCTCTGCACGTCCGCTCGACTATGCCGATGTGCCCATCTTCAATCCGCAGGGCGGCTATGGCTCGTTTGTGCTGCCTGCTGTGCTGATGCTGATACTGCAGCAGACACTGGTGCTGGGCATCGGTCTTGCGGCAGGTACGGCGCGTGAGGACAATCCGCTTGGTGCCCTGGTACCTGTTGGCGACAAACGTTTCGAGTCGTCGTTGAGCATCATTCTGGGTAAGGGACTGTGCTATTTCATGATCTATGCCGTCATGGGTGCATGGCTGACGGCTGGCGTGCCGCGTCTGTTCCATTTCCCACAACTGGCAACGTGGCAGTCGCTGCTGACCATCATGCTGCCTTACATCCTGGCATGCGTCTTCTTCGGCATCGTCATGTCGTGTCTGGTCAAGTATCGCGAGAATGTGATGCTTATTATGGTGTTTGTCTCTGTGCCCTTGCTGTTCCTCACGGGCGTATCGTGGCCTCAGAGCAACATTCCTGGTTGGTTGCAGGGTGTGTCTTGGCTCTTCCCCTGCACGTTTGGTGCTCGTGCCTACGTCCGTCTGAACTCCATGGGGGCTTCGCTTGGCGATGTACTGACAGAATACCGTATTCTTTGGGTACACGTTGGCGTCTATTTCCTCTTGGCAGCCATCGTCTATCGTTACCAGATTCTTCGTGGTCGCCGCTATGCCAAGGAACGCTTGGAACAGCTGAGACGACAGCGCGAAGAAAAAAAGAGCCAGTAGGCCCTCTTAGCTCTTAACTCCCACAACGTTGGTCTTTGGCAGTTCGCGATTGCGCTTATTGACAACCGTTACGACGGCCTGTGCCAGATTGATGAAGGCCAAACCTGTTGCTGTCTCACTGCTCGTAGCAGCAGGCTCTCCTGCATCACCGCTCTCACAAATGCTCTGAACGAGAGGTATCTGAGCTAGCAGGGGCACGTTCATCTCTTCGGCCAGCTGCTTACATCCCTCCTTGCCAAAGATGTAGTACTTGTTCTGTGGCAGTTCGGCAGGCGTAAACCAAGCCATATTCTCAATGAGTCCCAAGATGGGCACATTGACCTTCTCGTTCCTATACATATCGATACCCTTGCGGGCGTCGGCCAGTGCCACCTGTTGTGGTGTCGAGACGATGACGGCTCCCGTAATGCCTAATGTCTGGAGCAGAGTGAGGTGGATGTCGCTGGTGCCTGGAGGCGTGTCCAGAATAAAGTAGTCCAGCTCGCCCCAATCGGCATCGGCAATGAGCTGCTTCAGCGCACTCGTTGCCATACCGCCACGCCACAGCGTTGCTGTATCAGGGCTGACAAAGAAACCGATACTGAGCATCTTGACGCCGTAGGCCTCGATGGGGCAGATCAGCTGACGACCATCTTTCTCGACAGCATACGGACGCTCGTCTTCGACGTGAAACATCTTGGGCATCGACGGACCGAAGATGTCGCAGTCCAGCAAGCCCACCTTATAGCCCAGGCGAGCCAGTGCTATAGCGAGGTTGGCGGATACGGTGCTCTTGCCCACGCCGCCCTTGCCTGAGCTGACAGCAATGATGTTCTTCACACCACTCAGCAACTCGTCGCCTTTGGGTCGTGGTTTCGACTTGAATTCCGTCACGATGTCCACCTCGACGTCCTTGCCGCAGTGATACTTGATGGCTGCCTCGGCAGCCTTTACCGTCGACTTCAGAAACGGGTCGGTCTCGCGTGGGAATTCCAACACGACGCTGACTTTCCAAGAGCCGTTCTCACGCTGGGCAACAGCGGGCTGGTCGGCTACCATCTCGCTTTCTACCAGATTCTTTTTCGTGCCGGCATACGTTACCGTTGCCAGCGCGTCCATGATCATTTTGGGGTATAATGTCATTTTACCTTTTTACCTTTTTACTTTTTTTACCCTTATTTCGCCTTGTCTTTGCTGCTACGCTTATCGCGATGATAGGAACGATAGTCGTCCAGCTCTATCTCTACGTCTGGCTCTACCAGTTCACCGTCGCGTGGCAGGCAGAACTTCATGTACTTGATGTTCAGGCCACGAGCCAGCCACATCGACTCGTAATACGTCTGGATGCTGGCAGCGACCGAATCGTTGCACGCATCGGCGTAAAGGTCGGTGGTCTTCACCAGCACGGGCAGGTGGTTCTTCTCCACCAGATACGACGTGTATGTGAAGAGGAAGTTCGAGTCGGTCTTCAAATGTATGAAACCACCGTCGGACAGGAACTTACGATAGCGATTGAGAAACCATGTCGATGTCAGACGCTTTCTGGGGTTCTTCATCTGAGGGTCGCTGAACGTCAGCCATATTTCGCTGACTTCACCCAACGAGAAGAAACGGTCTATTACCTCGATGTTCGTACGCAGGAAGGCGACGTTCTTCAGCCCTTCGTTCAGTGCCTGCGTAGCGCCAGTCCACATACGGGCTCCTTTGATGTCGACGCCGATGAAGTTGACGTCAGGAAACATTTTTGCCAGTCCTACGGTGTACTCGCCCTTGCCGCAACCCAGTTCCAACACGATGGGATTGTCGTTCTTGAAGTACTGCTCGTGCCAGTGGCCCTGCATGTCAAAAGGAACATGTTCCACTACCGAATAGGGGTATTGGAACACGTTCTCGTAAGTTTCCATGTCGGCGAATTTCGCCAGCTTGCCTTTTCCCATTACTCTATGACGACAGTTGTCCAGCCGTGCTTGTCCTCGATTTCTCCGTACTGAATACCGCGAAGCGTGTCGAACAACTTCTTCGACTGAGGACCGGGCTTGTCGCCAAACGAGTAGCGCTTGCCTGTGTCGAGGTCGTCGATATACGAAATCGGGCTGATCACAGCTGCTGTTCCGCAGGCACCAGCCTCCTCGAAGGTCTCCAGCTCCTCTTCAGGAATCGGACGGCGCTCCACTTTCATGCCGAGGTCTTCAGCCACCTGCATCAGGCTCTTATTCGTGATAGAGGGCAGGATAGAGGTCGACTCTGGTGTGATATAGGTGTTGTTCTTGATACCGAAGAAGTTGGCAGCACCACACTCGTCGATGTATTTCTTCTCCTTGGCGTCCAGATAGAACTCGCAGGCATAACCCTTCTCATGAGCCAGATTGTTGGCAAAGAGCGATGCAGCGTAGTTACCACCCACCTTGTATTTACCCGTTCCGAGGGGAGCCGAGCGGTCGTAGTCGCGAACGATGACGTAAGGATTGCTTGAGAAACCACCCTTGAAGTATGGACCTACTGGGGTGACGAAAATCAGGAAGCAGTACTCCTTAGAAGGATGCACACCCACCTGGGCGCTCGTTCCGATGAGCAGCGGACGGATATACAGCGTGGCACCACTCTCGTAGGTGGGAATCCACTCCTGGTTCAGACGAACCACCTTCTTCACCATCTCTGTGAACAGCTCTGTGCTTACCTCGGGCATCATGATCCCGCGGCAGGTAGACTGCAGACGGGCTGCATTCTCGTCGACACGGAAGATGCGCACCTTGCCGTCAGGACAACGATAGGCCTTCAGACCCTCGAAAGCCTCCTGACCGTAGTGCAGACAGGTGGCGGCCATGTGCAGGTTCAGATACTCGTCGGAGCAAACTTCGATTTCACCCCATTTTCCATCGCGATAGTAACAACGTACGTTGTAGTCGGTCTTCATGTAGCCGAATGACAGACTACCCCAATCTAAATTCTTCATTTGCTTATGTCTTTTGAATGATGTTTTGCGTTTAATTGCTTGCAAAAGTAATCATTTTATTGTTTTTAAGCAACAAATTCATGCGAAAAATCGCTTTTTGGGCCTCTTTTCTTGTCTGTTTGTACAGAAATGGCTACCTTTGCAGCAGATTTTTAACATTATTAAATAATAGAAGACATGAAAAAGTTACTTTTGATGGCATTCTTGGCAGTCGGGATGACGGCATACGCTCAAGAAGTGGATGTAAAAACAATTGAAATCAAAGAGGTTGAAGTCAATGATGGTGGTATTTCTTTAGATGATGAAAATCACTGGAAGATGCACCTCAACGTGGGTATAGATATCCCTACTGGCGCACCCGACGGTGTAGACTTCGCTCCGTTCCGCTCTTGGGAGATTGGTTTGACAGTGGCACAGTACGAATATACACCGAAGAAATCAAAAACCACGCTTTCTGCTGGTATCGGTTTCGACTGGCGTAACTATACGTTGAGCGGTCATGATAAGATGTTTGAGAAGGTTAACGACGTGGTTACTGTAGTTGAACGTAATGCAAAGGTGTCGGAGCTCGCTTCCCGTATTTCTACATGTTCGATTTCTCTGCCGCTGATGGTGAAACAGAGTTTCAGCAAGGACTTTGCTGTGTCTCTCGGCGCTCAGCTGAACTGGAACTTCTACAGCCGCGTCAACAACTACTATGAGATGGGTGATGACGAGATAGATGTTCAGACCAAGAAGATTGGCGAGCGTCCTATCACGGTTGACGTGTTAGGAATGCTGCATTTCGGAGATTTCGCCGTTTACTGCAAGTATTCTCCGATGAGCGTGCTGAAGAAGGACAAGGGTCCTGACTTCAAGTCGCTGGCTGTAGGTTTCTATTTTTAAGCGAGATTACTCGCGTCCGGCCTGAATCTTTTGGATTTCCTGTTCTGTCTTGGTCAGTTTGTCCTTGCAGAACTTGATGAGTCGCTGTGCTTCCTTGAGTTGCACAGCGATTTCGTCGATACTGTACTCATCGTTTTCCATCTTGCGGACGATGTCTTGAAGCTGGGCAAAGGCGGCTTCGTATTTTTGTTCATTAGACATAATAACTATTTTTTAAAGACATAATAACATACTA
>JAEEGH010020033.1_pt1 | contig 13959 bp, 13 predicted proteins | sample 9134181 | NCBI WGS metagenome assembly JAEEGH01 (sample SAMN16246544, study PRJNA631951) | gut metagenome | biome: gut microbiome; feature: rumen; material: DP-attached | host: Bos | place: Iran: Karaj | collected 2018-10
TCTTGAGCGTCCGCCATATGGGAACCTTCATCGATTTTATTAACCGCGAGGATGATTGGTTTATTTACTTTTCTAAGTATGGTTGTCACCACTCTATCATCAGTGGTTATACCTAGCTTTCCATCCACCACAAAGACGATCACATCTGCCTCATCTATTGCGATTTCGGCTTGCATTCTTATTTGTTCTTGGAACGGCCTATTAACTATTTCAATACCACCGGTATCAATAAGCGAGAACTTATGACCTAACCATTCACATGGGGCATATAATCTATCTCTAGTAATACCCATTTCATCATCGACGATGGCGTGACGTTCACCAATCATACGATTAAAAATAGTTGATTTACCAACATTAGGGGAACCAACTATTGCCACAACACCTTTAGGCATTATTTATCTCCGCGAGTTTTTGATCGATGATTTTGTTAACTGCGTCCACTACTTCATCGATTGTTAAGTCACTAGTATCTAAATGGATAGCGTCTTCCGCGGGTTTAAGAGGCGCGAAAGCGCGAGAGGAATCAATTCTATCTCTCTTTTCCACATCAGCGACGACATCTTCATATGTACAAGGAATACCTTTTTCTTGGTTTTCTTTAAATCTACGTTCAGCGCGTTTTTCTACTGAGGCCACTTGGAAGATCTTTACATCAGCGTTTGGTAAGACATATGTACCAATATCTCTACCATCCATGATGACAGAATCTTTTTCCGCCATTTTGCGTTGTAGTTCCACTAAAGCTAAACGGATATCTTTATAAGAAGCAATATAAGAAACATTACCAGATACTTCGGTACCTCTAATTGGTTTACTGACATCAATACCATTACATAAAACAACATAACCAGGTTTAAGTTCGATGTTTACTTCTGGAATAAGTGCACAGCACGCTTTTTCATCTTGGCAGTTCACACCTTTTTGAAGGCAATACCAAGTAAAGGCTCTATACATTGCGCCGGTATCAATATATGTAAAGCCTCTCATAAGAGCGACTTTTTTAGCGATAGTAGATTTACCAGCAGCGGCTGGACCATCAATAGCAATGGCTAACTTCATACTTATTACCTCCAAGCGATGACGGCAAAGATGACAATACCAGCGATCACTAAAACACCTAGTCCTACGAGTAGACCTATCTTAATCTTTTTGACTGTTAAGACTCTAGTGGAAGTATCTTCGGTTTCTTCATCAATTTTGCCTAAGACTTCGTCTAAAGGTAAGGTTGATGTCGTATTTGTGGTGTCAGTCACAATACGAGAACGACGAGCTTCTTTGATTTCTTCGTCAGCATTATTACTTTTCACTTCCGCTAACGAATCGCGGTATCTTCTATATTTTTCTAATCTTGTCTGTGCCATAAATAATAGTCCACTAATAGTCTAATTGTATTAGACAAGTTTTTGAAATGTTTTTTTAAGATATTGATAATTTGTTGTCTACGAAGTTATAATTCTTATATACAAATCCAAGGAGGCATTACTCATGGCTAAAAAAAGAGTAAAAATTGATGCTGCCGCTTGCATTATGTGTGGTGCTTGCGTTGGTTCTTTCCCAGATGACTTTGCATTCTCTGATGAAGGTCCAGCAGTCCCAGTGACAGGCGAAGCAGATGAAGACGCGATTGGCGTTTGCCCAGTTGGTGCAATCTCTGAAGAAGAGTAAAATACAACAAAAAAGCTAGGCTCACGTGACCTAGTTTTTTTGTGCTCTTTATTCCGCTTTTTCTTCCTCTAGTGGTTCTTCTACTTTCTTATGGAAGATATCACCAATGAACCATTTTTGGAAGAAGGGAGACTTTCTCATAAATAAGAAGATTAATCTATTAAAGATTAGTTCATATAATAAACAACAAATACCCGCTTTCATGAGGTTGAATGGAGCGTAGATACTTGAGATAACGCCAATATATGTCCAAGCATTATATGTTGCATCTTTATTACCTGTTAAATACGCTGCGGTATTTTGGATGACTCCTTCTTCAAAACATGTAGAGAAGTGAGGAGCGGGACCAAACACTGTTAAATAAGATGGAGTAATTACAATTGCATTTAAGATAGTCATCACCACTGTCACAATTGCGGAAATCACTACATAAGAAAGGATTCTAAATAGGAGTCCTTTTTTAAACCATTTAAAGACATGACTTGTTAAAAACAAACCAAGTAAAAACATGCATGATGTGATAAACGCTGTTAAGTCACCAATACCTAAACCCACTGGTCCATGAACAGCGAGGTTTAATAATGTTTTAATTAACGCGATAGTAAGACCACCAGGGAAGCCATATAAAGCATAAGCGATGATGGTTATTAATTCACTAATTTCAATCTTCAGCCAAGGCGCAAAAGGATAGGGAAACTGTACAAACGCCATGAGGACAAAGCCTAAGGCGGAGAGTACCGCTAATGTTGAAATCCTTGTAATTGTCTCTTGAGCTGATCTTCTTTCTTTTTTCATAAAAAATAGACCTTTCCCAAGGCCTAAAAAAGTTTACTTCTTTCATCCAGACTTTACTGTCGCCACTTGAATCTCACAAGTTCCTGCCTATTGGCTCGCGGGGTATACCGCCGGTCGCTTTTCGCTGCCCTGAAGTGTTTATATTATATATCATTATTTAAATAAATAAAGATATTTGCTTTATAGTGGCTTATTTTTAATCTCCCCAAATGAACGAGGATATTTATTTGGAGTGGTACAAAGTTTTCTTACATAGATAAGAGAACGGCTTTCTCCACTTTCAGGAAGTTGATCTTCATAAACATAATGAATATCACAATTTAATTTCTTGAAGGCGCCACTAGATTCTTCAATTTCTTTTTCAAAGTCAGGACCCTTAAACGCAATAAGGTGACCACCAACTTGAAGCATAGGCATTGCTAGTTCAATAAGTACTCTTAAATGAGCAACCGCTCTAGCAGTAACAAGTAAGAATTGTTCTCTATGCTCTTTAGCAAAATCTTCCGCTCTACAAGAGATGGCTTCTAAGTTAAGATTATGTTCTTTAGCAAAGCTATTAATAAAATTAATCTTTTTAGTGGTGCTATCAATAGCGATGATATGGGCTTTAGGGGAAAGAATAGAAATAACAACGCTTGGGAAACCCGCTCCGGCACCAATATCCACTATTGTTTGTCCTTCAAAGCTTTGATTGTTTAAAAGAAGTGCACTATCAAAGATCATTTTCTCTACAAATGCTTCTTCATCAGTAATGGCGGTTAAATTGAACTTTTCATTAGTTTCTAAAACATAATGCATAAACTCCCAAAGGAGATTAACTTGTTCGATGGTGCAAGAAATACCGCGCTTGTCTAGTTCGCTTAGAAAGTTACTTTTCTTCATTCTTTGACTTCCTTACATTAAATATCAAAACTGTTATATCACTTGGATTGACTCCAGAAATTCTAGAGGCTTGTCCAATTGTTAGTGGCTTCACTTTGTTTAGTTTTTGTCTTGCTTCTAAGGCTAAACCATCCATATTTAAATAGTCAAAATCAGAAGGTATTTTCATTTCTTCTAATTTCGCCATGTTTTTAGCTTCTCTAATTTGTTTAATAATGTAGCCCTCATATTTAGCAATGATTTCTACTTCTTCAATAGCGAATTCATCAAGTTCAACTTCTTCTAACGCAGGAATAAACTTTTTAATTTCTACATATGAAACATTTGGACGCTTTAATAATTCAAAAGCTTGGATACCACCTGTTAGTTCATTTGATTCAATACTTCTAAGATAAGAATTGATTTCTTCTCTTGAACCTAAGTATGTGGATTTAAGAATCTCCACAGCTTTTTCTATATTATTTACCTTATTAATAAATGATTTATAACGTTCTTCTTTGATAAGACCAATTTGATGGCCAATCTCAGTTAAACGTAAATCCGCATTATCATGTCTAAGAATTAAACGGAATTCCGCTCTCGAAGACATAAGTCTATATGGCTCTTCTGTGCCTTTTGTCACAAGATCGTCGATCATTACGCCAATATAAGCTTGATCTCTTCTAAGGATTAATGGTTCTTTTCCATCAATCTTACGGCAAGCATTGATACCTGCCATTAAACCAAGAGCGGCTGCTTCTTCATATCCTGATGTGCCACAGATTTGACCACCGATAAATAAACCAGGCCATTTTTTAATTTCTAGATTTGGTCCATACTCTTCAGTTCTGATAGCATCGTATTCGATAGCGTAAGCATATTTTAGGAAGACGGCATTTTCAAAACCAGGCAAGGAATGAACCATCTCCTCTTGCACATCAACAGGCATAGATGTAGAGAAGCCTTGAAGGTAAATTGAGTCGGTATATCTGCTCTCTGGTTCAAGGAATAATTGGTGTCTTTCCTTATCTGCGAAAGTCACAATTTTAGATTCAATTGATGGGCAATATCTTGGACCAACACCAGTTACCAAACCACTGAATAAAGCAGAGTCTTTTAAGTGGTCTCGAATGATTTCATGTGTCTTTGGTGTAGTGTAAACCAAGTAACATATTTCCTGTTCATCAATTGGAATGAATTCTTTAGTTTCATAAGAGAACGCAAGACGTTTTGGAGTACCCGGTTGAACGGTGGCTTTACTAAAGTCAATTGAGTCTCTTTTGATACGTGGGGGAGTACCAGTCTTTAATCTAAAAGTTTCAATGCCAATGCTTCTTAAATGTGGGGACAATCCAAGCGATGGTTTCTCTCCATCTGGGCCCTCATCTTTCACATCATGGCCTCTGAAGATTTGACTCTCCATATAGGTTCCAGTAGTCAAAATTACGCATTTTGAGTTAAGTTTTGCGCCGTTTTCCAAAACAACACCCGCAATTTGCCCGTTTTTTTCAATAAGCGAGACAACCATACCTTCTTGAACGGTAAGATGAGGAGTATTTAAAGCTAGCTCTTGCAAATAAGCTGGATATTCTAGTTTGTCTTGTTGTGCTCTTAAGCATTGGACACCAGGTCCTTTACCAGTATTTAACATCTTCATTTGGAGATAATGATGATCAGCCGCTTTACCCATCATGCCGCCCAATGCATCAATCTCTCTAACGACAATGCCTTTAGCTGATCCACCAATAGAAGGATTGCAAGGCATGTTACCCATCATTTTAATATTTAAGGTTAAAAGCAAGGTTTCTTTATTTAGATGTGCACAAGCAAAAGCAGCCTCTAATCCGGCATGACCTCCACCTACGACAATGACATCAAAATCTTTCATTAACCGACGCTTCCTTCCATATCCATTTTAATAAGTTGATTGAGTTCAACTGCATATTCCATTGGTAGTTCTCTACTGAATGGTTCAATAAATCCCATGATAATCATTTGGGTTGCATCCTTTTCAGAGATGCCCCTGGACATCAAGTAGAATAATTGTTCTTCTGAGATTTTACTGACAGTTGCTTCGTGTTCAATATATGAAGTATTGTTTTTAACTTCATTGTTAGGAATTGTATCGCTCTTGGATAAATTATCCAAAATCAAAGTATCGCATTCAACGTGACTACGGCAATTTTGGGCGTTTTTATGATGTCTCACTGTGCCTCTATAATTTGCTACACCACCATTCTTAACAATTGATTTTGAAATGATAGTGGATGAAGTATTACTAGCAAGATGAATCATTCTTGCACCAGCATCTTGATATTGACCTTTACCGGCAACTGCAATTGAGATACAGGTGCCTTTGGCACCTTCACCAGCCAAAATACACGCAGGGTATTTCATATTAAGTTGAGAACCGACGTTACCATCAATCCAATCCATTGACGCATTTTCATAGCAGATTGCTCTCTTAGTAACTAAGTTAACAATATTAGTGCTCCAGTTTTGGACTGTAGAATATCTACATTTACCATCTTTTAAGACGATAATCTCCACTACCGCAGCATGTAAAGATTCTTTACTATAAGTAGGGGCTGTACAACCTTCCACATAGTGGACGTCAGCACCTTCATCAACAATGATTAAAGTTCTTTCAAATTGACCAGACTTTTCATTATTGATTCTAAAATAGCTTTGTAGAGGCTTTTCTAAGTGGACACCTTTAGGAACATAGATAAATGATCCTCCGGACCACACAGCGCCATTTAAAGCGGAAAACTTATTATCTGCAAAAGGCACAACAGTACCGAAATATTTTTTAAATAAATCAGGATAAAGTTTTAGTGCCATATCAGTGGATAAAAAGATGACACCTTTTTCTTCTACTTCTTTAAGCATGTTGTGATAAACAACTTCCGACTCATATTGAGTCGAAACACCTGCTAAATACTTTTGTTCAGCTTCAGGAATGCCTAATTTATCAAAAGTATTTTTAACAGTTTCTGGAACTTCATCCCATGATTGAGTTTCTTTATTTGATAAACGTGTAAAGTATGTATAAGTATCATAATCTAAAGATGATAAATCAGGACCAAAATTAGGAAGTGGAAGCTTTTTAAAAGCTTTATAGCTCTTCAAACGATATTCGAGCATCCATTCTGGTTCGTTTTTAAGTTTAGAAATTTGACGAACAATGTCCTCGTTTAAACCGATGTCCGTTTTTAAAATAGAGACATCTTTATCTTTAAATCCATATTTATAATCTTCTTGGAACTTTACATCATCTTTTGACATACTATTTGTCCTTTAAAATCTCATCCGCTGCATTCCAGCCAATTGTGGCACATCTAATACGAGCGGCTTGTTTACTTGTGTTGATAAAAACGATGGCTTCTTCTAAGACACCTTCATCGAACTTTTCTTCATGAATCATATGTTGAAATTGTTCAATAATATTTCGTCCTTCTTCAATATCTTTATCCTTTAATAAATCACACATGATATCAGTTGAAGAAGTAGAGATTGTACAAGCGACTCCATCAAAACAAGCATCAATAATTTTGCCATCTTTTACTAATAAGAAAATGTCTAAATCATCAATGCAATTATCGCTATGCATATGAACTTTTTCATAACCTTCTTTTGGAGGTTGGTGTTTGTTTTGTGGATTTGAATAATGATCCATGATGATTTGTCTCATCATAGCGTTAGTCATTAAAATAGGCATCTAAAATGTCACCTCCATTAATAAGTGCATCAACAAATGCATCGATATCTTTTTCGTTTGTATATAAATAAGTAGACATACGACATGTCGCTTTTGCTTTTAAAAATGAATGAAGCATCTTAGCGCAATGCTCACCAGAACGAATGGCAATACCTTTATAATTTAATAGGGTTGCTTCATCTTGAGAGAAAACGTCTTTGATATTAAAAGTAAGGATACCGTTATCACATAATGGATTAAGAATTTCAATCTTATCGAAATCTTTTAATTTATCCTTGCAGTATTGAAGAAGAGCGACATCATGCATATGAATTTGCTCAATTCCAATGCTCATAATGAATTCAACGGCCTTACCAAAGCCAATAATAGCGGCAATGTTAAGTGTGCCAGCTTCAAATTTAGCAGGAGGAAGTCTATAATTCACAGCACCCGTGTTATCGAATGTGGAGTTATTACCACCTCCAACAATATATGGATTCATCTTATCTAATAATTCATATTTACCAATAAGCGCACCTATACCAGTTGGGCCACACATCTTATGTGCTGAGAAGGCTAAAAAGTCGCAATCAAGATCTTTAAAATCAGTCTTCATATGAGGCACAGATTGAGCCCCGTCAACAACCATAATCGCGCCAAATTTATGAGCAATTTTGCCCATTGTTTTAACGTCGGTTGTATATCCTAAAACGTTCCCAACATTAGCAATAGAAACAATTTTTGTATTTTTAGAAATAACCTTCAATAGATTATCAGGAGTAAGTCTTCCACATTCATCAAAAGGAATATATTTAACAATCGCACCAGTCAATTTTGCAACCTCAAACCAAGGCAAAATATTCGATGCATGTTCAGCTTCACTGATAATAATTTCATCGCCTTTTTTAAGGAATTTTAAGCCGTAACCAAAAGCCACTAAATTAAGACTTGCAGTTGTCCCTGAAGTGAAGACAACTTCATTTTTATCACAGTTAAGAAAACGAGAAATTGATTCTCTTGTCTCTTCAATTTTTGTGTCCATTTCAACGGAAAGATCATAATCTCCACGATGAGAGTTGCTGGTCGTTTTTTGATAATATTCCATTTCAGCATCGATTACGCATTGAGGTTTGAAAGTTGTTGAACAATTATCAAGAAAGACAAGAGGCTTATTTTGCATCTTGATATCGCCTGTTAACATTGGAAACTGTTTTCTAATACTTTCTACATCGTACATATTACATTCTCCTTTCAATTAAAGAAGAAATATAGGAACGAACTTTTTCGTCGTTGAAACCGCCTAAAATTGGCTTTAGATAACCGAGGGTAATTAGTTGTTTAGCATCCGCTTCGGAAATGCCTCTAGAAGTTAAGTAGAAAAGGTGTTCGTCATTGATCTTTCCAACGACTGCAGCATGGCTCGCTTCAACATCATTTTCATCAATTTTTAAGATAGGTTTTGCAATGGCATTACTAGCTTCATCGAAGACCATAATACGGGCATTTTGTTGCGTCTTGGACTTGATCGATTTATTCAAAATATAAGAAGTTCCCGCGAATAATAATTTGCCATTATCTTTGCACACGCCATAATTGTCAACTTTACCATATGTTTTAGGTGAAATGTGGTTCACAGAAATGCTAATATTTTTGTCATCATTTTGCGCGGCAAGAGACGCAAGCTTTACTACTGCATTTGCACCCATTTTTAATAAATTGATATTACCATTTATTTGTAGGTTAGTTCTCGAAAACTCCGCTATATATGCTTCTAAAGAAGCATTTTCGAAGACATTTATTTCGAATTCAAGATTCTTATTAACTTCATCAAATAGTAAAGATAAAGTGAGTTTAGAACCGTCTTTCAGGTCGATTTTTAAGCGCTCCAAATCACCCATATTTTTTACAAGTAGAGCATATTCAGAATTAACCTCTGTTTGAATAACGAAATTTTGAGTTTTTAGCTCAGAAAAATCTAAAATATTGTCTCCAACTTTTAAAATGTAAGCGTTATTTGAACTCATATCTTTTCCTTTATTTGATAGCATCTTTAACAGCACAAGAACCGATAGAAACTTTGTTCATTTCTGGCTCTTCTTTTTCGATCTCAATACCTAGTTCAGTTTTGATAAATTCGTAGCCGTGTTGGTCGATTCTTTTGAACACTTCTGGACCTCCATCAACAACGATTTTACCGTTAATCATGACCACAGCACGAGTAGGTGAAATGAGGTCATAAAGTCTTGCATAATGGGAGATGACGAGGAAGCCTCTTCCGTTAGATTGCTCCTTACGAATGACATCAGCAACGACTTGCATCGCATCAACATCGAGACCTGAATCAATCTCATCCAAAAGAGCAATTTTTGGTTGAAGAAGTTCTAGTTGAAGAATCTCATTACGTTTCTTTTCGCCACCAGAAAAACCTTCATTTAATGATCTAGTTGCTAGGTCAAAAGGCATCTTTAATTCTTTAGTGGCATTATCTAATAATTTATAGAAGTTATAGGTAGAAATTGGTTTTTCCCTACGAGCATTAACGGCGGCTTTTAAAAAGTCAGAGTTAATTACACCTGGGATTTCGCTTGGTAATTGCATTCCTAAAAATAAACCTAATTTTGATCTCTCATCAGTTGGCAAAGATAAAACATCGACATCATCAAAATAAATCGAGCCTTCTGTGACCTGATATCTTGGATGTCCCATAATGACATTTAATAAAGTAGATTTACCGTGCCCGTTAGGACCAAGTAACGCGACAGTTTCACCTTCACTTATAGTGAGGTTGACGCCTTTTAATATTTCTTTGCCTTCAACTGAAGCGTGTAAGTTAGTAATTTTTAAGACTGACATACCTTTTACCTCAAATTCCGGAGTTATTCTACAAAAGTGCATATTCTATAGCAAATAATACGATAATTTTTCTTTAATGGTTGCTTTTTAGAACAGTTTGAAAAAGCCATTTGTAAACAAACTTGTTGCATTAAAAAAATAGAATATTTATAATATTCGCGCTGTTATTTGAAAAAGGAGAGTTAAAAATGAAGAAAAGTAAACTATCAATAACACTAGTTACTAGCTTCATTGCGGCAATGGCATTGACCGCGTGTAACGAAGTTACAGCATCTAAAGAGGCTCTTGTTACCTTTACTCCATATGGATCTAAAGAAGCAATCTCACTCATTACAGATGATGTCTATCAAGCTTACCGTGGTACATCCAGTGGCGTTACCAAGTTCTATGACAAGATCTTAGAAGTTTTAATTCGCTATCAATTCAAAGAAAACAACTTTGATAAAGGTGAATTAAAATATTCCGAAATTGAAACCTGGGCTAAAAACCAAGTTCAAGAACAAAAGGATAAAGCCAAAGCCAATGCAAAAAGCAATGGAACTAAATACGATGATGAATGGAAATCTATCCTCGATTCTCACAATGTTGAAAATGCGGAAGGTTTAAAAGAACATTTCATCTATGACAAAGAAAAAGAAGTTATCACTAACTGGTATGCTGATAATACCGATAACGCTGAAGCTCTTAAGAATGAATTCTTAGGTATCGATGCTAACGGCCAAAAAGTCGATAGCAAAGTCAAAGCTGCTATGCCTTATCATATTCGTCATATCTTAGTTAAAGTTGATGAAGCCGGAAACGCTCAAGAAAAATTCTACAAAGGTACAATTTCTGAAGCTCAAGCTAAATTATTAGCCGATACAGTTTCTACATTAGCGTCTGGCAAATATACATTCTCCCAAGTCGCGAGTATGTATAGTGAAGATGGCTCCGCCTCCGCTGGTGGTGACGTCGGTATCATGACTAACGCCGCAACAAGTGGTAGCTTAGGCATGGTCAATGAATTCCAATTAGGTTTATATGCCTATGACAATCTCTATGATGCTGCTAACGCCGCTGATGGCGCTGCCGCTGATATCAAAGAAGGTTTAGGAATCACTGATGAAGTTAAGAACGCTTTACCAGCCAATGCTGTTGAAGTTCCTTATGAAGCTTTCATCAAAATCGGCGAAGCTGCTAAAGTTACTGCTGATAAAGAAGGTAACAAATTAGCTAATGGTAGCACAGCCGTTTATCCAAGAAATATTCTTTGGAATAAATACTTAAACTTACATAACGTTTTCGTTATCAAAAACGCTAAAGTTGGTGCCAATAAATTTGGTGCAACTGATGCCGCTGATGAATTCGACAACTTATGTGGTTCTGGTGAATATGATGCCAGCTTAAAGAATTTCAATGCTGATGGTTATTTATGCGATGAATACGGTAACGTTATCGTCGGTGTCCGTAGCCAATATGGTATCCACTTCATGATTATTGAAAAATCCATGTATGACTATGCTGATTTAGCCACATACTACAGCACCAAATTACCAGGTGATGAAGGCTACTCTGCCAATTCATACGTTGGTTACATTGTTTCTCAATCTAAAGAAGATTATAAGAAACGTGCGGATGACGTGAAGAGCAAAATCACATCCTTCGATTCCACATATGATTATCGTTTATACCAATACCTCAACACACAAGTGACTGTTAAGTTCTCTGGTGCCGCTGAAGGTTTAGGTGAAGAAATCGATACTTATATCGGTAAAACACAAGAAAATAACGCCTTCAAACAAGAAGACGGTTTAAACAAAGTTTGGAGAACTTACACTGAATTATTAGGTGCTCAAGAAGCCGACCGTGACAGAATGTTTGACACAGTCAACGCTCAAGGCGACACACAATCTAATTTAACACGTTTAGTCTCCGAAGCAGTCGCTGATGACTTCATGAAATTATATGAAGGTCTTGGCGATGCCACAACCTATGCAAAATTCGCGGAAGGAGGTTTGTATTACTATTATGCGTAATAACAAAGTTATCAAATTCGCGGCTATTGCCTTATTAAGCGCATTTGCCCTTACCGCTTGTAATGATGAAATCATTGCCAAGCCAACAGGATACGACGATGACTCTCCAGTCGTCGATCTTGACAAAACAGTTTATAACAATAACTTCAAAGACATTTACGATTCCATCCGTGATGGTAGCTTAGCTAGTGATGTTCTCGACGAACTTCTCTATCAATACGCTGTAAGCGTCTTTGGTAATTACAACCTTGTTACCGGTGCCAAGATTTCCAATAACCAATTTGGTGAAATCACATTAAAGGCTGCTGTTAACAGTTTAAGCGGCGACAAAGCTGATGCTGATAAGTTCATCAAAGCACATAGTGCTTACTGGACCAAAAACAAAGCTGGTCACCGTGTTGACGACAACTTCCAAGAAGTCGCTGACGATGCCGCTCCAAGTGCATCCGAATATGCCCGTTTAGAAAATAAATGGAAAACAATCGAAAAACGTATTGCTGAAAAACTCTACAGTGCCATCTCTGGTGGTTCCTATAGTGAAAGAAACGTCTTCGAAGAAGAAAGATACTTACGTTCTCTCGCCGTTTCCATTGAAAACAACGTTATCGCTTTAGATCACGCTGTCACATTCAAGGGTGTCTTAACTTCCGCTGTTGAAGATTATGATGTCTTCAATGTTAAATCCTTAGATATCGATGGTAATGAAGATTACATTCTCCACCGTGAAAACTATCAAAGTAACGCTGCTTTAAATGAAGCAGAAGATTCTCAACAAGATGCGACATATGTCGAAGATGAATTAATCCCAGACATCTATCGTCAATTATTAGTTGAACAATACATCCTTGATGAATCTTACGATACATTAGGTAGAACATCTGCTAGACACATTTCTGTCTTAAGCATTTCTAAGAGCAACAATTATTCCAAAGGTGCTGTCAACTTAATGAACACATTCGTTAATGATTACATCTTCGATAATGCCCGTACAGATAAGATTACTCTTGATACATTCAAGATGGTCTCCAATGCTTGGGTTGGTGCATTCATGAGCGATGCTTCCTATGCTTCCACAGATGAATATGCCTTAATGAACGCTGCTGTCCCAGAATACTTAGTGACAACTGGTTCAAACCCATACTTCCAAGGTACTGCCTATGGCGATATGATGGAAGAAATCGAAAAGATCAACAATAACCCAGCCATTTCTGAAAACGAAAGTTCCTATACAGGTGGTAACGCCTATACAGTCGAAGTCGGTAAAGAAATCAAAACTCGTGAACTTCAATTAAAAGACTACACAAGCACAGGCTGGTACGTTAAATCCACAGGCGCATCTGGTTTACCAGATTCCTTAAAGAATCAATTATTCGACATCAACGTCGCTAACGCTCTTAACGGCGAAGATTGCGTTGAATATAACTATGATGCAACCGCTGGTTGGACCACAAATGAAACCGAAGATAACCAAGGTGGATTAATTAACGTCGTTGGTAAGATTGGTGAACAATATTTCTTAAGAAATACAACCAGAATTAAAGGTAACCCAGTCCAAAACGATATCTTATTTGAAAGTGATGGTTCCTATTACATCGTCTTAGTGGAAGATGCCATTAGAAGCAAAAACTTAAATAAGGAAAATTATAAGGACGCTACTTCCGCTGAACTCGATACACTCGAAACATACATCAACGAAATCGTCCAATTAGTCGCGGATAACGATACTTACAAAACACTCTCCAAGAAACACTGGTTAGAAGAAATGAACATCAAGTATCACGATCAAGTGATCTATGATTACTTCAAATCTAACTTCCCAGAATTATTCGAAGACTAATATCAAATTACAAACTAGGAGGTCTAAACAACCTCCTTTTTTAGTGCTATTATATTAAAGATATATAGGAGATTTATATTATGGAAAAAGATGTCTTTTGTAAAATCGTTGCCGGAGAAATCCCTTGCTATAAATTATATGAAGATGATGACGTTTTAGCGTTCCTCGATATTTCTCAAGTCACTAAAGGTCATGCTTTAGTCATTCCTAAGGAACATTACGATACATTC
>JAEEGH010020035.1_pt1 | contig 13958 bp, 12 predicted proteins | sample 9134181 | NCBI WGS metagenome assembly JAEEGH01 (sample SAMN16246544, study PRJNA631951) | gut metagenome | biome: gut microbiome; feature: rumen; material: DP-attached | host: Bos | place: Iran: Karaj | collected 2018-10
GGCCTGCGTGCTGTTTTTGGGCTCGTGTATACTTGCCCTTGTCGACATCCAGCCGAAAACGCCAAACGGCATCCCGCTCGTTTCGGTAGTCGGCATCGTCTTTGCCATTTCGCTTGCGATCTTCGCGGTGCGAAAACTATTTAAGAAGAAATAGAAATCGAGTAGGAGGATATTCCCCTGCACGGGCCTGCACATAAAAGAGGCTGCCGCATTTGCGACAGCCCCTTATTTTTTTATCCGAGCTTTTCTTTAAGAAATGCCAGAATTTCCGCCCGCATCGTCGTTTTCAGAAGATATCCGTCCGGCTTCAAACTCATCACGCGCATGATCGCTTCCTTCGAAGCGATCCCGGTCAAAAAGATCACGGGGATGTGCGATGTTGCCGGCTCCTGCCGGAGCATCTGCAGCACCTGCGGTCCATCCACCACGGGCATTTCATAGTCAAGAAGCACGAGGTCCACCGGCTCATCCTCCGGAACCTTCAGCAGGAAGGTAATTGCCTGCATCCCACCCGTTACGATATCGACACGGTAGTCTTCCTTGATCCATTCCCGGATCATCTTCGCAAAAGAGGGATCGTCATCCACGACCAGGATCCTCTTTTTTCTTCCGCTCGCTGCGCCCTCTTTGGTGGTCTCCGTCGCAGAAAAAGCCTGCTCCACCTTAGTTTCCAGAGCCTTCATATCAACGGGCCTGTTCATCCATACGTATTCCGCAACGAGAGGAAATTCCTTTTTCAGATCGTCATGGTACTTTGCCTCGCCGATGAAGATGATCTTCTTCTGATGCTCCGCCAGGATCTCACAGATATGTTCCATCTGCCGTACCTTGGAAGCATCATCCGTAAGGTCTCCCGGCAGATAAAACAGAAACAGCTCTGTTTCGTTGATAAAACGTTTGACCCGGTTTTCCAGTTCCTCGGAAAACGTATTCACGACGCAGCCCATGTCGGCCAGCTTTTTTTCGATTCCCTTCACGATCACGCTGTACTGCAGCATAAGGATCATGACCATTTTTCCAGCAGCATTATTCATTTCTTTAAGCTCTCCTTTTTCTCCTCTTTTTCTCTCATTGCGGCAAGTCCCATCGCGCCCTTTCCTCCGTGGCAGGAGATCACGCAGCCGGTTCTCACATACTCATATGACGCGAAGCCGTAAGCCAGGGCGTTATCCGCCATCCGCTTCAGCACATTCTCCGCCAGACCCATGGAATACATAAGATATAGGCAATCCCGGGCCGGTTTGTATTTCTCAATGAACGCCTTCATGAATTTATCCACGATCTGGTCCATCGTGCCCCGGAATTTCTTCGTGGCGATCAGCTTCCCCTCTTCCATTTCGATCAAGGGCTTCAGCTGAAGCAGTGTGGCGCCGATGTATTGGGCGTTCGACACTCTCCCGCCGGCTCTTAGGTATTCCAGCGTGCCGGGGATGAAATGGCATACCGCCCGGTTCGCAAGTTCCTGTAATTCCTTCGCCAGCTTCGGAAAATCCGTGATCTCTCCCTGTTTCTTCAACTCCTCAATGTAATTATACGAACTTACCATGTGCGCCGTGCATCCGCCGGAGACATTCAGCGTATCGATCACGTAAACATCCTTATAGTCCTTCACCGCGTTCACGGCTGCTTCCCAGGTAGCGGAGGCCTTTGAGGAATAGGTGAAATGCATGATCACCGCGTTCGGATGCGCCCTCTTCAGCCCGTCCCAAAAGGAGATATACTCAAACTCATTCACCGGAGCGGTATGCGGAACCATGCCCGTACGCGTATAGTATTCATATACTTTTTTCAGCGGAAATCTCCCGTCATCATAGGACCGCCCGTCCATGATAACATGCATGGGCACTACCTCAAAGCCGTGCCGGCGGATCAGTTTTTCCGGAAGATCCGAACCGCTTTCCGTACTTAAAATGATCTCTCTCATATATTAACTCATTCCGTTCTTGACTGCTTTTGCCGCATCCTTCTGAATATCCGGATCATAGGAAAGCATGGGTTCGATATCCTTTCCCTTGATCCTCCGGTCCACATAGTTTTTTGTCAATTTGATTATAAGCGGCGTCAACACCACTATCCCAACCAGATTCGGTATCATCATCAGCCCGTTAAAGGTGTCCGAAATATCCCAGGCCAGATTTGATTCCATGACCGCTCCGAAAACGATCAGCGCAATAAAGATCAGCCGGTAGATCTTTCCGCAGACCACACCCATCAGGTATTCGACCACCTTGGCGCCGTAGTAGGACCAGCCCAGGACCGTGGTAAAAGCGAACAGAGTGATGATGATCGCGATAAACCACTCACCGGGGCGTCCCAGCGTATTTCCGAAAGCCTTCGCTACCAACGTTGCGTCGTCGACACCGGCTTTCACAAGGCCGGTATTAAGATCGATGGCACCCGAGCTTAAGACCACCACCGCGGTCATCGTACAGATCACGATCGTATCCAGAAAGACCTCCGCGATCCCCCACATTCCCTGCCGCACGGGTTCCCGGGCGGAGCTGTTGCAATGCACCATGACGGATGACCCAAGGCCTGCTTCATTGGAGAAAACACCTCGCCTGCAGCCATTCTTGATCGTATTCAGCGCCAGCTGCACCGCGGTTCCGGCAGCGCCTCCCGCAATGGCCGCAGGGCCGAGAGCAAACTTGAAGATCGAGGCAAACACAGCGGGGATTTTCGTGATATTCAGTAAAATGATCACCGCGCAGCCGATGATGTATACGATCGACATCAGCGGGATCAGCTTTTCGGACACTGCTGCCAGCCGTCGGAAACCGCCCATGATAATGACTGCAGCCACGATCATCAGGACTACGCCGATCATCCAGTTTACGGTCGGAGCGCCGAGAAACAGGCTGGAATTCTCATTCGGGAAAAAGGCGGCCTTAAAATTGAGCGTGATCTTGTTGATCTGCGCCATGTTTCCGATCCCGAACGACGCCAGCATGGAAAAGATGCAGAAAAGAATGGCCATGGCCCGTCCCAATCCGGCGCATCTTTTTTTGGAACCAAGCCCGTCCTGCAGATAATACATGGGACCACCTGCCCAGGCACCCTCAGAATTCCGGCGGCGAAAAAACATACCAAGCACGTTCTCCGCATATTTGGTCATCATCCCGAGGAAGGCAGCCACCCACATCCATAATACAGCGCCCGGTCCGCCGACGCAGATCGCGGTGGACACGCCGGCAATATTTCCCGTACCGATCGTTGCGCATAACGCGGTACAAAAAGCGCGGAACTGGGACAGCGCCCCGGCATCGTTGATGATGCGGCCATCTTTTTTTATGGACCCGAAGGTTTTTTTCCACCAGTGCCGCAAATGCGACAGCTGAAAGATCTTCGTGGCAAAGGTGCACAAGATCCCTGTTCCGAGGAGCAGGATCAGTCCGAGCGTTCCCCAGGCAAACTCATTGATCGTGTTGTTGACCCGAATTACTGTTTCCATAATATCATCCTAAATGATCTTATCCAATAATCTCACAATATACCAGTGTCTGGTTCATCAGCTGATAAGCGACCTCGCCAAACGTAACCGGGCCTTCAAACGGCGGGATCTTCTGTCCTTCCAGATTTCCGAACTGATAATTCAGGATACAGTTGCAGGAGAACACGGGATTTCTCGGACCTTCCTTTTCGATCCTGTTTCTGAATTCTTCGATATAATCCGTCACATACGTCGCAAAGCGGTAATCGATGTTTCTGAACACCGGCGCATAAAAGTCCACCGTCCTGTTTTCCATCCCCTTGATGGAGGTATTGATATAAGATCCGTTATGATCCGCCACCAGCGGCATCTTGAGATCGATCCCCGTGTTTTTGATATATTCCGCGAAATTCACCTTCTGGCCGTCTACAACGCACTGCGTAGCGGAAAGCTCATTATCGCCGAACCGGATCACAGGATCCGCCTTGTCATCCGTAAAGATGTTGATCATATTGATCAGGGCCGATTTTCCCTCGGGGAGTTTTAAATACATGGCCACGGCACGGTCTGTATAGGCTTCTCCCTTCGCGCCGTCAAATACCTTTGCTTCTCCGCCGGCAGTAAGGTCAAAGCCGGAAATCCAGCCCACAGTAGGATGCATCAGGATCTCCTCCACTTCAGGCGCGTCCTTGGCGTATTTGATCGCGACTTCCGAACCATAAGGCATGATCAGCATCGTGAGGCCGTTGTCATAGCACTCCTCCACGATCTGGAACACATTGTATTTGCCGTAGGAAGTGATCTTTATCTCTTCTGCGAAATCAAATTCCGTTACGAATAACTTTTCTTTTGTAAAAATGCCACCCTCTTCACTGATGAAATAAGGCGTAGTCCCGCCGATCCAGTTTCCTTTCGGAAGCTTTTGCAAAAGAGAATCGTCTGCAGCGATATGCAGCGTCTTTCCCTCTTCGATCATAGCAATAGTTTTGTCCAGTGTTGTAAGCATTTCCATACCCCCTTAATATTTTATTCGTATTTTTGCTGGTGGAGCCGCAGCAGATCCTACCTCAGATCCGCGCGCTTCTCGATCAGAGCGCGGCAATATTAGCCATATCAACTTTCGCAACGATCGGGTACTTCGCCAGAAATGCATCCAATTCCTTCATGCAGGCATCTGTAGATTCCGGATTCGCCTGCAGTTTTTTCTGCAGTTTCGAGATCAGCATGTTAAATGCGAGATTTCCTGATGTATAACGGAGCTCTCCCTGCAAGATCTTTTTCATCTTATCCTGTGCAGCTGCATCCATATAGTATCCTCCTTACTGTTTGTTTTTTAGCACTTCAATCATTCCATCATAGTCCAGCATATCCGCTTTTTCGCGGACGAGCCTGAACTTCTCGGCTTCGGATTCCGGTATGGAGTAACCGTCGATCTCCTTCATGATCTCCTCGACCATATCGCAATCCATCGCGTTTGCCGCCTCCAAAAGCCCCTCGTAGATCCCTTCGATCAGAAACTCGTCTGCCACGGGCTTTTCGGAAGCTTCTTCACCGTCTTCACTTCCCTCATTATACAAGGGAGCCAGCAGATCCTTATAGTGGAGATACTGTTCCATCACCGGCGCGTGATTCTCCCTGATATAGGAAACGTCCTTCTCCTTTCCGGCCATTTCCAATTTCTCTGCCTTGTCTCCGAGATCCAGCGCGCCCACAAGCCGGGAAGAACTCTTCAGCGCATGGATCTTGATCGTGTAGGTCTCCCAGTCTTCGGTCGAATAGGCCGTTTCCAGTTCGGTGCTTCTGTCCGGTATCGAATCGAAGAAAATCTTCAGAACCGCCTTGAAGGCGTCCTCTGACCCGCTGTTCTTTATGGCGGCTTCCGCGTCGATCGAATCCAGTTGCTGATACCATTTCGGCTCTGCGGGTTCCGGTTCGGGCTCGGGTTCGGGTTCCGGTTCTGCCGGAACTGCTGCCACCGGTTCTTCTTCCTTTTCCGCATCTTCGTCTAAAGCTTCCTCTTCTTCCTCGTCCTCGACCGACTTCTCTTTTTCCTCCTCTTCCGCTTCTTTCTTCGTCATGTCTTCAAGGTAGGAAGCGATGTTATAGGATTTATTTGATTTAAGGAGATACAGGATCCCGAAGGCGCCCGGCCCGCAGTTCGAGGAAATAGCGGCCGACGCCTGTTGGAAGATCACATGCTCAAAGTATGCGGTCTTCTTGATCTCCTCCTCGATCCAATCCAGAGTGGCCTGTGGCAGATCCACATAGGTGATAAAGACCACATCCGAATCCGGGATCACATCCGGCGGAAGCGCATGATTGATGTATCTCCGATACGCACGCCTTGGCCTGCCGAGCCAGATTCCTCCGACACCGGCTTTGTCGTTTCGGATCCGCAGCGCCGGATGGAGAGTTAAGGCCTTTGTGAGCTTATGCACGCGTTTGGTGACCAACCCTTTCTTCTCCATATAGTCGGTGGTATCGATCACAAAGCTGCACTTCACCCGATGTTTGACGGCTTCAAGCTCAGCCAAAATATCCTTTGCCTGCAACCCCTGCTGCATGAGCTTGTAGGCGATCAGGACCAGGATACCTGTGGAACTGGAAACGGTTTCCGAATTGACCACCGATACATTGTCAAAGGATTTCGCCGCTTCTGAAGCCTTCTCGTATTCCTTGCTTAAGCCTGTCGTTATCGCAATATGGATCACATGGTGCGCGCGTTTCAGCGCATCAGCGAAGAACTCCGTAAATTCCGTTTCATCCGGTGGCGAAGACGAGGCTTCTCCGCCGCTGTTTACATGCCGGATCAGTTCGTTGGCGTCGATCTGCACGCCATCCAAAAAGATACTGTCTTCCGTCTTGATCGTAAACGGAATGATCGGGATATGAAGCTTCCGGATCACAGCATCGGGCAGGTCGCACATACTGGACGAGGTGATGATGACCTGTGCTTTTTCCGCATATTTGTCGGAGGCTTTGAGTTCCTCGTCGTCCCCGAGCATGACATTCTGGAGGATAATCTTCTCACTGGAGATATGCCGGATCAGCATTTCCTCCATGGCTTCTCCGGAAACAGGCTTCACAAGGTATCCGTCAAACCCGGCCTTGTTGTAAAGCTCTCTGTTTTCGCTGCCGGCGTTGGCGGTCAACACGATCACCGGTGTGCTGCGGTTTAAGCCGCCCTGCTGGTCCCGGATATTTTCGAGACACTCGATCCCGTCCATCTCAGGCATCAGATGATCCATAAAGATGGCGTCATAATGCGTATTCAGGCACATTTCCAGCGCCTGCTTTCCGCTTCTTGCCTTATCGATCCCCATATCCGTATCGGCAAGGAGCCTGCCTTCCACTTCCAGGTTCATCTCATTGTCATCTACGATCAGGATCCGGGCTTCCGGCGCAAGGAATCTGCTCTCATACGCTTCTCTGTGTATGGAGTGCTGGTTATGGATATTCAGCTCGCCGACTGCCTTGTGATCGGTTACTTTCTGTTTGATCCGGAAAGTAAAGGTGGAACCTTCTCCGTAAACAGAGTTGACGGAGATATGGCCGTCCATCAGCTCCACGAGCTGTTTTACAATGGAAAGGCCAAGGCCTGTTCCCTCAATATGGCGGTTCTTTCCTTCATCCACGCGCTTAAAGGCGTCGAAAAGGTAGGGGATGTCCTCCCGCTTGATCCCCATACCGGTATCGGTTACGGAGATCCAGAGTTCCACGACGTCTGCGTCGCTGTCGCGGCTTTCCACACGAAGCTCAACGCGCCCTTCTTTCGTGTATTTGACCGCGTTATTCAAGAGGTTGATGATCACCTGTTTGATGCGGATCTCGTCACCGTAAAGCACCTGCGGCACATCCGGATCCACACTGACCTCGAAGCCGAGGCCTTTTTCCTGGGCCTTGATCCACATCATGCCCACGATCTCCGAGAGCATATCCCCAATCTTGTAATCCACGGGAACGATGTCCATGCTGCCGGCTTCGATCTTGGAAAAATCCAGGATATCATTGACCAGCGCAAGCAGCATCTTGCCGGAGCCCTGGATCCCGAGGGAGTCCTTTACCACCTCATCGGAAGTCTCCTGATCCCGGAGGATCAACTCATTCAGACCCAGGATGGAATTGATCGGCGTACGGATCTCATGGCTCATGCTGGAGAAGAAACGGTTTTGGGCGATAGTGAGATCCTTCGCTTTCTTCGCTTCCTCCTTTGACCGCTCGTTTTCCGCGGTAAAGAGCCGCCTTTGCGACCAGGTCATAAAGTAACATAGCATGCCGACCAGAACAAGCGCGATGAAGAAATCCAGGTAATACGTTTCCCGGTTATGCGGAGACACAAGCCACGGGCAATAATAGGCAAGGACGAAGCACACCGTTGTAAGCGCCAGCATCAGAGCAAGCATGACGACCCGCCATCTTCCCTGGAGCACCAGTCCCACATAGACATAACCGAAGATGATCCAGATCACTCCCCCGCCCTCCAGGCCGCCGCCGAAGAAGAACAGTCCGGGGAGAATGATGAACGCAAGCCCCATCACGATGATATTGATCGCGACCCGGAGTTTATTGAGCTGCAGGCAGACCAATACGATGGTCGGGACCATGATCACTGTACCGACCAGCAGCGCGATCTCATAGGGGTTTTCTTTTACGATCAGATCCCCGATCAGGCCGATAAATACCGCGATCTCCGATAAAAAGGTAAAGATCAGAAAGATACGTTCGACAAAAGGCCTTTCGGGATCCTTGACCGCATTAAAGGCATTTTTCAGCAGCTGAAACAGATTCATCTTTCGTCACCTCCCATCCCCATGCGGGCCGCGGGCAGCACACGCTGCATCACCCGTTCAAAATCCGCTGTATTGATGGGCTTTGCGATAAATCCGTCAAAGCCTTCTCTGATGAACATCTCTCTTGCGCCGGAAACCACGTTTGCGGTAAGGGCAACAACAATGATGCTCTGATCCAGGTTGAGCGCGGCCGCCTTGATCAGTTTCATGGCCTCCACGCCGTCCATTTCAGGCATCATGTGATCCATGAAGATCACGTCATATGTATTTTCGCGGAATTTCTTGATCGCTTCTTTTCCGCTCTCCGCCGTATCCAAGATCATCTCATATTCACGGAACAGAGAGGTCGCCACGACGAGGTTCATGGGCTCGTCATCCACGATCAGAGCCCTCACGCCCTTGAAGGAAGGCTTCTCGTTGTGCTCGTGATCTTCGATATCCTTCGCTTTCAGACCCTCATTCAGGATCTTAATGATCGGATAGGCATAAAGGGGCTTCGGCATCAGCATGATACGGCTGCCCTTCGGGAGCTTAAAGCTCGGATCCGCTGAGACCGTGATCACGATGTCTTCCTTCGCGAGCTCTTCAAAGTAGCCGCGGTTCTCTTCGTATTCCTCCTGACCCATAAAGATATGGCTGGCGTGCACTTTTTCCTTCAGGCGCTCAACCTCATAGACCGTTTCCGCAGAATACAGCGGCACATGGACGCCGGCTGCCAGATTGGAGGCCATGTTGCGGTAGAAATCCCTGAGCCTCGGGACCTTGTATTTACTGGGCCGCACATGGAAAAGCACCGTCTTGTCAACGGTTTTTTCAAGCGAAAGACAGGGCTTTTCGTTGACCAGCTTCTGCGGGATCGTAACGCGGACCGTGGTGCCGTTCTTTTTCACGCTTTCGATCCGTACAAAACCGCCCATCCAATGCGTAAAGCCGTACACGATAAAGAGCCCCAGCCCGATCCCTCCGGAGCTGCGGTTCCGTTTCTTATTTTCCTGATACATGCCCTCCTCAGTGATCGCCTGGATCGCTCCGCGGCTCATACCGATACCGGTATCCGTCACCTCGATGCACAAATTCACGCCGCTTTCCGTGGGAACCGAAAACATTTTCACATAGATCCCGCCGGTCTTGGTGAATTTTACGGCGTTTTCAAGGAGATGCCTGAAGATCTTATGAAGCTTTTTCACATCACCCTTCATCATGGTCGGAACCTTCGGATCCAGATCCACGACAAGCTCAAGATCCTGCGCCCGGTCGCTCATCCTGAAGCTCGTAACGACATCATTGATGAGGGAGGTGCTCATGTAATTATCCTCCTCCAAAAACAGGATCTGGCGCTTGCATTCCGTGTAATCCTGAATGTCTTCGATCTGGTTCGCGAGACGGATCCCGGCGGTCTTGATCGATTCGGCCTCCTCGCCCACACCCTTCTTGATCAAAAGGTCCGACATACCGTTGACCACGTTAACCGGGGTACGCAGCTCATGCGAAATGTTGGAGAGGAAGTCCTCCATACTGGAATCGTTCCGCTCGATCTTTTCGTCCTTTTCCCGGCTTTCCATCTCGTTTTCCAGCCGGTCGCTGATGCCCTTGCTGCTGGTAAAATACACCAAAAGGACAATGGCGATATGCAGAAAGATCCGGGCGACGTTGAGGTCGGTTAATTCGACTCCCTCTCCTCCGGGGAGGTTAATGAGATGGATAAAGATCAGCACAAAGAATTCCAGCAAGGCGATATTGAGCATGTACTGGGCATTTAGCAGGGAAAACGTCACCATAACAAGACAGGTTGTACCAACGATGTCGAAGAAGCTGGTCTCCTGAACGCCATGGTAGAAAATGAGCAGAGCCGCAAAGCCGAAATAAAACATTTTGCGGATGTCCAGATCGATCCGGTTCGAAAGATGGATCGCCCACAGCGCGATGATCCCGACCAGAACGACGATCGGCACCCAGAATTCCCAGCCCATCACGTAATTCACGATGATGACGCCGGCTGATCCGAGTGTGGCAACAAATAAGACCAGTTTTTCGTTTGTTTTCTGATTCATGGTGATCCTCTTTTTGCGGATTAGGGTTTTTTCTATACTTCCCTTAAAAAATCTCAGTTTGAAATTTATTCTATCACACTGAATATTACGACAATATCACAAATTTGAGCCGAATGCAAAAAAATCATAAAAGATATATGGCATTCCAAATCTTTCTTTTTAGCGGTAAAAGGAGTAGAATGGCGGGGAGGCATCGAGGGCATCAATCCCATGTGAGGTTTTTATGGAAACAAAGATCACGATCGTAATCGATAACAAAGCAAATGACGGCATACCTGGCGAATGGGGGCTTTCCATTCTGGTTCAGTATGCCGGAAAAAAGATCCTTTTGGATGCGGGCGCTTCTGATCTGTTTCTTGAGAACATGAAGCAGCTTGGGATTGACGTTGCCGATATCGATCAAGCGACGCTCAGCCACGCCCATTATGACCACGCCAACGGCCTTCCGGCATTTCTGGAGAAAAACAAGAAAGCGACGCTCTATCTGAGGGATCACACGGCGTGCGACTGTTATTCGAAAAAAAGCTTTTTCCGTAAATATATCGGGATCCCGCGCAAGCTGTTAAAAAAATACGCCGGCCGGATCGAAATGGTATCGGGTGACTATAAGATCATGGACGGCGTCTATCTTTTGCCGCACAAGACAAAGGGGCTCGACAGCATCGGAAAACGGGAGCTGATGTTTCGGAAGACGCCGCGTGGCTGGGTCCCGGATGATTTTTCGCACGAGCAGAGCCTTGTGCTGGATACGGATAAAGGCCTGGTCATCTTAAATTCCTGCTCGCATGGCGGCGCCGGAAATATCATCAATGAGGTAAAAGAAACTTTCCCGGGCAAAAAAGTGTACGGCCTGATCGGCGGGCTCCATCTATTCAACAAGTCGGAAGCGGAGATACGGGAAGTCGCGGGAAAAATCCGCGAAACCGGCATAGAATACGTCTGCACAGGGCATTGTACCAAGGACAGGGCGTTCCATATCCTAAAAGATGAACTTGGCGACATGATCGAGCAGATGAAAGTAGGCTATCAGATCGTGATATAAAACATGCTAGCGGATCCCGTCACTTGATCTCGGGTTCGGGAATCTGCGGCAACGAATTTATATCATCTCCACCGGCATATCTCGATGAAGTTACCTTGATCTGTTTGTTATTACTCACTTCCACCGTATAACTGATCACTGTAGCATCTTCATCCGATTCCTCCCAGGGGCGGGAGTAAGTAAACGTCAGCTCTGTAGTGCCTGCTGTTTCAGGCGTGAGCGTATAGATCTGCTGCCCGCCAACGCCGACCATGTTCTCGTCATGCGTATTTTCCTGATATTCTTCATCGATCCGAAAGAGCTCCGGGTCCTGTGTTACCGTCCAGGAATAGCCGGTTGTCGGGTTGGATTCAAGCGCCAGTTTCATCGTCTGCGGTTTGCTTGCGCCGCAGCCAGCCATAACCAGCGCGATCCCCAAAACAGAGCAGAGCTTTACCATTCGTTTCATAACTTCATCTCCTTATTGTATCCTGTTTGCCTTAGTCGCTTCGCGCGGGAACCGCTTTAATCAGCGTTTCCCTATCGCTGCATGGCGATCAATTCTTCGCGGATCGTCGAGACCTGCCGGATCGCCTCTTCGCAGTCTTTTTTTGCCTTGCTGATCTGTGTCTGAACCACCACATCTACCAGAAAACCATCGAATACAATATCCGCAAACGACAGGAAACTGTTTATGTGTATGGAACTGTATCCGTGTACGTCCTGCAGCTCTTTGCTGAATCTCTGCAGAGCCTGCTTTGCTTCCTCAATTTCCTGCTCCGCGTCCCCCATCCTTCCGTGCTTGATCATCCCGGAGATAAATCCTCCGCCAAGCAGGTCCAAAACGCCCCAGTTTCCGGCGCTTTGCAGGCACTTTCTGGCGCTTTCCAGATGATAGAGCGCATCATCCGCTGCATGGATCGCTTCCTGCAGCTCCCGGGCTTCCATCTCGTTCATATTTTTCTCCTTATCCCCTCGGAGCATTCGCTCCGGCAAATGCGATGAACGCTTATTTCAACGCCCAAAATCCCGCCTGAAGGTACGAAGTCCAAAGGATGTCCACTGACCTGAAGCCGCATTCCCGCAAAAGCTTAATATGCTCTTCTATCGTGATCGGAAACACCTCCGTGCCCCTTCTCTCAATCTGCATCTCTATTTCTTCTTCATCGCACCCGTGGTCCTTCAGAAACTGCGCCCACCGGGAAAGCGCTATGGCATCGCTTTCATCCGTAGACATCCTTATATTTTCAAACGCGACAAACACGCCGTTTTCCCGAAGCGCATGATAGCACTTTAAGACCGCGTCCTTTCGTTCCTCGCGCTGAAGGTAATGATGGCTCTGTACTGCTGTCACTATGTCAAACTCAGAAGCAAACATGAGCTGCTGTGAAGACAGATTGAAAAAGCGTGCATCTACGCCGGCCAGCTTCTCCTTTGCTTTTTCCAGCATCTTTTCGGATGGATCACAAAGCGTAAACTTCACATCGCTCCTGTCCTCAAGGACTCTTCGCGCCAGCGTCCCCGTCCCGCATCCTGTATCCAGCCAGTCCGGCTCCTTCAGTTTCATGTTCTTCACAAGGTCTATGATCTGGCCGTGATATTCTCTGTAGTAAGGCAGGACATGGATGACCTTATCATCATAGATCGTGGAATTGTATGCTGCTTTATTATCGTTCATCGTTTCCATTCCTTTAGCGTAATGATGCGTTTGTCAGATCTTTGACCACCTCTCCCGCTATGATGAGCCCTGCGACCGAGGGGACAAACGCAGTGCTGCCGGGGATGGCTCTGCGCGCACTGTGAGCGCTCTTTGCATCGGATGGGTCCGTTTGGCAGCTGTCCTCCATATCCCCAACAGGGCGGACCGGCTTCTCCTCGGAATAAACCACCTTCAGCTTTTTGATCCCCCTCTTTTTCAATTCACGCCGCATGACTTTTGCAAGCGGATCCACGTTGGTCTTATAGATATCCGCAACGCGAAACTGCGTGGGGTCAAGCTTATTTCCCGCCCCCATGGAGCTCATGATCGGAACGCCCATTTTTTCGCACTGCATCACCAGCTCTATCTTTGCGGTGACGGTATCAACGGCATCGACAACATAATCGTATTTTTCAAACGGAAAATCCGATGCGTTCTCCGGAAGAAAAAAGCATTGATATGTGTTCACTTCCGCCTCCGGATTGATAGAAAGAATTCGTTCTTTCATAACATCCGTCTTGTATTTCCCGACAGTTTCCACGGTTGCGATGATCTGCCGGTTTATATTTGACTGGCAGACTTTGTCATCATCTATGAGGTCAAACGTGCCGACACCGCTTCGCGCCAACGCTTCACATACATATCCGCCAACCCCGCCGATACCGAATACCGCCACGCGGCATTTGGAAAGGCGCTCTAAGGCTTTCTTTCCAAGTAATAATTCCGTCCTCGAAAACTGTTTTAACATGTTCATCTACGTTCAACCGATGCTTTCCCTGAGATGCTCCAGATCATAAAACCCGGAATAATCCCGGCTGCCATCTTCTCATAAAAATGCTCATCCTGCTTTCTCGCATTTCCGTTCTGATAGGTTCGAAGCAGGTCAACTACATAAATATTCCTGCCATTCCAGAAGGCCATATAGTTCTTCTGTGTTTCAAAAAGTAATCCGCCTGCCATTCAGTCT
>JAEEGH010020036.1_pt1 | contig 13957 bp, 18 predicted proteins | sample 9134181 | NCBI WGS metagenome assembly JAEEGH01 (sample SAMN16246544, study PRJNA631951) | gut metagenome | biome: gut microbiome; feature: rumen; material: DP-attached | host: Bos | place: Iran: Karaj | collected 2018-10
CTTTGACAGCGTCCTGGAGAACAGGGCTACGGAAGGCCAGAAGAACACGGTGCTTGCCAATGCGGCCGTCGCCATCCAGTGCATGGACCAGAACCTGGACATCCTGCACGCGCTGGACATCGCCCGGGAGAGCCTGGAAAGCGGCAGAGCCCTGGCCAATTTCAAGAAATTCGTGGAACTGAACAGCTAGATGGACATCCTGGACGAAATCACCGCGCACAAGCGGCTGGAAGTCGCCGCCCTGAAGCGGGAGACGCCGCTGAGCGTCCTGGAAAGCCGGGTGGAACCCCTCCTGTCCGGTCCGAAGCCGCCTTCGATGGCGTCGGCCTTGCTGGCTTCCCCCAGCGGTATCATCGCGGAGTTCAAACGCAAATCCCCTTCGAAGGGCTGGATCAAGGAAGAGGGCGACGCCGCCTTCATTCCGCTGGACTACCAGCGGAACGGGGCGGCGGCGCTCAGCATCCTCGCGGACGGGAATTACTTCGGGGGCAGTCCGGATTTCATCACGAAAGCCCGCGAAAGCGGGGTCACCCTGCCCATCCTCTTCAAGGAGTTCGTAGTGGACGAGTATCAGCTTTATCTGGCGCGCCTGTGCGGCGCCACCGCCGTCCTGCTCATCGCCGCCGAATTGGGCAAGAAGGAATGCCGATGCCTGGTTGAGAAAGCCCACGCCCTGGGCCTGGAAGTCCTGCTGGAGATGCATTCCGAACAGGAACTGGAATACGCCGGTCTGGAGCCGGACATGTGCGGCATCAACAATCGCAACCTCGGCACTTTCGTGACCGACGTGGAAAACAGTTTCCGTCTGGCCGGGAAACTGCCCGCATACGCCGTGAAAGTCAGCGAGAGCGGCATAGGAAGTCCGGAAACGCTATCCGCCCTCCGGCAGTGCGGTTACCGGGGTTTCCTGATCGGGGAGCGCTTTATGAAAGAACAGGATCCGGGGGCGGCCCTGGGACAATTCCTCGCCCGGCTATGATCATCAAAGTGTGCGGGATGCGCGAACCCGATAACATACGCGCGGTGGAGGCCCTCGGCATCGACCTGATGGGATTCATCTTCTGGCGGCCGTCAAGCCGCTATGTCGGGGAAGTGCCGTCCTATCTGCCCCGGAACTGCCGGCGGGCGGGGGTCTTTGTCGATGCCGGCCTGCAGGACATTCTGACCGCGGTGAAGGACTTTCGTCTGGATGTCCTGCAGCTGCACGGCCACGAGTCGCCTGAGGTGATCGCAGCGCTGAAGGAACGGCTTCCTGACGTCCGTGTCGTCAAGAGCCTTGCGGTCAGGGAGGCGGGGGATCTGGCACTGGCGGCGTCTTATGAGGCGGTTTGCGATGCCTTCCTCTTCGATACCAAAGGCAAGTTGCCGGGCGGTAACGGGCTGCAGTTTGACTGGAACGTCCTCCGGCAGTACAAAGGCCGGCTTCCGTTCCTGCTCAGCGGGGGAATAGGGCCCGGTGACGAGCGCCGCATTCTCGAATTCGATGTTCCGGGCTGCCTCGGCATCGACCTGAACAGCCGCTTCGAGACCGCTCCGGGGCGGAAGGACGTGGACGCCTTGAAAACATTTATCGAAACCGTAAGACCATGAACAAGATAGACAGATTATTCGCGGAACGGGGGGACCGGAAGCTGCTCTCCCTCTATTTTTGTGCGGGCGACCCCACCTTGGAAGGGACCGCCGACGTGATTCGCGCCATGGAGCGCCGCGGCATCGCCATGGTGGAGGTGGGCTTTCCCTTCTCCGACCCGCTGGCGGACGGTCCGGTGATCCAGACCGCCGCTACGAACGCCATCCGGAACGGGATGACCATCTCCGGACTGTTCGCCCAGCTCAAGGAAATCAAGGACGAGGTGTCCATCCCCCTGGTGCTGATGGGCTACCTGAACGTGGTGATGCAGTATGGTTTTGAGAACTTTTTCCACAGTTGTGCGGACAGCGGCGTAAGCGGTGTGATCATCCCCGATCTGCCCTTCCGGGACTATATGGAGGAGGTGAAGCCGATCGCTCAAAAGTTCGGCGTCCATGTGATCATGCTCATTACGCCAGAGACGGATGAAGCGCGCGTGCGCTTCATCGATGACAATACCGACGGTTTCATCTATATGGTGAGTTCCGCGTCGATCACCGGCGCCCAGAAGAGTTTTGACGAGCGGAAGCAGGAGTACTTCCGCCGCATCGACGCGATGAATCTGAAGCATCCGCGGATGATCGGTTTCGGCATCAGCAACCGGCAGACGCTGGAGTCGGCCCAAGCCCATGCGGCCGGCGCCATCATCGGCAGCAAGTTCGTCACCCTGCTCGAGCGGTGCGGCACTCCGGACGAGGCCCTGGACAAACTGTTCGCCGACCTGTCGGAATGATTCGGGCGCGTGACTGTTGCGGTTGCGTTCAAGTTTTCGTATTTTTGCAAAAGAAGACAGTAGAACTTAACACGATCAGCTATGGCAGAAAAACCGAAACGGAATTCCTCCGGGAGAACCCGCCGTGTGGTCACGAACGGACGTGTCGACGCCCCGGCAGGCAAGACGCAGTGGATGGACAAGGATACCCATGAAATCACAAGCGGGCGTGTCGATGCCCCAATAGGGAAGGAGCAGTGGATGGACGAGGACTCCTCCGCAGTCGTATCGAGGCCCGGTCAGGGCCAGGTGGTCCGTCCGACGACACCGGGCAAGCCGGTCCGTCCCTCCAACTCCACGCTGGTACGTCCTTCCAATAGTCGGCCGGTTCTGCCGGACACGACTTCCGCGGAGGTCCGGTATGAACTGCGGGTGGAGAATCCCGGCGACCGCGCCGAGGAAGTGAGAGACTTGGTGAAGGGAGAGAGCCGCCTGTTCAACGAGGACCAACTCGGTGAGATGGGGGCGCTTTTCCTCAAACTGGAAGACTTGGGCGCCAAGGCGGTGGTCGTGAACAAGCTCTTTACCCTGCGTAACACGGTTTCGGGTTTGAAAAAGGGTGACAAGGTGGAGGATTATGACTCCTTGAAAGCGACTTATGTCATTACGGTCAACGACTTGGGTGACGACCGTGATCGGGTGTTGGACCTCCTGCTCGGAGAAAGCCGCCTCCAGAATCTGGAAATAAGCCTTCCCGCCGTGATTGAATTCGAGGATAATCAGAAGGACGAGGCGCTGGGGCTGGCGCAGAAGCTTGTGGATGCCGGTGCCGGAATCGAAATCACACGGCAGGTCTTCGCAGGATTCCGCATCGGATGATTCTCTTTATTGAAAACAGATAAAACAACTTAACAACATCATGTCCTATCAGAAGTTCTTCAATCCGGAGGAGTCATTCTCCCGTTCGGAGATAGAAGCTTATCAACTCGAGCGGCTGCAGGCCACGGTCAAGCATTGCATGGATTCTCCTTTTTATCGGGAGCGCTTCCGCAAGGCCGGGCTGTCGCCTTCGGATATCCGTACGCTGGACGACCTCAAGAAGATTCCCTTCACCACCAAGCAGGACCTTCGTGACACCTATCCTTTCGGATTGGCGTCGGTTCCGCTTGACCAATGCGTCCGCCTGCACTCTTCCAGCGGCACCACCGGAAACCCTACGGTCATCCTGCACACGCAGAAGGACCTGGATGAATGGGCCAATGCCGTCGCCCGCTGCCTGTGGATGGTGGGCTGCCGCCCGGAGGACGTTTTCCAGAACACTTCCGGCTACGGCATGTTCACCGGCGGCCTCGGTTTCCAGTACGGAGCCGAAAAGGTCGGCATGCTGACCGTCCCCGCCGCCGCCGGCAACACCCTGCGCCAGCTCAAGTTCTTCACCGATTTCGGCACCACCGTGGTGCACGCCATCCCTTCTTATGCCGCGCGTCTTTATGAGGTCATGTGCGAGAAGGGAATTGACCCCCGCAGGGACACCAAGCTCCGCACCCTCGTAATCGGCGCCGAACCGCATTCCGAGGATACGCGCAAGCGCATCGAAAACATGCTCGGTGTCAAGGCCTACAACTCCTTCGGCATGTCGGAGATGTGCGGCCCCGGTGTCGCCTTCGAATGCCCCGAGCAGAACGGCATGCACATCTGGGAGGACTACTACATTGTCGAAATCGTCAATCCTGACACCCTCGAACCCGTTCCGGACGGAGAAGTCGGCGAGCTCGTGCTCACGACGCTGAAGCGCGAGGCCATGCCTCTGCTCCGATACCGTACGCGCGACCTCACCCGCATCCTGCCGGGTGAATGCCCCTGCGGGCGTCATCACATCCGTCTCGACCGGATGAAGGGCCGCAGCGACGATATGATCATCCTGAAGGGCGTCAACATCTTCCCGATCCAGATCGAGACCATCCTGATGCAGTTCCAGGAGCTCGCCTCCGACTACCTCATCACGCTCGAGACCGTGGACGGCAACGACGCCATGACCGTCGATGTCGAGATGAAAGACCTCTTTATCGATGACTACAGCAAGCTCCAGGCGCTTAACCGGGAGATTACCCGCCAGCTCCGCGACGAGATTCTGATCACTCCCAAGGTCCGTCTCGTGCCCAAGAACACCCTGCCCAAGAGCGAAGGCAAGGCCGTGCGGGTCGTTGATACCAGAAAGAAATATTAAGATTCCACGCAACCATGACAGTCCATCAACTTTCCGTCTTCATCGAGAACAAGTCCGGCGCTCTCGTCCGGGTGCTCCGGCTTCTCAAGCAGGAGAACATCCAGCTGATCGCCTCCACCATCGCCGACACCCTCGACTACGGAATCTTCCGCATCATCTGCTCCCAGCCTGAAAAGGCTTATAATGTTCTCAAGGAGGCAGGTGTGGCCGTATCGCTATGCGAGGTGTTCGCCATCGAACTCGACGACCGTCCCGGCAAGGCCGCCGACGCCATCGAGACCTTTGCGGGCGAAGGTATCAGCATCGCCTACCTCTACTCCTTCCTGTTGAACGGAAAGGGAGTCCTCATCTTCCGTACGGACAACGCAGAAAAGGCCGCCGAGGTCATCGCCTCGAACGGTCTTCACGCCATCGAAGAGAAAGACCTTTCCCTTCTTCTGTAGGGTGTAAGCGGTTATTGCCCGACAAGAATGTAGTCGAGGTTTTTACAATAGTTCAGATCGACCTGGTCACCGTATTTCTCCGCCACGGAAACTTGTTGAAAACATACAGGAGGTAAGAACTGCGAAAAATGGACAGTTCTGTACCAGGACTTGCATTTCCTGGCGGTGCCGAGGAGCCTGTATGCGTTCAGGTCTCCGTAATAGACGATAGGGAAGTAGTCATATTCCGCGTGAAATGCGTCAAGGAACTCGGACAGAATGGTTTTGAGTTTTCTGATGTCTGAGAAGTCGTTTCCGGGTGTTTCAATGTCAACCACCGGGATCAAGTCCCATTGGTGCGCCTGCAGGCATTTGTTGAAGTTCTCAAACTGGGTTTTGCCGGAACTATGTGAACTGAAATAATGATAGAGTCCGACTTTCAGGCGGGCGTCTTTCGCTTTTCTCAGATGGGCCCTGTATCGGCTGTCCGTGAGCGTGCTTCCTTCCGTAGACTTGATGTAGCAGAACTCCAGATTCCCGTCGTTTTTCACGGCGTCCCAGTCCACGGTGTTATGATGGGAAATATCCATCCCGTTGTAGCTTCTGCCGCAGGCGGTGCAGATGACGAATAAGAGCAAAGCGATGAGTTTCATGGCAGGGTGATTACAAGTAGTTCTTATACAGATCGGCAGGTGTTACGACGGGCTGGTCCAGATCGATGTTCCTTTTCTTCAGCAGCCATTTCAAGCCGAATACATGATAAGTCCGCAAGGGTTTCGGAGTGCACAGGTCGATATGGAACTGATCTTTGTAAATCAAGTACACCAGCTCGGAGCAGTAATAGGCATTGTTGTTCAGAGAGAATGCGTTGTCGTACCTTTTGTTCAGATACCGTTTGTAATCAATCTTCAGCTTCCTGTTGGTGACACGTCTGGTGAATCGTTCCGCTTTTCCGATGTTTTTGCCGAAGAAATCCTCGACCGAGGTGAGTTTCACTCTCCCGGAAGCTTCCAGGACCTTCAGCCCGGAAGGGGTGTTGACGATAATCCCGCAGTGGGTGATTGTCGAAGCGGAGATATACATGACCGGATAATTCCTTCCGGAGCGAAATACGATGTCCCCCTCCCTGAAGGCGAAGTCCGCAGCCTTCGCCCCCAGAGAAAGCAGGGACAGAAAAAACACGAATACGAATCGTTTCATCTTACTCGATCGTCGAAAGAATCCGGTTCACCAGTTCGGGCGTTACGTTGGTCGCCACGATCTTGTAGCCGTTCCACTCAAAAGTAAGGTCTTTCCTGAAGGAGTACTTCACTCCGGAATAGGAGCCCTGTTCACGGGCGGTCCGGGCAAACTTGTCCCATTCATCAGCGATGCGGGTCTTCACCTCGAGCGGGAGCACGTAAAAGACGGAGGCGCAGTCGGGTCCCGACATGGAGATGAGCGGAGTGGCGCCCCGATAGGCGGTCACCTTCACCTGGGAGAGGTCGGTGGAGGTTTCATCGTTTGTTGCGGCCCGGAGACCGACGGCGACGCTTGCGATCGCAAGCAGAGCGACAAGGGAGGCAAAAATCTTTTTCATTACTGCATTTGATTTAGTTGTTCTTCGCTTATAAATGCAGGAATCTGAAAAAGGTAAACACCGCTGTTGAAAGGAGAGATCAGTCTTGCATTTTAACGCCTGAATGTCTATTTTAGCGGGACCGGATTATAAGCGTACTATGGCGGATTATGCTGAAACCACCCTTTTCATCAAGGGATCGAAGAAAGCCGTCGCGAGATTTCTGAATCGCGGCCTGAGAGCCCGGAAGTCGGACAGGCGCGTGACCCTCCGCATGACGGGCGGGGAAATCGTTGAACTGCTGAACGGATTGGAGAAACCGCTGCAAATGGGGTCCTATCTGCCGCGTCCCAAGACTTTTGACATCTGGGACACGACGAATAAAATGTACGATCTTTATTACTGGTATGTGCATGGATGTGTCCGTCATTTCAAACATCGGTGGATGGATGAACGTGTGGCTGAGATTGAGGAATTCATGGAGGCGCATCCGTCCGATTTCCAAAAAGTCCCGCAGGAAAAAGATCCTCTGTTTTCGAATCCGGATGAGGACGAGATTACCTTTGGGTTCGAATACGCTGACAGAATCAGAGCCGTCCGGATGCTGCATCCCGAGCTCATACCGGAATACGTCAAGTATTCACGGGGATTCAGGCGGGCGGCATCCTACCAGAAGAAGAAATATGGCGTAGTCGGGTGGTACGACTGGAATTGCGAGCACTACGGCTGCAAGTGGGACTCGGATTTCGAGCGCTGGAAGCTGAAATGCGAGCGCGATGACACCATCGTCCTGAGCGCTGAAATGGAAACCCCCTGGGCGGTGCCTTTCCCCTTCTTCGATCATATCAACCAGGCCGAAGGCATCACTGTCTATGCCTATGGCGGAAAACAGTTTTCGTATTTCTGCACCTATAATGGAGGGACCGGGGAAGCCGTCGTCAAGGATCCCGATGAAGACAGCAGATATGATCAGTTCAAAAAGGCTTACGAAGAAAGCGAGGACTATAGCGAGGACTGGGCGCCCTCTGAAATAAGCGATATGATCAATCGCGATTATCTCGAATCGTTCATGACCGAACTGGAGAAGGAATTCTCAGAATAATATTTGCTCATTACTGTCCACTCTGAAACCGAAAAAGAGGCGGGACTCGGCTTGACCGAAATATGGAGTTTACCAGATGAAAGGTATCACTCTGTACTTCACCTTCCGCTTGTACTCCTTGTAACCCTCCAGCCCTTCTTCCAGTACCTTCTCCTCATTTTTGATACGTTTGGCGATCAGCGGAATGTAAAGCAGCATGATGAGGAAAGAGAGGGGGGAGGCCAGCACCAGCGGCATGGCGAGGAACAGGACGGTCGTGGCCATGTACATCGGATGTCGGACGACGCCATAAAGCCCCGTGTCGATGACCTTCTGATTCTCCTGGACCTCGATGGTCCGGGACAGATAGGTGTTCTCCCGCAAAACCTCGGCGTAAAGCAGATAACAGATCAGGAAAAGCCCTGCCGATGCCCAAACGGCCCAGTCAGGCAGCACGCACCAGCCAAAACGCCAATTGAGACCCGCCACGACAAACGCTGCGACAAACAGGAGGCCGCTGAGTTTCACGACGGTCTGCTGCTCCTTTTCTTCTTCTTTGGCATTCAGCCGCTTGCGAAGCAATTCCGGATTCTTCGTCATCATGACCAGGCCGGCGCAGAACATCGGCACAAACAGAATGCCCATCAGCAGCCAGCCTTGCCAATATTGAAGCGACCCCGCCGGCAGGAAAAGCAGCAGGCCGATGACGATAACCCCGAGCAGGAACTTGCCGATGGCTTGCAGGAAGAGTCCGTTCTTGTCCATAAACTAATCCTTCATTTATTCACCCAATTTACTCGGAGCTGTTCCGAATTCCTTTTTGAACATCCGGGAGAAATGCTGGGGATAGTCGAACCCCAGCCCATCGGATACTTCCGTGACGGATTTCCCTTTCAGGAGCATTTGCCTGGCCTTTTCCATCAGATAATGCCGGACATACTTCGTGGCGCTTTCTCCGGTACGAGTACGGACCAGGTCTCCGAAATAGTTGGGCGAAAGGCAAAGCTCTCCGGCGCAATAGCGGACGGTAGGGACGCCCTGCAGATACTGCCGGCCCTCGGCAAAATATCGTTCCAGAACGTTGTCTATCTTTCTGCCGAAATCACCGGGCGCGGCGCCGGATCCTTTGAACTGCCGCTCATAGAAGCGGGCGGCGAGTTCAAGCAGGAGTGAAATGTATGACAGAACGATACGCTTGAGATGCGGGTCGTCCGGAAACTCTATGAGTTCCTTGCGGATAGCGGCGATGCACCGCTCCAGGCGGAGCCATTCATCCTGCGTCGGCATGAGCGACTCATTGCTGTAGTAGGAGAAGAAATGGTAATCCTTGATGAGCCGTTCCAGCGTCGTCCCCGGCAGCAGGTCCGGATGGAAAAGCAGCACCCACCCCTTGATGTGGATGATTTCTCCGTTGTCCGTAACCCCACCCTTCTGCCCGGGTGCCACGCACATCAGCGAGCCGGCCTTCACCTCTTGGATGTCTCCGCCATACTGGATGGTATAAGGGCTTTCCTTCATCAGGAAAAGTCCGTAGACGCCGTACTCGCACAGGCAGTGGCGGCACTGCTGAAGTTCGTCGTAGTGCACGACGCTCACCAGCGGATGCAGCACAGGCGCGCCCACGTATCGGGCGTAGTCATTGACACTTTGGACCTGAAGGACCTTTTCCATAGCGCTAAGATAGGAAACTTCGCGCAATTTCCGTAAAAGTGGTACATAAATCCGTAAAGCGGTTAAGTCCTCTCCGGAAGAAACTCCCGAACTTTGCAGCAGTAAAACACGCACTTATGAAAGAGACCAAAATCGCACTGGGAACCTGGGCCTGGGGAACAGGCATGTTTGGCGGAGACACGGTCTTCGGCAGCAACACCGACGAGAACAACCTGAAGCCTGTCTTTGACGCCGCCATGGGCGCCGGACTGAACCTCTGGGACACGGCCACGGCCTACGGCATGGGAGAATCGGAGCGGATCCTCGGACATCTGGCGGCCGCTTATAAACGGGAGGACGTGTTGATTTCCACCAAGTTCACCCCGCAGATGGCCGAAATGTACGACAACGATGTGGTGAAGATGGCCGAAGCCTCCCTGGAGCGCATGGGACTGGATTACATCGACATGTACTGGATCCACAACCCGATGGATGTGGAGCGTTGGACTCCGGGACTGATTCCGCTGCTCCAAAGCGGCAAGGTGCGCAAAGTGGGCGTTTCCAACCACAATATCAAGGAGATCCGCCGGGCGAACGAAATCCTGGGCGAGGCCGGTTTCCGGGTAAGTGCCGTGCAGAATCACTTCAGCCTGCTGTACCGCTCGTCCGAGAAAGGCGGTGTGCTGGATTACTGCAAGCAGAACGGCATCCAGTTCTGGGCCTATATGGTCCTTGAGCAGGGCGCCCTCTCCGGGAAGTACAACGTTCAGAATCCGCTTCCGGAGGGTAGCGACCGCGGACAGAAGTACAATCCCATCCTGGGCCAGCTGACGGCCCTTACCGATGCCATGACGGAAATCGGCACCAGGTATGGACTTTCCTGCTCTCAGGTCGGTATCGCCTGGGCTCTCTCCAAGGGGACCATGCCCATCATCGGCGCCACCAAGGAGCGCCACGTCCTGGAAGCCGCCCAGGTGATGGATACTGCCCTTACCCCCGAAGAAATCACCCGCCTGGAGACCCTGGCCGATGCCGCCGGCATCGACACCCGGGGCGACTGGGAGCATACGATGGAATAGTATGAAACATTCGATAGTTATGCTGCTTTCCTTGTTAGTGGTCCTCACGGGCTGCGGCAAGGAACAGCCTGTAGAGGAACAGCAGGGCGGGCAGGAAGAGCCATCGGCCCAGGTACAAGACGGCAAGGTCCTGGTGGCATGCTTCTCCTTCACGGGGACGACAAAGTCCGTAGCCACGACGCTTGCCGGCCTTACTGACGGAACGCTTTATCTGATCGAGCCGGAAACGCCCTATGGCAAGGAGAACAGCACTTATTATGATGAAAGCACCCGCGCTTATCAGGAGCAGTACGGTCCGGCATCGGCTCGTCCGGCCATCAGGAAGACCATGGAGGAGGCCGATGGATATGACATCGTTCTGCTGGGATTCCCCATCTGGTACGGGAAAGCGCCCAGGGTGGTATTCACCTTCCTGGACACTTATTCCTTCAAGGGGAAGACGGTCATCCCTTTCATCACTTCCGGTTCATCAGGAATCTCCTCTGCTGCGTCTGAACTGAAGTCGTCTTATCCGGACATCAGCTGGAAGAACGGCGACCGGCTGAACGGGAAGTCCTCGGAGGAGTTGAAGTCGTGGCTGGGAACCCTGGGAATACAAGTTAAATAGTTTACAAATAACCATGAAAAAGATTATCACGATCACGACAGCCGCAGTCCTGATGGGTCTGTCCGTCTCCGCCTGCGCTCAGAACAACAAGAAATCGAACACCAAAATGAAAACATTGGTTGCCTATTTTTCTGCCACGGGCACTACTGAGGCCGTGGCCAAAGACCTGGCCGAAGTGACCGGGGCGACCCTTTATGAAATCAAGCCCGAAGTCCGCTATACGGCGGCCGACCTGGACTGGAGGGACAAGACTTCCCGCAGCAGCGTGGAGATGCAGGACCGCAGCTCCCGTCCGTCCATCGTAAAAGATTTGAAGGATGCGGACAGCTACGACCGGATTTTTATCGGCTTCCCCGTGTGGTGGTATACGGCTCCCACGATCATCAACACTTTCATCGAAGCATACGGCTTCAAGGGCAAGACGGTCATTTTCTTCGCCACTTCGGGCGGCAGCAGCATCGACAAGGCCAATGCCGACTTTAAAAAACAGTATCCTGAAATCAACTGGAAAGCGGGCAAGACCCTGAACTCCGAGTCCAAGGCGGCAATCAAGGCGTGGGCCGAGGGGCTGAAATAGACCTTTCCGCCATTTCTCCGAGGTCGAGACGACTCTGTTCGGATGCAGATGCAAGAAAAAGGAACTGGTGGGAGAAATAGGGCGCATGTTCGGCACTAGGCTGATTGTAAGTCGCTTATGTGCCGATGGTTACGGAATGGCTGGTTCCAAATCTCCTCCTTTTCTGGCAGGTTTGGAACCAATGATTTTTTAACTTCCTGATTATCAGATGATTGGGAAACGGCTGGTTGCCACCCGTGAAGTTGACGCGGTTCTTTTTTTTGTATATGACGATTAATTGATTACCTTAGTACAAAATGTAAAAGACATTTGCTTTTATTTACTTCTCATCTAAAAATCTAATAGCCATGCAAGGATTATCAAAAGCGGTATTTACAATGGGGCAGTATAAGGGTGCCTTATGTACATCTGTCCAAGAAGATGAGTTTGTGTTTAAAGTCGTGTCAACGGGAGAATTGAATCGGTATAAAGATGGAGACTTCTCTCTAACTGTCTTTCATAACGGAGAACAGAAGGATTTGAGTTTCAATGGCTGGACGTTTTCCAGTGTTGTGAACGGAAGATACCATGAGCCGGGAAGTTATGAAAGTGTCTTCGTAAATGTTGAATGTAAAGATGCCGGCGGTCATTGTTTAAAAGAAGGCATTTCCATAGACGGGACTTCTAATTATCTTGTTCAAGGCGGTGCTCTTTATATGAACTTGGTCGCGCAAATTTGCCTGTTCAAGGATAAGTCTGAATATGAATCGGTCGGCTTTACCGAATTACGGAGAAGTTATAGAGCATGTGCATTCGATGATCGTGTGTTGGAGGACACTATTGAAAAATTACGTATTCTAAGGGGGGTGATCAAGCGTAGTGAAGAGAATGATGGCATCCCTTCAGCTTTTATAGCGGTTGTCCGGAACGATTACGATACTATTGTACGTTATATTAAGGAAAATGTAGAATTGGAAAGACTATTTTATGTCTTGTTTGAATAGTATCAATCTATTAAACACTCATATTCTACTATTATGACTTCTGTTTACCGTCGGCGATTCTGCCGTGGGATGAAGCCATTTTCAAACGCGTGATCATTTCGACATATCGGTCAAGTCGCCGTTTTTGCAGTTCGGCTTCTTTTATCGCGTCGAGCTCTTCTTGCGAGGTGCATTTTTCGATGCGGGAAAAGTAGTCGAAGATAACGTCGAAGTAATGACGGGCGTCCAGGTAAAACTGGAAGTCCAGGTTAATCTGAAAAAGCAAATCTTCCTTCGAGTATAATATCACGTTGGGGTTTTCTTTTGAGATACACAAAGTCCAGCCCATTATCATGACAGCATCGAGAATATTGGAATCATGATCTTGGAAAACAACATCAAAATGACCCCGGGATGACTCGTGGATGAACATGATGATATTGCCGATGACAGCGCGGACCGAGTTGGGCACAAAGACATCTTCCATAATACGATTGTTTTAATTGTTCTCTGTTTGTTAATGCAGCTTTCAGAAATAAGTAAACAGATTGTTGGCGCAACATCGACGAAGACATCAGTTTCGAGAGTTTCGTCTATGACGATGCCCGGCCATCCTTCCATTCGTCGGTCCCTTTTCTGTAACTTGGACGTGAAATGGAACTTACGATAGATGAATCAATTACATATTATTGCCTGGGTTGATTTGCTCGGGCAAAATGCTGGAAACAACTGATAATCAGATTAAAACATTCGACGGCCGCGGGCAAGGGCGGGCAAGGTAGGGGCCGTGGGGTATCTTCCTGTTACCGGAGCACAAGGGCGCCGTCCGTTTTGACGGTATTTCGAAATAAAACCTTGTCCTGAAATGGTTGGAGTCAATGGTTGTGCTCGTAACATCATCTGGCTATTTCCGAAATAAGAATGACGGGAAGCGGTTTGTCAAGGGGAACCTGGATAGCCCCCTTGCTTGTCTTGAGACCTCTCAGTTGTTCGGCAAAAGCCACAATTGCATCGGGACCGGGATATAGGCCGATATGGTGCTTGGCTGCCGCGAAGTGAATGATGTTCCGCCCTTTCCAGAATGTCGGCATAGCCCAACTGATTCGCTCTTCCGTATCAGGTATCGCATCTTTGATACAGCTGTATACTTTCATCAGAACCGGCTGCATCGTGTCCGGCTGTGAGCGGATGTATTCAAGGATAGGACTCATCTGAATATCTTTTCCCGGGGTTTCCCTTTCGCCAACTCATCGACTGACTTATCCAGCCAACGTATCTTTTGAATCAAGGGGTTCCGTATTTCCTGTAGAATTCTTCCACCCGCCGCTTGAAATCGGGGATAAACTCGTGAAAATAGTCCTCGGATTCCATGTACTTGAGAAGCTCGCGGGACTTGTACTTGGCTCGCATCTCCTTGATATAATCGACACACTCGGCTTTCTTGCCGTCGAA
>JAEEGH010020039.1_pt1 | contig 13955 bp, 15 predicted proteins | sample 9134181 | NCBI WGS metagenome assembly JAEEGH01 (sample SAMN16246544, study PRJNA631951) | gut metagenome | biome: gut microbiome; feature: rumen; material: DP-attached | host: Bos | place: Iran: Karaj | collected 2018-10
ATATTAGATTATCACGATTTACAATATTTAGTAATTTAGCAAACGAGTTATTGATAAAATTATCAGTATATGATAAAAAATTAAATGAAATAACATTTATTTACGATTTATAGTATGTTATTTTCCAAAATATTGACAATAATTGATAATTATTATCAATATTTCGTAAAATAATTGATATATAATTGTTTATTATAATGAAAGCAATACAATGTTATTATTAGCAGACAACTAAACAGACTGCTATTGTATAGACAATGGTACATATTACTAAAAATTTGTATATACAATTCTAATTATTGTATCTATATTGATTTAATTTTGTTCATATTTTGGACATAAATTGTTAATAAATTGTTCATTGGACAAACCCCTTGACAAATGATACAATTAAGATGTCCGAAGGGACGTTAAACACTTGCACTTCAGAGGGCTTCTCCTCAATATGGTAACTGGAACGCTTTAAGGTGTGTTTTTTGTACTCAAAAATAGCCGATAAAGGTTTATTAAGGTTACCATAAAAAGGCGCTTTGTGGTAGCGCCGAACAGTTGACTAACCGCTGTTTGAAGCCATGCCGGACGTGTCCGGCGCACCTTGAAAACTGAATACCCTGCACGCCGGAAAAAGCGGAGTAGTCGACTAGCCGATAATCGATCGTGACAGTGGAATATCATATTAGAATAGGAGATTATATTATGGCAAACACAAAGAAAGCACAGGCACAGGCACAGGCACAGGCACAGGCGCAGGCACAGGCACAGGCACAGGCACAGGCACAGGCACAGGCACAGGCACAGGCACAGGAAAAGCCCAAGGTACAGCTTCCCATAGATGCAACGCTTGAGAGCCTTGAAACAAGACAGGTGCGTGACATGAGGCAGGCAATCATTGACGCCACAGGTGCTAGAGCAGTTAAGACAAGCAACGCTTTCGAGATTGCGGTTGAATCCAACACCATCGAGTGTGTATCGGAGATCGGTGAGGGTGACAATGCAGTGTTACAAAAGTCTATCGTGGTACAGTCTTATGATGGTAAGAAAGCATTTCAGATAAGTGACCCTAGAGCAATAGAGGGTTACAATAGAATATCATATTTGCGCACACTGCAAAAAGTGTCGGGTTTTGCAATCCCTTGTGAGCTTCACAGAGTGGGCAAACAGGGAACATTCAAGGTATCCAAGGACATTGACAGCATACAAGCGTATGCAAGGGTCTTTTTCGGCTACAGCAAGAGTACGTGCAATCAGTACATCAGAGTGGTTGATTACTTCTTAGAATACGGCACAGATGAGGACGGAAAGGCATACTACAGGGTCAAGAAGCCTTTTAACTTCCACTTGTCGCTTACTATGGGTCACTTTATCGAGATGTTGGCATATATCCCGACATCCACGGCAGAGGACGGAAAAACACCTGTTCAGATGGGCATACTTGACTTTTACAAGATGCTGTTATCCTCTAAGATAACATTTGATTGCTCTACTTCCCAGTTGAGGAAACAGCTTGCTGATGCTTTCGGCACTGGCGTTGTGGACGCCAAGAAAAAGCCCAAGGAAGTTGGCACAGGCGACGGCACAGGCGACGGCACAAGCGACGGCACAGGCGACGGCACAGGCGACGGCACAACGACAATGACCGTTCACGAACTGGCAGTGCATGAGGTGCGGAACGCCATAAACACCCTGTCAGTGAAGAACAGTGCAGGTATCTTCACCAACTCAGACAGGGTAACCGAACTTATTGCAGAACTGCTTACTCTAATTGCAGAGTAAGATTATAAAGGATTGTGGGCTTAGCCCACTTTCCTTTGTGCCTTAATGTAGCAATTCATTGTGACATTACAAACACAGTATTATTATTAGCACTCTGTCGAAATGAGTGCAAAATCATGGAGTGTTAAAACTTTAACAATCGAACAAGTGTTCGACTTTGTGAAATTTTTCACAATCCGAACACTTGTTCGCCTTTGTGAAATTTTTCACAGGATTTGCTCAGGTGAGCCAAATTTTGCTATTACGCAGTTAGTCAACTAACTTAAAAAAAATATTCTTTTCAGAAAAGGAGAAATCAATATGAAATTATATTTTCAGATTAAGGCAACAGTGCCTACAACAATAAGGGGCGGGGTAAGAAAAATCGAAATCGAAATAATGCCGGACCATATGTCTTTCATTGATTCGGTATGTGATAAAGATAACGGAATGGTGCTGATTACAAATGAGCAAGGCTATCAGCAAGGTTATGACGAAGAAACAGCAAAAGAATTACTTCTTGAAGTATATTCTAAGGCTATTAGCTTAGATTATATTATGTTCTTTGAGAAAACAAAGTCAGGCTTTGTCAAGCAGGTTGATAGTGTGATATTCTAGTTAGTCAACTAGCTTGGTGTGGATAAAAATATGTACAAAGTTAATAAAAACGGATGCTTTCTCATAAACTTAACAACTGCTGAAGAAGCATTTCTTTTCATGATGATGGAAGAAAATTCTCAATGGAAACATCTGTATATACAAGATGATGAAACAGTAACAATACTATACTACTCAAGAGCTGAACGCGACGCTGATTATGAAGCTATAAAACATATGATGAAGAAATGACTTTCCGAGTTTTGCCACGGGGGTTAATTAGTCAACTAGTCAGTTTTAATTAACTCCCCTACAAGGCTTAGAAAATCTAAGACCTTAAAAAATTAGGGTGGCGACCAAGCGCCGTTAGTCAACTAATCGTTGGCAGAAAGGATTTTATTATGTTTAATTTCGAGAGACTCAACAAGAAGCAGCTGTTCACCTATGAGGTATCCGGCGAGGAAACTTACACAAACCTTGAGTATCTGTTCAAGCGCGATGGCGAGGATAGCACAGTACAGTATCAGATTCACGGTGTGTACATCGGCACTAAGAGCAACTTTGACCCTGAGGTTCCCATGGTTCTCATTGATGACTTCTATGTGAACTTACCGGTTCATCAGTTGGATGAGGTTAAGCAGATTCTTGCAGACCCCGAAGCAATCCGTGCCATCAATGAGGGCAAGGCTGCCTTTACCATCACATCCTATCATCAGAAGCGCTTTGACCGTATTTGCTATAAAGCGGTATGGCGCAAGTATACCGAGGAATAATCCTCGTGAGAGGGGTTAGGCAACTAGCCCCTCTTATTTAATTAAGAAAGGGGTGTACTCATGGTCTTCAATGAATTAACGGAATATCAGAAACGTAGATTTCAGCAAATGAAACGCTGCCCAATTTGCGGTAGACCGATAGATGTCGGTGAATCATTCCAAGTTGTAAAAGTTCGTCGTAGCAAGGCGATTTATTACACATTCATTCACGATACTTGCATAATAAACAGGGATCTCTATGCAGAATTTGAAAGGAGTGAAGCATAATGCAACGAAAGAAAACTAAAAGAGGCGACTTATCAAAAATAAGAGAAAAGTTCAGGGGTATTGTTGCTGCGGCTGCAAAGCGCTATCACGAGTTAGTCGACTCATCGTATGAGCTAATACCAGCGGTGTATAATGCAGAAAGAACGAAATCAAAAAATTCAGAGGAAGTTTTTTCAATTGATGATAAGAAAAGATTTCGAGAGATTCAGCGCGAGGTAAGACGGGCTAAAGAATTTCTTCGTGAAACTGAATCCGACGACTATGAAACATTAAACGCTCGCTATGAAAATGCAAGGTCAGATCCGCATAGATTTGGCGGCGATTTCAAAGAAGCATTCGGGGAATCTTATAATACCCATGAACTTAATAAGGAGTTCGCCGAAACTTCATTTGCTATCTATCATGCTATAGAGTCAGAAATTAGTAAGGATGTTGCGCAGTATGATTCAGAAAATCTAATAAACGCAATCTATGATATGGTTGAAGAGGAGCAGGGTTTCGGCGATGATTATATCGCTAAAAAACAACTGCAGTTAGTCGACTATCTAAGAGAGAAATATCTAGCTAGGGATGCAAGAGCCGATAAAGAGTTAATGCATCAAGACTCAGAATATGGAATGCTGGAAGAATCCAGCTCCGCGAAAGATTTTTATCTTAAAATGGCAGATAAATACTGGTTTAAGCCTGATAAATGGGGGTGATTAAATGGCAGGCAACTGGAAAGGATACCGAAATTACGATCATTTTTTTGAGGTTAGTCAACTAAAATCATTCCTCAATGAGATAGGAGAACTCCCTCTAGTTCAAGGCGGGAGAAATTTTAACTACTTCAATATTCCAGCATCATTGGATATTGAAACATCGTCATTTTACAAAGACGAGAAGAAGTATGCCACCATGTATTTATGGGGTCTTTGTATTAACGGTTCGTCTATATATGGTAGAACATGGGCTGAATTGGAACATGTAATTGCAGCTGTAGTAGTTTTTTTCAATATCTCCAAAAAGAATCGAATGATAATATTTGTGCACAATTTAGGCTATGAATTCCAATTCATTCGTAAAAGAATAGAGTGGCACAAAGTTTTTGCAATAAAAAATAGGCGTCCAGTATATGCTCTATCCGAAATGGGGATTGAATTTAGATGCTCCTATTTTCTTTCCAATTTCTCATTAGCATACATTGGCGACAACCTGTTAGTCAACTATCCTGTGCAAAAAGCGGTAGGCGACTTGGACTACTACAAAGTTCGTCATTATCTAACTCCAGTAACAAAAAAGGAGATAGGGTATCAGATTGGTGACGTTCAAGTAGTATGCTCCTACATACAGGAGAAAATAGAATCCGACGGTGATATTTCCAAAATCCCGCTAACTAACACTGGATATGTACGGGAGTATTGTAGAGCATCATGTTTCGGTCAAGGAAGAGAGCATGCTCAGAAAATCCTCAACACTTATCATGCGCTCATGAAGAATTTGGTCATAACATCAGAACAGGAATATGACCAGCTTAAGGCTGCGTTTGCAGGGGGTTATACTCATGCGTCACCTTTGCACAGCGGTCAAGTTCTAGCCGATGTAACATCAATAGACCGTACAAGCGCCTATCCTTTTGAAATGCTGGCACGAAAATTTCCAATGTCAAAAGGTACTTATTTAGGAAAGCTATCCAGGGAAAAAGCAGAGTTTTTTATGAGAAATTACTGCTGTTTATTTACCATCAAAGTTACAAATATATCATCAATTTTTGAGCCTGATAACTACATCAGTATCAGTAGATGTACTAGGCTATCTGATGATTATATTGATCAAAATGGGCGTCTTGTTGAAGCGTCCGAAATTATGATTACAATCACGGAACAAGATTGGATGATAATAGACAAAACATATGAATGGGATGGCATCGAGTTCTTATCATTCAGAATTTATGAGAGGGGCTATCTTCCTCGTGACTTAATCATGGCTGTACTTCACTTCTATAATGGCAAGACGAGCCTTAAAGGAGTAGCTGACAAAGTTATAGAATATATGGTATCGAAGAATATGCTGAATGCGTCTTTTGGCATGATGGTAACATCAATTATTCGTGATGAAAATGTATATGACAATGACGAATGGGAAACCATTAAGGCTGACGTGAATAGTCAGCTAACCGGTTATAATAAGAACTTCCAACGTTTTTTGTTTTATGCATGGGGCGTATGGGTAACGGCTTATGCGCGGAACTCTTTATGGCAGGGTATTCTTGAGTTTGGCGAGGATTATGTCTATGCAGACACAGATTCAATCAAAGCAATAAACTTTGAAAAGCATAAGAATTGGGTTACTATCGCCAACTTTAACTGTCAGACGCTCATTCAAAATATGTGCATGTATCATAAAATTCCAATCAACTATGCTCGCCCTAAAACATTAAAAGGTGAGGTAAAAGATTTAGGAGTTTGGGAAAATGAGGGAACATATAAAACTTTTAAGGCTATAGGGGCTAAGAGATACTTCTATGAATACCAAGACGGTACAGTAACTTTTACTGTAGCTGGCTTAAACAAGAATGCTGCAATGCCATATTTGCTATGGAAGTATACAAACATTAGTCGACTAATGAGCTTTGATGAAGTAAAAATGGCTTACAATCAAGATGCTAGGCAGAAAGATAAAAAGAAAGAAGCAATGAAGAAGATTGGGGATTTGCGGCTATCAGGCAAATTAGATTATTCTCTTCTATTTGGAACTTTCCGTGATGGCTTACATGTGCCAGCTGGATATACAGGCAAGCTAACAATGACATATCTCGACGAGCCTTACACTGTAGAATGCACTGACTATTTAGGTCAAACTGTTACAATATCAGAACTGTCGGCAACTCATGCAGAACCACAGGAATACTGGTTATCTCAGCACGACAGCTATTTAAGATTCATCGAGGGTATACAAGATGGGTCATTATAGAAAGGAGAATAAGAAATGAAACAAAGACCAAAGGCTGTAGTACCGACTCACAAAATCCAGCAGGAGCATCATTTCCCGACACCTAAAGACAGATGCCTGGCGTGCCTTAACATCGACTTTGATAAGAACGGTTGTTACTGTATGATAGTAGGGCAACCGATGTTACTCACCGATTGCCCTCATTTTGTAATGCCGTCCAACGATGATTAGTCAACTAATTCTGTTGGCACCATTGGAGATAGTTCCTGACAATTTCTCCAACCTCATTGTCTTGATAAAAGACTTTCTCCGAAGCGAAAAACTGTCCAATGCGCCTCACTATATCACTGGTGGGGCGCTTTATGTTTCTGAAGTAATTAGGTCTAGGATCATACTTTTCACTGAATATAACATCTGAATCTGGGTGTTTAATCTCACCAGTTTTCCTATGTATATATGTGAAAGCGCAATCATCATACACTAACACTTCGCACTGGAGCATCTGATTGTTAAATATTATGAAATATCTAAACACAATATTATCCAAATCATAGTCCCTGGGTATATGCGGGTACAGTGCAACTTCCCACACACCGTTCGTAATCATCTGCAACTGAGGATTATCAAATGCGAAATAGCTATCACTCTTTCTACCATCAATGTTATGATCCTTGCAGTATTCAACAGCGACTTTCAGCTTACTCTCTCCATACGTGTATACATCAATGGTTCCGGGTTCCATCTTATCCACGTGAGTCAATCCCATTTCAGTGAAATAAGGGCAGTACTTGTTCACAGTATTTCCCAACATGTAAATAGTAACATCATTCCTTTGTCTGACAATGGTACTAACTACATTCATAAACAGCATGAACTCGTCTTTCAAGTATCCGATTCTGCTCAAGAACTCATCGAATATTATCGTGGTAACATCGGGGTAGCTAGTTGATTTATCATGCTCCATCTGCGTCAATGCAAATGCAAACATGAACGGTTTCTCAGCAGCTTCAAGCTTTCCAGTGTTGATATTATAGTTAGCAAGAAACCATCTACCGGTGCTATATTTAACACTGTCATACTTTCCATCAGTTAGTTGACTAACTACTCCATTAGCAACCAAGCCATCGAATACTTGCTGACCGCGTTTCCCCTTAAAGTCATCTGCGTAACGTCTGACATAGGCACCCTGTTTACCTGTCTTAACAAAAGTTTCAAGAACATCAAGCAGGGCGCCATATGTTTTACCATTACTACGTTTACCAAAGATGACATTATACTGACATTTCCTTCTCTTTATCTCAGAATAACTATACCAATCATCTTTAGCTTTCAACTTCTCTCACACTCCCCTCTACTGTTTGAGGATCCGCTCCCTGACTACCAGTCATAGCCAGCACAAACTCCTGGGCATTAAAGCCAGTGGGAAATACTTTTGTAACCACGTTAGTAAACTGATACGCCTTATAACTAGTATCATTAAGATACAAGTTATACAAATTTTCCTGCCTGGCAATGACTCCAGTACTGCCGAGTATAGCACTAGAATATGTCTTTAGAACATCACAATGCATGCTAACTCTCCAAAGTCCAGTTCTTACACAGGTAATATCAGTGATGAAATACCACCTGTTGAAAGTAGCGATATGAGCATAGTTAACATTTGTCAACGCTCCATCATATTCTATCAGCACAACCGGATCAACAATAGAGGTTTCTTCTTTAAGCGTCCCTTCAAGGCTTAGTCGACTAGTCGGGTTCTTAGAAATCTTATTGTACTCATCACTATTGTGCATAAGATCAATTGTGAAACTCATATAATCACTCCTTTCTTTAGCAGCTGGTAAATCTCAACAAGTTCCGGCTGAGTAGCATCCAGGTCATTGATTCTTATATCTTCTATCTCAGTGTATCCATCGAGGTCGCCAAGCCTTGCAGTAATATTACTAGGGTATCCACGATAGTGTTTATAGCCCTCAGGCAAACTCTGCTCAGCCCTACTAATAATAATATACGGGGTCTGCACAGACAACTGCCCTGTAGTACTAGCCATTGAACCAGTTCTCTCGATTCTAGGTTTTGAACCAAGAACTCCACCAAGAGTACATCCCATCAACTGGTTACCATGGCTACCAGCCCATTCTTTCATACCGCCCATACCAGCAGACATCTGCTCGCCAATGCTCAATTCTCCAGCTCCAACAACAGTGCTTCCATATTTTGCAGCAGCCGCTTCTTCAGCAGCTACAGACGCGGCTTCAATTGCAGGAGCGCCACCCATAGCAATTCCACTTCCAACAACGCAAGCAACACTAACCAAGTTCTGCAAAAGGTTATCAAAGTTTGCAGAGTTAACAGGAATCTGCTGCATACAGTTCCCCGAGAACTGGTAACGGATACTTCCATTAACAGTGACATACGCCATCAAACCGCCGCCAAACAAATCAATGTGATACTTAACACCAATGGTTTGTCCCATAACTTCATCAACATTCAGTTCCCTCACACCAACATAGGGCAAATATATCTGAATCTGTGTATAGGGCGCAAAGTCAAAAGCCGTACCCCAAAATTCTTCAATTTTCAAAGTGCCGCAATCATACTCATAATATTGCGAATCGTACTGATTCATGATAACTGGTATGGTTATCTCGGCGACGCCAGGTGCTGAACTTGTACTGGCAGGAGCTGACACCGGAACAATACCCAACCCGATTATCAAGTCCATGGGATTCATCAAGAGATTCCTTAACATATTCAGAATAATGCTACCCCACAGATACTCACACAACTGGACTAGTTGACTAAGCGAGGGTTTATACAACGTCACAAATCCAGTCTTCGTTGCGCTCAGAGTAGGCAAAGCAGGTACTGAAATAGTATCACTTGTTCTATCAAAATTTCCTCTACCCTCTGTATACTTATGACTAATACCCCCATCGTCATTGGTATCAATGGTACCTTTCTGAGGATCAACATTTGTTTCATACCCTTCTCCATATGATGATACATTTGGTCCAAAAGTAGTACCAGCAATTTGAGAACCACCACTCCCTCTATTAGTGGCATATAAATCAACTCTAAATGGATTAGGCAAGGTCATCATTTCTCTAGCATTTAGCATCATCCAGTTTACGCCAGTCCATCTACTACCTCTCAATTGCCAACTATATCTAGCATTCTGATTATTGCGTTCAAAACCATTATAGCCATTTATATAATTACCAGAACCAATTCCAACCTCTAGTTGATTACCCCATGACATTCTGCACAAATAATAAATTGTACACGCGAAATCGCTATTTGTATGATTAGCCATTTTAGGAAGATTCATCTGCTCAGATCTACCACCATAATTCATAGTGATTGTGTAATAATGCGTGGGATCACTAGGATAATCATTAATTTCATAATACCAAAGATTACCAGCATAGTCTTCCCAAGCATTTGCACGATGTAACGGTAACCCATGTATCCCAATTGTATAGTTAGTCTCGCCTACATATTTTATTGCGTACGCACAGAAGAAACCATTTCTCCAATTATCGGCACTTACGGTATTATTATAGGCAAGATTTCTGCCATCAAAAACAGGAAAAGACAATTTTTTTCCATTCTTGAATTTCAATTCATCTATTCTAACAACTCCCATTTTATCTCTCCTTTCATTAAGATACTAAAGGGGATGCTAGTCAACTAACATCCCCCTTTATGTGATATACTAACTCATGCACGTTAGTCAACTAACTACTACAGCGTAAAGATTACGCAGTTCTCATTGAAGTCATTGAAGTAGCCAGCATCGAACTTGTACCAGTTGTTGGTAAACTCGCCCTTAGCATTCCAGTTGGTAGTTACTCTGCGATCCAGGTTGGACACACCCATTGCTTCACGGTCGAACAGAATTGCAACAACATTGTTAACAGTAACTTCTGCATTGCCGCCGCTAGGAGTTCCAATAACCTTGCTGGTGTCAGCAAATGCAAACGCAGCTCCACTGCCCATCCAATAAGGAACGCTCTCAGCCTTAGGGAACTTCACGAACTCGTCGTGGAAAGTATCGCTCTGCAGATATACGCCTGCAGCGCTTGCAAAGTCGGAATGCATCACGCATTTCATTCTGTCAGCGCCAGTGAATCTTTCCTTGCCGCCCTGATTGAAAACGGTGCTCAGCTTGCTCATACGATTATGATACTTACCGAGTGTCCAAGCACCACAACGGATAAGCTCGGGATCAACCAGATTGCTCTCGCCGGGAGTCAGCGACTTGCCAGTCAACGCATTATAAACAGCTGTTAAGCTAACAACAGTAGCCGGGTTTGCAACTCTACCATTGTAAGTTGTAACAATAGCATTGCTCAGGGTGTACTGAATCAGCTGATCCATCTTAACCGTCATGGAGTTACCGATGGCAGTTTCAATCATAGAGAAGAAAGCCTGCAGCTGTCCAGCATTGCTGAATGCACTCTTAACCTGACGACGAGCAAAGCTCATAGGAATGTCAAAGGTTCTTCTCTTATCATAGAACTTAGCAGATACTTCAGGCTTGTAGAAGATGTTCGGGTCATAACTCCGACCATTCTGCAAATCCCAGCTATCATTATCCTCAGCTTCAGGCAGCCCCTCATACGTAATCTTCTCAAGGATAGCACCGTACTCCCATGCGTCCATCAGCAGGCTCGGCGTACTACCACTGTAAGGTCTGTTAACAAACACCACCTTGCCGATATGGTCGATCAAGGTTCTAACATAGTTGTCAACATTCCGGGTGTCGAGAATCTCTCTTCCGACATCAACCAGGTCATTGAAATCCTTTCCAGCAACAGCTTCAGCACCGATGGCTTCCTGGGTTGCTTCATTTACAATCTGCTCAATCTGTGTCATTTCCATAATTCAAATCTCTCCTTTCGGTTAGTCAACTAATAAACATATACCGGTATGCTTATCTCATCTGCTACATCTCTTACAATCTCAGCCATGAGGTTAATTTTTCTGAGGTTCAACTCTTCCAAAATTAACTTCTGTGTGCTGATATTACCGATATTGCCAAAATGTCTTCCATCTCTATCCTGGCTAATATCTCTCGTGTCATCCTGTTCTTGCCTTACGGTACCGGTATTCAGAACAGTATCAGTTCCGGTATTTGTCTTAACATCATGTACAGTACCGGTGTCAGCAGTTGTTTGTGTTCCGGTATTCGTACCCTGGGTGCTCTGAGTACCAGTATTTGTAGTTGTTCTGCTATCGCTACCACTACTATTATTACTGTCACTATTCACGGCATTAGCACTATTAAATGCCCAAACACTGTTTGTTTCATTATTAGTATCTGTACCGCTTTCACCCTGTTCCAAATTATCCGTCCGAGTACTGCTGCTACTCAGATTGTCCGTCCTAGTAGTTGTCAAGGCATTCGTCCTTGTGTAGTCCTCTGTTAAGTTCTGTGTCCTAGCATTGCTAGTGTTATCAGTCCTTAAGCTCTCACCATCCAGCACATCATTCCGTGTCAGGTGGTCTTCCCATTGATCCAAGTAGTTATGAATAGGATCGTAGTCCGAAAACAAAACAGCACCGCTGCGTATCCATTTATCACCATATATGGATATCAGATACTCGGCTAGTTGACTAATACTATCACTGTCCAACGATTCGCCTGATTCCTGACTCTCATAAAAGTAGTCAATTATCGTCGAAACAGCTCTAGCACCATAGTCAGCTGTAAGCTTCAAATCCATCTGCGGCTCCGGACTAACATTCCCAATCGTAGGCACCGGAAAATCTTCGCCCATCCTACTTGATATTTCTTCAAAGAGAGCATGAGTACCAATGGGAAGCATTTCTTTAATCGTCCTCTTTTTCTTCCAACACAACATCTTCCTCATCCTCACTTTCACTACTATCCCCGCTACCATTTACTTCCTCACTGCTTTCATCACTGCTAACAAGATCCTCAATGATGCGCGTCGCTTCTTCCTCGATCAAATCTCCCAACTTATCTTCTTTATCAGGTGCATCCGCCTGATCCATACCAGTCTCAGGTTGACCCATACCCGACTCAGGTTGACCCATACCCGACCCAACCTTACCGTCCCCATCATTGGAAGAATCGGTTAGTTGACTATCCGGTGTAAAACCTGGAGTGAAGTTGGATCCGCCGGAAGAACTGGTTAGTTCACTAGCCGTTGCAAGAACCTCAAGTTCCTGCTCAACCTGATTATGTTTCCAAGAAGATGAGAAGTCTACAGAAATGTTTGTACCATACATTTCATTGACTTTCTTCAAATCCTCACGTCTACATTTGAGCATGTTTTCACACAGAGGTAAAAGCATATCCTGGTTGAGGGTAGTTTCTCCAGTTCCGATAGCTTCACGTTTCATGTTGTAGTTAGCAAGCAAACCTACTTCGTTATAGAATGAACCAGTAAGGTACTGATGCAATTCTATGAACTGAGTAAGATATGAGCCGTTGTTGCTAGGCGGTGACTGCATCTTAACACCATCAAAGAATGGCTGATTCTGAATAACTCCCAACTTGCCCTCTTCGACATCATGCAAATATTCAAGAGCGCCTGCCAATTCCTTTGATGTTGATGCGCTTAATAATGCATTGATACGAAGATTGATATCTGCAATACGTAATGTAATGTAGTTTTCTGCAAGCATATAGGAGTATCTTGCAATCATCGGAAGCATTCCGATCCATTCTGTGTCGTTACGAATAAGTACACCGGTATGAGGTTCTTCACCGAGAACAACAGCTTCTTTCGTGAATCCATTAGCTATATGAGGATTGGAAATTATGAATCTAGTAGGACGATAGTAAACATCCTGCACACCGCCGAGGTTTCCTCTAAAAACATATAACTTGTCATTGACATCGGTTATACAAGAAATGCCATTTACCATTACGAATCTATCAAAGACATTAGGTTCTATAGTATCAGGCAGATTCTTATATTCAAACATTGACTGCAACCTGGCGAGAAAGTAGGTTGCAATGTCCTTTGCCAATTTGTCTTTGTTAACAAGATAATCTTTTAAGTTGCCCGGCATATCGAAATAGCCATATTCACATTCCATATCCCACACTCCTTAATCCGGTTAGTTGACTAATCTTCATCCTGAGTCGGAATTAAAGGAACGATCCACACTTCATCATCAGAGTTAATCCTGATCTGAAGAATAGATGAAGTGAAGATGATAACTCCAGCCTCAATGATTGCGAAGACGTTAATAGGAGTCATAGGAACATCCTCACCATACTCGCAATTGTAGGCGATAATTGGAGCACCTGAGTTAACTGCTGCTAAAGCAGTCTCGTAAAGACCAGAAATCTCCTGTGTAGAATTGTCAAGAAGATTGAGCTTCTGGCAATCGACCATAATGTAACCACCTTTTCCCATTTTATATTCTCCTTTCTTGAATAGTTAGTTGACTAACTATAAAGCTAGTTGACTAACAGTTGGCAGTTTCTGAGGTTAGTTGACTAGCAGGCGACCTAGTTATACCTTCCCCTAAGTATACAATACCACAATCTAAGCATTTTGTCAATGTACAATATGCACAAAATTGAAATGTTATGTTTGTAAAGTTTGACCAATTTTGGCTAGTCGGACTAATCTATATTGTTGTAACGGG
>JAEEGH010020040.1_pt1 | contig 13955 bp, 17 predicted proteins | sample 9134181 | NCBI WGS metagenome assembly JAEEGH01 (sample SAMN16246544, study PRJNA631951) | gut metagenome | biome: gut microbiome; feature: rumen; material: DP-attached | host: Bos | place: Iran: Karaj | collected 2018-10
AATAAATTTCTATTTTTTCGAAGGCTTCGTTAATAAAATAGCGTTAACAATAAAACTCTCGTAAGACAAAGGTCTCTCGCATTCTCTGACTTCCATCTTTTCTCTTTTTAGAGCCCCTATTGGTTGAGGGACTATATGCCGGAACAGAATAATACTACTCTTCTTATTCAGTGTATAAGGGTGGGCTTGGCAATCTCCGCAAGCTCCGATTAACAGCTCTATCGTGCCGCCCACTTACCGCCCAGATGGGCTTCAAGGCCCTAAACGGTATGGGGACTCAAACGCAGTCCCCTATGCCCCTTGCTGATTATTAGATTCGTGCATCATTACCTTATTCTTAATGATTCCTGCTATATAACCGCCCTTGAAGGGTTTGTTGTAATCATTTACACTCCGCCTTAAATCGGCAAACTCAGCATCAAAACCCACAAACTTACAGAACTCATCAATATATTGTTGGGCCTCTTTGATTTTGTTCCTTCCTGTTTCGTCGTTTCTCGTGAACTCATCAATATAATCTTTTAGGACTATTTGGTTCAGTTCCCACTGCTTGGGTTCGTGTTGAGTTTCCACTATGCCGGTTGACAACGTAGCGAGAACGGAATTGGCAGCATCGGTAGCCTTCTTTCTGACAGCGCCCCTCTTCTTTTTCCGTGGCGGTGCTGTCTTTAATCGATCACGCAGCTCTTCATACTTCGCCTCATATTGTGCAGTGGTGAGTGGCGCATCCCTCCATTTTCGAAACTCCCTCAGCACGTCGAGATCGTTCTTCAGCTTATCAACTGTATTCTGGTCCACAGCCTTTCCGTCCATCTTATGTATGAACTCTATTTTATCAAGGAAATCATCAATATATCTCTGTCGCTCTGTCTGCTGCTCTGGAGTGAGCGGATTGAACCTCAGATTCCTTTTTACCTGACTGTCGGCTGACTGTTTTTCAATGCGTTGATAGAATAGTTCATCAGGGATCTCCAGACGTGGGTGATAGGCATCTTTCTCGACGAGCCGGAACCGACTCCAGTCTTCGAAATCATAGCGCAGGATACCCTCGGCAATCTCTTCGGGTATCATATGGTCAGCGCCCTTCAGGGACAACCACCATATCAGGTGATTGCGTGTACAGCAGCCTTCGTGGCCTTTCTCCTGAAGTACCTGGTTGACTTCATCCCGAAGATATATAGGTCTAAACATACCATCACATATATGTGCCTCAATCTTCGATTTCCATTCCGCGTTGAAAATCACATACTCTCCCTTCTTCTTCTTATCTATTGGCACGTGATCCGGAAGGAAGGTTGGTATCTCCTTCGCAAGCATCTTGGCCAACCTTCTCGTTTCACTGTTTGTCTTGGGCTCCACAGCACCCCTCTCTCTTAACTGGTTATACACCTTTCCGGGCTCAGCAGCAACGCCAAGTTTCTCTAAGGTAGCGATAGTGTAATCCTTCACCATCTGATTCACGGGGATCTTAATTTCTTTCTTTGCCATAATTTACATTATATAGATTTTTAATTTCGCAGCAAAGATAATCAGACAACTCGAATTAGGTGCCCTTAAAAATTTTTTTCTCGTATATTAACAATTTTACGACGTACAAAGTCGTCATAATCGCAACATCGGATTTTTCTTTCTACTGTCGCAACAATTCTGTTGTCGGTAGCAGTCAATCATTAGATCTCTCGTATCATTGATTTTCTTCTTCTCGCAGCATACCCTTTTGGGGCCTCGCAGCACACCAATGACAGAACTTGTCATCAGACCATTCTTTTTACGTAATCAGTTGACTATAAAACATTTACAGAGACAGAAGAAAAAGTCTTATAAGGTTGCACGATTCGCAGATAACTGCTACCTTTGCAAGTGTACCTCCATTTTGGGGGTAGGCGAGAAGTGGCAGGCGTGACACAATACCCTTCGAAAAAATACTTTTTCTTGGGATTGTCAGCCTTCCATTCTCGCCGCTAAAGCGGGTAGCGTGTCCTCTGAAATCGGACACTTCTCTGCTCCGCATACATCGTTCATCGAACATCGTTTCACTAATTAAATACTGATATGGGAGAAAAGCTTGCAAAAACAAAGGATGCCGACATACACATTCGCTGTTTCAGAGAAGACAAAAAGTATGTCGAAAGTAGGGCAAAGGACGGCTTTGGAAAGAAAACTAATTCGATGACCAATTTCGTCCTCTATGCTATAAGACATGTGGATGACTCCAGTCCAATTGATATCGAACAGGCTGAGGGACTCATCCAGACAATCGGTGATAACCGCCAGACTCTCGCAGCCGTTCACGAGGATATTAATGGCATACCGCAGGAACTTAATGAACTTGGAAATAATCTCAACCAGATAGCCAAAGCCACAAATACAATTTTTAAGATAGCGCGTGAAGATGATGAAACACCGAAAGAAACAGTTGATAAGATTGTCGCATTTGAGCGCGAGGTGTCATTCCTGATGAAGGAGCTCTACAAAAAGATTGGTGAGTTCAACAAGACTATTCAGCAGGCAAGAACCCGCATCAACAGTACTCTTCGTAAGGAAGATGAGATTCTTACCCGGTGTTTGGTATTTCCGACCGTTGGTGAAAAAGCCAGGAGTGATGCGCAACTCCTTCGGATGCTTCAGGACTTCAAGAAGTCCACAAAACTAACTTTTGATATGATGACTGTAGCTGAGCTCGTGAGCATTCTAAAAATTGAACCAAAAACTGAAACCACAAACAAAGATTAGGAAAGGAATAGAATATGTCAAGGTGCATCGTAAAAATAATCGGTAACTCAGCAACCAGCTTTGCCGCCTGTTTTTATAATGAGAAGAAGGTGGCACAGGGTACTGCGAAGTGTTTAGCAATGCGGAACTTCGGGGAACTGGAGAGATACTTTATACACTCGCCGGTAGTGATGAGTAAGTATCTGAAGAAGATAGCCGACCATAATAGTATGGTGAAACATCCTCAGAAGCATATTGTTTTCTCCTATCCGGGAAAGGCTACCCAAGAAGAGGTTGAACAGCTGCTGAAGGATGCTGCCGAGACACTTGATCGTCTGGGCTACAAAGGCCAGCCGCAAACGTTCTGGGTGCATAATGACACAGAAAATACCCATATTCATGCTGCATCGGTAACAGTCAGTGTCAAGAATGGCATGTGGATTGACAACTATATGGAGGGCCGTCGTGCCAGGCGCATCCTTGACCAACTTCGTGGAATCAACATTGAAAATGCTATCAATAAAATACTTGAATATAAGTTCGAGAGCCGAGAACAGTTCAAGAGCCTGCTCATTGCCGCAGGCTACAAACCCCACTACGATGATGAAAACAAGACCTTTGATATCTGGCGAAACAAAGAACTGGTGGGCAGCATCTCACAGGATGAGATAGATGATAGAATAGCAGCTACTGGCCGGAACAGGGACAACCATCAGGATATTGTGAAGAATCTCCGTGGTGTTCTCCTGGATCGCCGCCGACGTTCATTGAAAATATCCTTTGGCGGTAATGAGCCTGAAAAAATCAAAACAAAAGGTGGCCGTGAACATACTGCTACAAAAAAACTAAAAGAAGTTAAGGACAACCGTTTCAATGGTGACAAGGGACTTGACATTGAGGGTGACCGAAAGGCCCAATTCAAACAGTTTCTTCTTGATCTGAAGCGCGAGCTTGGTATATCCATCGTGTTCTCGCAGTGGAAGGATGGAAGCACAAAGGGCTATACCCTCATCGACAATAGGAATAAGCTGGTGTTCAAAGGTTCTGATATAGTAGACCTCCAGAAACTGCTAAATCCTGAATGGCGTAAAGGACAGGTGAAAGATGCCGTATTGTCCGCTGATGATGCTGCTGCCATGGCCGAAGAGATACGGCTGGATGACAATTTGCCGTTGGCCATCGAGCAGCAACTGGAGAGGCTGGGCATAGATATTATATATAGTAAGGACTCAGCTATGGCACTCTATAAAAATGATGGTGAGGATGAGAACCGCCAAAAGGCGAGGTTTCTCATGAACCAGGTGCTCACCATGGTCAGAAGTGAAGAGGATGCTACAGAAGATGGCCTATGGAAAATAAAATCTTATGCCAAGGAGGCGATGGGACGTGCCGTATGTGCTGACGACCTTCATGCTTTGGAAGAAAAGCATAAAGCAAAGGAAAAGGCAGCGGAGGAAGCCCGAAGGACAGAACAAGAGAAGGTCAGACAGCGTGCCGAGACTGCAAAGAATATTACCGGCGACAATATAGGCAGATTTATCACCGATGTGCTCGATGACTATAATATCATTTATGATCATGGTGCCAAGGACTATCGTACTGACATATCTGAGGAAAGGGCTGTCAAGCAGTCTCTTGTATCACTTGAAAAAGCAATCAGCTCACAGGATCCAGCTCAGAAAGGCTGTAATGCTGATTTGGCACATTACTATGCCCGATGTGCCGAAGCAATCCATAGGAAAAATCTAAAGCAAAATACAAGTCCTGTAGAAACGTCAAAGCCAGGTGTTTTTCAGCGTCCGGCAGAGCGGACTGTGCCCGAAGAACCGAAGTGTAATGGTGCCAAGATTATTCCATTCGTGAATATCGAGGTGTGGGGTGCCAGAGATCGTGACGGTAATATACATATTGGAATCGTCATTGACGGCAAGAAATACTCGCCGAAGCCACTCCTTCCAATCCATCAGGAATGGTACCAAGAGCAAGCGAACCAGAAACAGGCCATGCAGGATCTTCTAATTCACTACTTTGGTGATGAGATACAGCAGGCCCAGGTTGAGAACTGGAAACAGCAGCACTTCGATGCTGGAAAGATGCCGTTTGGTATAGTTATAGGGGCGACCTATGGTACTATAGGCCGTATGGGTGACAAATTCTGGCTCAGAGGTGAATTCACCCAAAATGATGAAACGAAACTGGAGAGTAAGGAGGTCAGCAAGGACGATTATATTAAATGGAGGAATGGAGGTGATGATGCCAGGGCTGTTGTCTGCAACACCATCGGCCGCGACTTAATCAAAGGCTGGGGCTTTAACCCGCTATCAGACATCAAGAAGATGCTGTTTGATTCCTTGGATGCTTTCGACACTGCACAAGGAATCGAACAGTCTGTGCACACTTTCGAGGCGTTCACAGAACAACTGTGTAATGACTTCATAGCTGCCTGCGGCAATGTCGCGCTGGCATACCTTGGAGGACTTGGAGGCGATGGTCGTGGAGGTGCCGGTGGTGGTGGCAACAACGATCTATCGAAGAAGAAGGATGATGAATGGTGGAAGCGTGGTTCCAGTATTATGGGATTCCACCCCAAAAAGAAAGGATCTTCTGGAGGCCGGAAGGTATGACAACAGAACAGGACTGACCGTCATTTATGGACAAGCGTCTATATTTATGGATTGCAGGCTATATTGACATTTTAACATGAAAAGTTGATATTATATCAAGAATTCTTCGTACCTTTGCGACATGGGAGCTGGCAGACCATATAAAAGTAAGACACCTATATGGCGCAACATGGCAGCCATCAAGGTTCGGGTTTACCGTTATTTGGCGGACAATGGAGATGTGCCACCTACCAAATCTGGATGTGCCGCCTTTATGAACTTGTCGAGAACGACGGTCATTAAATGGTGGGATGTTATGGAATGGTCGGAAATAAGCAGGAATACCTATAATATTGTTTGGCAATGGCGAATAAATAATTATGCCGACCAAGACTTTGACCGTTGCGCCAAAGAATTAAATATCCCTTATGATGATGTAATGCTTCAAGTAGTAACACGAGATAACATTTGGGGTGTATATTACTTTTAAGTGTTAAAAAATAATAAAAACGACCTGTACAAATTAATTATTTATATGACCATTTTTAAGGATACATATAAGTAATAAAAATATAAGCGCGCACGCGCGAGGCGTGATTTTGCAGTTACAATTATTTTTCTGATATTTGCAGCGGCGACTAAAAACTGCTGAAAGATGAAACATATAATTACACAAAATCAAGTGTGTGTTGAGACGGAAATCCATTCCGTCATCAGTACTCCTGTATGTCATAGCAGTATGGGAGGCCCAAGCAGCCTGGAAATTAGTCGCCAACTTATGTTTCATCCTCAGGGTCTCCCTGCTGTTTTTATTCAAGCATATAAAAAAATCCACAATATCATGAACAATATAAAATATTCTTTGTACCTTTGTAGCAGAAAAAAGGAAGTGCCTCCTTGACCTGAGAAAACGTCGCCAACGTTCATAGTCCAGAGGCACAGCGTGAAGCGACCTGCCATAGCGGGCTGCTTGCTGTGTGGATTAAGGGTAAGTTTGGCGACGTGTCCGAAGCAATTCGGAATCCCTCAGGTTGCGCAGCGGTAGCCCGCTTCCTGTAGATATTTTTAATCCGCTCCTGATAGGCTACAAGGGGCGACCTAAAAAACGCCAAACTATAATTATGAAAAATTTTGCAATGATTATCGTGATCGTGATGGCAGCCGTGAGCAGCTATGCACAAGTAAGAGTTAGTGAGCCGGAGTTTATCAACAGCTACTGCATCCTGAAAAGTGATTCAACATTCGCTACCCTGCCAAAGGAGTCTGGTACCATTGGCAAGCATGAGAACAAGGTCAAGAAATGGGCCAAGTGGATTGGCGGTGCAGCAGAAGTTGTCGGAGCTGGTGGATTGGTAGGTGCTGCCACAGCAAGTTCTTTTAGTGGTGCTATCAATGGAGTGCGTGTAGTGGGAGGTGCTGCAGGAGTAGCCAGTGCCGCAGGAACGGTCAGCAGCCTTGCAGGGTCATCCGGCATGGATATTATCTTCAAGGGTGGTCATTCCGCATACCAGGTGAAACGCGATGGAAACGGTGTTCGTCTGCTGATTAAGGGAGAGAACAACGAGACAGATCCGATGGACTCATACCGCATCGTACGATTCAACGCCTCGAAGAAAGAGCGTCGCATCCAGTGGATTGAGTTTGAGTCGTCACTGATTGGCACTGACGAGACCAAAAAGGCAGGGTATGTGCAGTTTGAGGGCCATAAGTACGGTGAGAAGTCATACTTGATTACCATTCCTGCCTCCGAACTGGAGAAAGGAGAATATGGTATCTTCTATATGAGCATCATTACTGCTTCCGCTATTCCCGTCGGGACGTTCAGCGTGAAATAGTTAAAATAATAAGAGACAAACAAACAGGTGTATAACAATTAAATATTACGACTATGGGTATCTTGATTTTATTAATGATTATTGCCGCTGCTTGATGCTGACGATCAGCGGTCAGTAACCACTAAAAGAGAAAAGGATGTGGAGTTCTTCGGTGAAGAACCTCCCTATGAAGTGCAGCATGTGGGAATACAGGATGTGGACTACATGCAAAGGCTGATGGCCAACGCCAGGCAGATTGATGGCACTGTCATCATAGACTGTCCTGGCAATGTAAGGGATGACGGACTACTGCCGGTATTCACCCAAGCAGATGCTATTATCATTCCATTCGAGTATGAGGATATCTGTCTGGAGGCCACGACGGACTTTGTGAACCTGCTGAACACCATCAAGCAAAAGGTGGGAGGGTCGGCAAAGTACATTTTCATACCGAACAAGCTACAGTCCTCTTTTGGTACTGCAGCAGAGGTATCGATGTGGAAACAATGCGCAAGTATGTACGGAATGGTTGGCAAGGTCATGCCGAAAGTTCCACAACGTGCGAATTTGAAGCGCATAGACACCTACGACATTACACCATCCCAGAGAGAGATCCTTCGGGCTACATTTGAGGGTATCATCAAAGAATTGAATATATAATCAGTATATAACAAATATATAATAAATATTATGGCAGATAATAAGAGAAGAGAGCCATCCGCTCCAAAGGGTATCAGTATGTTGGGTATGCTGCAGGAGTCGCAGCAGGCCAGTAAGCCTACAGTGGCCATGCCTGAACAAGAGCAGACAAGTCCTGTCCAGGAACCAGCAGTATCAGACGGTGAACTGTGGAATAAGTTTCTGGAGAACATGATCAAGTACACTGGAGTGAAGGAGCAGGGTTCTGCCGTTTGGCTTCCCAGTGATGTAAAGAAGCGTCTCGATGACTTCCGGGCAACAGCCAAGCGGAACATTCCCATCAGGACACTCGTGTCTGCAATAGTCATGGCCTTCCTCGACGAGAACGAAAGCAAACTGAAAGAACTTTGAGCTATGGCCGACAAGCTACGCATACGTCAGGACGATATCGACTATCACCAGTCTGCAGCTGACGTGGAAGTGACGGCCAGATGCTTCCGGGCTATAGTACAACGTGGGATAGTTTCAGTTTGAATTAGTAACAATTTCAAAAAGCGAATGAATATCGATAATAATATTTACGAGTTCCCAGATGTCAAGAAAATAGTGGTCTGTGGTGACATACACGGTGACTTCAAGGCACTGGTATATAAGTGCTGCGTCCAGTACCAGATGACGGACACGCTAATCATTGTCGCCGGTGACTGCGGCTTTGGTTTCCAACGGCCGGGCTACTACGAGGACTTGTATATGCAGCTTAGTGGAAGGCTTGCCAAAGCCAACAACTGGCTGGTATTCATCCGTGGAAACCACGATAACCCTGCATACTTTGACGGTAAGACTGTCAACTACAAGCGATGGAAGGCCGTACCAGACTATTCCGTTCTGAAAGCCTGTGGCCATACCATTCTTTGCGTAGGTGGAGCAACGTCTGTGGACAGGACGTATAGGTTATCTAAGATGTACGGCATGACTGTCGTCATTGAGGAAGACAGGCGACTTGAAGTAGCCTATTACTGGCCTGACGAAAAGCCAGTCTACAATGAAGACAAACTTGAAGTCATCGATAAGGTCTGCGCCATTGATACGGTCATCACGCATACGGCACCGTCCTTCTGCGAGAAACAGTCACGGGCCGATATTCAGGACTGGCTGGTGAAGGATGAAGATCTGCTGCAGGACATCAAGGCAGAACGGAAGGTTATGGACTACATTCAAGCCTATCTATACGCACACAGTCATCCCGTGAATCAGTGGTTCTACGGACATTTTCACCAGTCCTGGCACGACGAAATTGACGGAATAAAGTACAACATGCTCGACTGTCTGGAACTAAGAGAATTGAGATAATATACAAACAAAAGATATGGCAAAGAAGAAGACAGTAAATCCCTATGAAATGGAACTGCTCGACCTCTGGAACGAGGTAGGCGGTCAGATGGTAATCAAGTACCACATAGCCACCATCAAGCCGGACAAAGGTGACCTCCAGCAGCTACGTGACAACGGCTTTAAGACCGATGTGATGGCATGTATCATGTCGGCATTCATCGGTCACGGTAAGAGCCAGGAAGAGACGTTATCTTTTCTGGAGGAAGCTGCTGCCGCCGGTGCAGCACCCAGCGTCACCTTCGAGGCTGCAGAGGGCGAGGCCCTGAATATCACCGGCAAGGAGAATAACCCGATGGTGAACCAACTGGTAGAAGCAATCGAGAATCAAGGATAGGAGGTGATATCATGAACGAAATGACAGTCATACAGAGTAAAATCCATGAGATACGTGGCCAACGTGTGATGTTGGATTTTGATCTGGCTGCTATGTATGAAGTAGAGACCAGAGTTTTGAACCAGGCAGTAAAGCGCAATATTGAGCGTTTTCCTGATGATTTCATGTTTCAACTGACAAAAGGTGAATTTGAAATTTTGAAGTCACAAATTGTGATATCAAAAACAACCACAGAAAAGCGTGGTGGTACTCAGAAGATGCCTTTCGCATTCACAGAGCAAGGTGTGGCTATGCTCAGCAGTGTACTGCGCTCACCACTGGCAATACAGGTGAATATTGGCATTGTTAGAGCCTTTGTAGAGTTTCGCCGTATGGCAGCAGCTTTACCGATGCCTGATGCAAATGCCGACGTTGCACAGTTACGGAAAGACTTTGAGGAACTGAAGCTTGACATTGAAGACATCCTGAGAGACCAGAATGACATCAATGAAAGCACCCGCACACAGTTGGATGCCATCAGCACCGCACTGGCAGAACTTCAGCCAAAAGAGCCGAAGAAGCGTAGGCCGATAGGTTTCATTCAACCCAAGGACGAAGATGACTGACGAGAGCTGTGGATATCATCATGAGGGCTACTGTTTGAAAGGTCTTCCCGGTACTTCCTGTGAGGTAGTTGGATGTGTGGCACACAGTCCCGTCGGCTATCTGTCATGGTCTGATATGACCGAGAAAGAAAAAAGCAACTTCTTGTATGACCTTTCTCATCAACTAACCACTCTTCCAGGAAAGGAACTATCTAAAGGTGACCTGCCTGTGCAAAAAAGTTAGGGATTAAGTGAACAGTGCGGACTGCGCCCGGAACTGCTGGATCCAGGACTTGCACAAGTGTATAAAAACGACGTAATATTGAAGTAGAATTTAAATATACAGTTCCGGTACATTAGTGGATTGGTATCAAAAAAATATGACATGAAGATAGGCTACGCAAGAGTCAGTACGACTGCCCAGAACCTCGACATTCAGGTAGCAGCACTTACCGATGCCGGATGTGAGAAAATCTACTCTGAGAAGGTGAGTGGTGTCACCCATCGAGAGCAGCTACAGGAGTGTATGCAATACCTCCGTGAAGGTGATTGTCTGGTCATCTACAAGCTGGACAGGTTGGGGCGGTCACTGAAGGATCTGCTTGATATCATCGAGCAGCTTCAGAAGAGAAATATTAGCCTGGTATCACTCCGGGATAATATCGACACTGGCAGCACAACCGGAAAGCTGATACTCCATATCTTCGCAAGCCTCGCCGAGTTTGAACGTGACCTGATTCGGGAACGTACCGAAGAGGGTAGGGCAGCGGCCAAGAAAAAGGGTGTCAGATTTGGAAGACCTAAACAGCCGAAGCCGGAACGTGCCTCGATGTGCGCCCAACTATTCAAGAATGGTAACAGCGTGTCGGCCATCATGCGGACTACTGGCATTCGGTCCAGGAATACGGTATATAAATACCTCCGCATGGAAGGAATTGAGTTTAAAACAGAACATTAATAATAACGCTTATGACACAGACGATAACGGAAGAGCAGAAACAGCAGCTTCAGGGCATTACCATTGTCAACGGTACTAATGCCATGGAATATGTGTTGCAGCAGCCCGAGGAAAACCAGTATTGGATAGCCGCCGGAATACTGTCACTGATAAAGAAGGGACACCCTTTGAATCGTTTGACTATCTTCTGGGCTGCCGAAGATCTCCGGAACCCGCCAAAGAAGAATGAAAGGCCAATGTGTCAACATGAGCCATCAAAGGAGCTGAAAGAGAAACTGACGGAAGAGCAGAAGCAGTTGCTTCAGCAGACGATGTTGGACAACGGTATGACCGCCTGGGAGTACATGCTTACGAGACCAAAGGACAGTCAACCCTGGATCGCCGTTGGGATACTGAGCTGTATGAAGAAGGGCTACAGTCTGAACCTGTTGACCATCAGCTGGGAGGCGCGAGACTTGCGATACGCGACGAGTCAGAACGTATAATACAAACAGCCAAGAAGGTAGGTGATTATCTACCTTCAACCGTCTGGAAATCCTATGGCACAGATTAAAAAAAGCACTGCCTCCTGTTACAACACTCGGCACTAATTCACTTGGCCTGGATTATTTTGAAAGGCCTCACTTCGTCTGGCTTGTCTTCAGTGACTTCTCAGGGAGAATCTGTTGGAAATCACCCGGCGAATGAGGTCCGAGAAACCATTAAATCTCCAGTTTCTGGTTGCAAAGATACAAAGAAAATCTGAGATTACCAAAGATTTAGCAAAAAAAAGAACTGCCACCATTCAGGATGACAGCTCACGACAGGCCGGTCAAAGTGAGCGCGTCATAGAGACCCGTTCCCGCAACTCCTGTCAGGTGGCAGGCTGGTCAAAACAGGACCACCGAAACAGTCCCCCGCATTTCCTGCCAATTGGTGCTGCACTACTGTCTGGCTTGTCTTCAGTGACAACACTGGGATGTACAGTTGGTTATCACCCGGCAGTGTGCAGCTACAGGACTATTGCATCCGTCCTGTATGGGTGCCTGGCACAGTGTCGCTCATGGACTTTACTGCAAAGGGGGACGCACCTGTACCTTCTTATGCCCAAGGCTTCCCACACTGTCATGCCAGGCGAAGTTCTGGGCTATCAGGTGTTCAAACGTGTGGAGAGGAACCGCACACACCGACCTTATACCCAGAAGATGGGGAACCGCTACGCTCATGGCCAGAGGCCAAGGCTCAAGTGCCGGCATTCCCCAATATCGTTCAATCTATCAAAGAGCGAAATTAATGCCACCCCGGTCGAGGCGTAACGGAACCTCGGTGGCCGGAATGGCAGTTCTTTTTTTTATTCTCTTCTCAGTGAGCCGTTACACATCACTGGGTATATACGCAAAAAAGACCACAGAAATCCCGTAGGATCTCTGTGGCCTTTCCATCCTGTTCTTCAGGAGTTGGTTGGGTTTTACTCTTATTGACGGATTCTCACCGTGTAAGCAAGCCAGTTACCACGCTCGTACCCAAGCACCAACAGCAGGTAGGGGCCTCCCATTACGCAGCTATCGCCACCTTTTACCCTTCTACTTGTTTGTCTTGGGTGCAAAGGTACGAAGAAATTGACATAATATCAACTTTTTCTTGAAAAAACTTGATGTAATGTCAACTTTCTTTTGATATCCACATGATATTGCTTGATAAAATATCAATTTTTGCCCCTGTATGCTGGTGAATACGGACTTGTATCATCATCAGAAGCTATGGTGTTAAATACAGGTCCGTTCCGCTTTGGAACTTCAACAATCTTTTTTGCCTGTGCAGCCTTTTCGCCAATAGCCTCCTTAACAGTCTTTGCATAGCCGTTAGTCACCTGTCTCAACGACTCATAGTCAGCATCCAATTTCTGGTATGCCGATACAACCTCCTTCCTTTGTCGTGAGAGTCTGGCATTTTCGTTTCTGAGGCGCTTCATATCCTTGATGCCGTCAAATACCGCTGTAACCTCTGCCTTACTGTTCTGCTGGCTCATACGTTGAATACGTCCTGTATAGTCCGCAACCATCCTTTCCTTTGATGCCAAACGCTGCTGGAGATAATCAACCTTCTGCTGCATAGTCTTGACACCTTTTTCGTAGCCTTGATTCTTCCATTCATTCCTGGCACTGCCATATCGATACAGTGACACTATTGTCACAAGTATCATAAAGCAGACGGCTATCTTGGTGTACATTGACTCACGACGCATTTTCTCCAGAACGGTTTTCAGTTCCTCATCCTGATTTTGAGGTGCTGTCTGCTCCTGTTTCTGGGGTAACTCCTGCGTCTGGACTTGCGGACTGTTCTGAGTCAACTGTTCGACACGTTGCTTAATAATAGGTATTTCAAGCACGTTCTTCGTCACGTTAGCCAGAGCTTTATCGACAAAAGCATTAATTTCCTGCAAGGGTTTATGGTCTACTGTTTCTGTTATATTTGACACCCGTGAAATATATTCAGACCTTTCGCTGTACATCTTACGCGCATTGGTGATAATGCCGTTATTGGTATTGATTTTAGCTTCATAGTCATCCATCACCCTCGTAAGATCCTTCATGGTGAGTATGGCCGCAATTCGTGCGCCATCATTCGCCATGTTGGTATATGGAACATGTCCTTCTTCCTGAGGCGGAGTTTTCTTCCGTTTTAGGAATGATAATATTTTCGCCCATACAGATGGAGAGTCCGTATATTCCTGTTCGGGTTCCTGACCTTGTTCCTGTTCTTGTTCCTGCTGCATCAGCAGTTCATCCTCTTCTGTTAAATACTTCATAGCTATTATCTTTTAAGACCCTTTCTTTGTTTATTTGTGAATCCCTTTTTCCACCAATTCCAGTCATCATCCTTCTGCTTTGGCAAATCATTGTTACTGGGACCACCGGCACTTGATTGAGTAGGCTCAGG
>JAEEGH010020048.1_pt1 | contig 13950 bp, 13 predicted proteins | sample 9134181 | NCBI WGS metagenome assembly JAEEGH01 (sample SAMN16246544, study PRJNA631951) | gut metagenome | biome: gut microbiome; feature: rumen; material: DP-attached | host: Bos | place: Iran: Karaj | collected 2018-10
GTCCCGTTGCTTCCTGTGGTCTCTTTCATCTCGCCCCGTCCTTTCGCCACCCTCGCACACTTCGCCCGCACCCCGGCCGCATTCCGGCTTGTCACGCGCAAATCCTTCATCACGCACTCCTCTCTCCGCGTCTCCGCGAGGGAAACACCCCGTTGGCCGTTGCCCTTCTCCGTGTCACCGTCTCTCCGTGTCCCAGTATGAGAAAAAACCTTTGTCAAGAATGCGATCATCTTCATTCTCCCTTCTCGCCCTTCCGGGCCAAATCGCTTGTTCCTTCCCCATACTTCGGCGCCTCCCCTTCGCGCACCATCGTCGCGTCAGCGAACTCCGCCCCCTTCCGGACGGCAGGCACCTTCCGCTTGCGCGGGGTCGCCTCGCGACGCTTCAATCCTTGATCTTTTCCAGAAAACCTCAAAAAAAGCCCATGCAACGTTCCCCCGCACTCATCAAAGATTTCGCGCCGGACGCGATATACCTCATCCAGAATCTCGTTGCTTTCAGTTTTCATTTCGGCTCTCCAGCATGAACCCCGGCGTGGTGATGACCGGCACGTCAAACCCAGCCTGGACGATGATTCGGTGAATAATGGGCAAAGTTTCAGGATTGGCGATATGGCGACAATTCCATGTCAAAAGGAAATTCGCCCCTCCGGCTGCCGCAACCGCCACATGGTAGGCATCCGCCTCGGCGGCACGGGGCAATGCCTTTGCCGTGAGCAACTTCCGCGCCAGCCGTTCCGCTTCGGCGGTGGCGGACAGAAGCTCCACTTCTCCGAGAATCTCCGCCCGCAGCTGCCGCTGTTCCGTATCCCCCCTGGAGGCTTCCTGCACGACGAGCGGAGACGCACACAAGGCATACTTTCCCCGTTCCTCGTCCCACCACCGCCGCGTCGCCGCCTGGTTCAAGGCAATCTGGGGGTTCCCGGAAACCCGCCCCGTGAGATAGCTCACGAAGCTCGTCTCCAGGTACACGACCGGCTTCTTCTGGACGGCCCCGATCATGGAATGGCCCCCCCTTGGACCGCGGCGGGGACGGCGAGGCGATGCAGACCTCGGTGGCCCGCCTTGGCGGACCCCCTGGAAAAAATTTTTGTCATCTGCATAGCCATGTCTTTGAAACGCGCGACCACGCGCAAAACTCCGACGGGCGGCCCGGTTCCGGCCACCTGAAATCGCCTCTATTCGTCCACAAACCGAACAAACTCGCCATTTCCGGCTCGCCGCCCGTTCCGCGTCCTTCCAGACCAACCCTGGTCCTTCCGTGCCTCCCATTATACCCCCCTACCCCCCATTTGCAACCCCGAACTTGTCCCTGGCAGCCCACCACCTCCCCCAGCCCCTTCCCCCGCTGTTTTCATTGGTTTGTTAAACCAATGATATTTCATATTTATCACAAGCAACTGGAAATACCGGCATTCCGGAACCCCGGAATTCCGCCCCCCCATCCAAAAGCCGCTTCTCAAATCCTCATTGCCACGCCCCCGCGCGCGTGTTATCTTTCCCTGCACCATGAAAGACTCTCCTTCGCCTGCCCTGTCCGTCGTCATCCCCGTCTACAACGAGGAGCCGAATGTTCCCACCCTCTGCGCGCGGCTCGATGAGGCCCTGCGCGCCTGCGGACGGACCTACGAGGTCATTCTGGTCGACGATGGCTCGTCCGATGGCACCTGGCCCGCCCTTCAGGCCGCCGCCAAGACGTATCCAGCCCTCCGCCTCATCCGATTCCGGCGCAATTTCGGCCAGACCGCCGCCATGCAGGCCGGCTTCGACGCCGCGCGTGGCGAGGTCATCGTGACCCTGGACGCGGACCTTCAGAATCCGCCCGAGGAAATCCCGGTCGTCCTGGCGAAGATCGACGAAGGCTACGACGTCGTCTCGGGCTGGCGCAAGAACCGGCAGGACGAGGCCTCCCGCACGATCATCTCCCGGCAGGCTAACCGCATCCTCCGCATTCTCACGGACATCTCCGAGGACGAGGTCCACGACTTCGGCTGCTCCCTCAAGGCCTACCGCCGCGACGTGATCTCCCAGGTCCACCTCTACGGCGAGATGCACCGCTTCGTCCCGGCCCTCTGCAAGCGAGTGGGGGCCTCCATCACCGACGTTCCCGTCAAGCATGCCGCCCGCACGGCCGGCGCCTCCAAGTACCGCATCTCGACCCGGACCCTCCACGTCTTCCTCGACCTCTTCACCCTCCGGTGCAGCCTCTTCCATGCCACCAGCCCCATGCATTTCTTCGGAAAGTTCGGCATCGAGCTCGCCGTCATCGGCTTCGCGATGCTGGGCGTGGTCGGCCTCGAATGGCTCATCTCCCTCTTCCCGCATTGCGGTCCGTGGTTCGGCACCACCCTGCTGGTGAAGCGCGCCTTCTGGATCATCACCCCCTTCATGCTGGTCGGCTTCGCCCTTCAGTTCATCCTCCTCGGCCTCCTCGCCGAATTCCAGATCCGCACCTACCACGAATGTCAGAACAAGCCCATCTACCACATCCGCGAAACCTTCGACTCCCCCCGCTGATTCTTCTCTTCTCGGGATTCCGGTTTTCCGGAATTCCGGGATTCCGCACCTCCCTGACTGTCTCGCCATGCCCCCCTCCCCCTGGCGATACTTTCCCACCACGCCTGGCGGACACCGCTGGCTTGCCGTCCTCTGCCTCCTCCCGATTTTTCTGCACCTTCTGGGCGCGCCCTTCCTGCGCGGAGCCTCCCCCGCCGTACAAACCGTCGTAAGCCTGCTTTTCGCGCTGATCTGGCTCGTGGCCTTGCTGCTGGCCGCGCGTAGCGCCGGAGCAAAAGCTTTCCGCCCCCGCTGGCGTCCTCTCGCCGCCTATCTCCCCCTGGCGGTTCTCCTCAATCTAGGACTCTCCGTCCTCTGCCTCTTCCTGGCGCAACGGCTGTTCGGGGCCGATCCGGCCGCCCTCGTCGCCGACCAGCCCTTTCTGCGCGCCCTACGGCCCATTCTCAATGCCATTTTCGGCACCCATTCCCTCCCCACGGGGAAACTGCTCCTGTTCGGCTCGCTCCTCATGCTCCCCTTTCTCTGCGTGGGGGCGCTCACCGAAGAGCTGTTCTTCCGCGGAATCCTCCAGACCACCCTCACCCACTATCTCGGCCCCCACCCCGGCCTGATCCTCCCCGCGCTGATCTTCGCCCTGCTCCACGCCCCGCTCATCCTCGCATTCCTCCCCATGTTCGCCCTGGGCCTCCTCTTCGACCACGTCTTCCGCCGCCACAACCTGGCCACCGCAATTCTTCTGCACTTGCTGCACAATGTGATTGCGGGGCCTATCTCGCTGCTCAGCTTCTGAGGCGTTGCCGGGGTTCCGGGGTTCCTGTTTCCCGGAATTCCGGGCCAGAATCCCCAAAAACCGAAATCCCGAAATCCCGGCACCCCTCCCCTCGCTCAGTCTATGGCCCGAGTACCGTCGCAGGCAGGATAGTCGGAACAGGACCAAAACGCACGGCCAGCCCGCGCTCCGCGCTTTGCAAGCCGCTTTTGCATGACCTTCCCGCACTTGGGGCACTGTGGTGCCACGTCTTCGTTGCTGGCGGCGGTGCGTGCGGCAATCCGGTCACGGGAGAGGCTTTCTGCGAATCCACCGTTAGCGAGGAAATCGGCATGCGACTGCTCGATTTTCTTCGCCAGCATGAGGATGCAGCGGGAGCAAAGCACGAGAAGCGCACGCGCGGCCGTGATGGAAGACTCATTCTCGATCCACCGCTCATATTTCTCGTATTGCGCGAGGATATGCACGGCGGAAGCACGCTCGATGTCGGTGGTGAAGTCTGGTTTGTCGAGCGGGGTGCGGAAAACCGCGTTTTCCTCAGGATCGGAGTCGGACCAAGGGACTTCGTTGCGGAAGAGAAGAAAGGCGCGATAGTCGCCGGCAAGCTCGTCGAGGGAGGCGCGGGCGACATCGTAGAGGCGGAGTTCAGTCTCGGCGGAGGTGGCGCGTCGGGCGTAGCCTTCGGCGATATTGGCGACGGCGGCGCGGGCGGCCATGATCATCTGATCGAAGAGGCGTCCACAGGGATCGATGTCGCGGTCGAGATGGCGGATGCAGAATCGGTGGGTTCCGAGCTGAATGACAGACGCGAGGGCCCAGACATCGAGCCAGCGATAACCGACGGAGGTGGAGAAGGGAATGCGGGGCATGGGGAAGCCTTTCTGTTAAGTGGAGGACTGTTCTCTGTGAAGAATGGCACGGAGGAAAGGAGGAGGCAAGAAAAAAGAACGGGTGTTCTTTGTTTTGTGGCCGGGATTCCGGAATTTCGGGTTTTGGGAATTCCGGGCCGAAATGCCGGAAAACCGGAATCCCCGAATCCCGGCCACAAAAAAACGCGCCCCCTGCGGGGCGCGTTTCCGATTGCACCTGTTTGGCCGTTTTTACGCGGGCAGCACAATGCCCGGCAGGCCCAGCATGCTGAAGACCAGCACGAAGAGGGCCACGGTTTCGACGACACCGAGGGTCATCAGGTAGTTACCGAAGCCCTGTCCGGTTTCGGCCAGCGCATCGGCACCGGCGGCACCGGAGACGCCCTGGTACCACGCCGAGAAGCACATGCCCAGACCGCCGCAGATGCCGGCGAGCAGGCAGGCGGCCCAATTGGTCGCCGCCCATTGGTTCACGGCGTCAATGCCGTACTTGGCGATGTCCAGATTGCCCTTGATGTGGTTCATCAGAATCATGCCGTAGATCGTCTGGGACAGCGGCGCGCCGATAAACGTGACCAGGATGAAGGGCGCGGCCTTGCTCTGGGCATAGCACTTCTTCCACGCGCCGATCGCCGACGCGCCCGCGGTGCCGGCGCCGAGCGCCGAACCGATTGCAGCAATTCCCAAGGCGGCCAAGCCGCCCGCTTTGGCCAAGGCCATGCAAATTTGAGGATCCATATTTCTTGCTCCTATACGGGCTTTTGCCCACTCTTTTTAAATCATGCCGGGGATTCCTTCGCGAACGGACGGTAGGCCGCGCCGCTCCACGAAATACCCTTGTGGTTCGAAAATTCCAGCGTGTTGAGTCGGATGCCGTGCACCATCACGCCCATCACGCACAACAGGATGTTCAGTGTGTGCGCCAGGAACGCCAGCAACGCACCGACGATGCCCCACGCAACCGTGATCTCGGAACCACCGAAAATCATGGTGTTGAAGGCGTTGGCGACGGCAAAACCGGCGGTGCCTACCGCGTAGAGGCGGACATAGCTGACGACATCGGTGAAGTTGCTGATGATATTCAGCGGAAGCAGGGCCAGGTTGAACCAGCCGTCCTTGATTTCCGACGGTTTCATCATGAAAAGGGCAATCATGACGACACCCGCGAGGGCGCCCCAGTCGGCAAGCGATCCCGTGAAAGGCACGAGGCAGTCCGGCTGCCCGATGTATTTGACCATGTTGCTGTCGATGACCATGTTGTCGGCAAGGAGGAACATGTACCACGTGGTAAACGTCCAGCCGAGCTGCTCCAGCGCCTTGAGGCTCTTCTGACGCAGCAGGTCCCAGACATTCCACAGGTGGCCGATGGAGATTTGGATGGCCCCGATGAGGAAGCACATCCCCATGATGTTCGGAATCGTGCGGCTCTCCAGCGGGTTCAAATACTTTGGCCACAGGGCTGAGAATCCGTGCCCGGCCAGCCATTCCTGGGAGATGCCGAAGACGGAACCGCTGATCAGCCCCCACACGATGGTGGCGACAGAGGTGACGACCAGCAGATTCCCGGCGTTGCGGGCCATCTTCTTGTAGAACACGAGGGTCAGGGCGAGGAAGATCGCGCCGTAGCCGGCGTCGCCGATGATCATCGCGAAGAACAGGGAGAAGAACAGCATGACGACCACGCTGACATCCGCCTCGTTGTAGGCCGGGAGGATGTTGATGCCGTCGAAGACCGCCTGGATGGGCCTGGCCCACCGGGGCTGGCGGAGCTTGACGGGAACGTCATCCTTGGGACCGGGCTCTTCGACCACGAGTCCCCAGCCGTTCGCGGCGGCGGCGGCGCGGACCTTGTCGACATCGGCGGCCGGCAGGAACCCCTGGACGGCGGCGACGAGACCATCGGCGTCGGCCATACCGGAGCGAACCTGCTCGAACTTCAGCTCGGCCTCGGCGTCGGCCAGCAATCCCTGGAGGGCGGCCTTGGAGGGGGCGGCGGCGGCGAAACGCGCCGTAATCTCGTCCTGGCGGGCGGCGATGCCGTCGAGCTCGCGGCGGAGGGCAGCGGGGCCCTTTTCGGGGCAGCGGACCTCCTCGGCGCCGGGCCACTCGAAGTCGCCCTTGCCGAAAAGCACCCAATAACCGTCGGCCTTATGGGAGGAAAGCATCTGGGCGGCCACGCCTTCGGGGAGGTCGGGAGTGGCCTTGAGCGGCGCGCGGAAGAGCTTGAGGACGACGCCCTGGGCGGCCAGGGCCTGGATGTCGGCCGGATCGAACGTTCCGAACGGGGAGAGGCGGACAAGCTCGGCCTGGACCTTTTCGGCGGCGTCCTGAAGGGAACGGCGCTCGTCGAGGAGGGCGGAGAGCTGCTGCGCGAAGTTGGCGGGTGCGGTGGCCTCGGCCTTGGCGCCGTCGGCGGCGGCGGGCACCGCCTCGATGACGCGGCGGAGGGTTTCGACCTTGGCGCGGGCGGCTTCGACGCCTGCGCCTCCCGGCGTGTTCATGGGGCAGACATGGAGGACGCCCAGCTCCCGCAGGGCCTGCAGGGTGGATTCGACCGCCCCGGACTGGCACAGGAGCGTCAGCTTCTGCATCCGGACAATGCTCATGCCGCGCCTCCTTCCTCAAGGGCCTGGGCCTTCTTGACGCCCTTGCCCTTGGCGATCTTGGAACGGACGACGGCGGACGTGTTCTCGTCGCCGATGAAAATGTTGATGACGCGGATGTTTTCGCGGCACTCGGGAATCTTGACCTTCTCGAACAGATTCACGCGCTGGCTGGTGGTGCGGAGCTCCTCGGCGAGGAGGCGGTGGGTCTCCTCCAGGAGGCGGCGCTCGACGCGCAGGCGGTAGAGCTGCTCGAGGGTGGAGAGCCCGGAATCCAGCCAAGCCGGCGTCGCCCACAGGTCGGGGGCCGTCCGGCGGAACTTCAGCTCGCGGAGGGAGCGCACCGCCACGCCGGCGATGTTGCCCATCTCGACTTCCATCTTTTCGACGTCCAGATAGCTCAGATAGGGCAGGTCATCGGAGTAGAGCTTGACCCATCCGGCGAGGTTGTCGCGCGCGGCCTCCTCCTCGGCCTGCTTTTCGGCGACGGCCTGGTCGACCTTGCGGATCTCCAGCTGCAGCTGCTGCTTCTTCAGCTGCAGCGTCGGCAGGTACCGCTGATAGCGCTTGAGCGCGTCGCGCTGCGCCTTCAGTTCGGTCTTTGTGTTTTTGACTTTAGCCATGGCGTCAGTCCGCTCACGCGCTCTGTTTCGGCCAGAATTTCGCGATCAGTTTCGAGGAAATGCCGGTTTCTTCCGGCTCGAAGCAGTCCGCCATGATCTGCCAGCCGAGGTCGAGCGCGGCCTCCAGCGGAATGTTCACGGAGAGGTCCATCATTTCCTTCTCGAAGCGCTCGCCGTAGCGCAGCAGCTTCTGGTCCCACGCGTTCATGCGGAAGCCCATGGACTGCTTCTCCAAGGTCTCCTTGTAGGAGGAGTAGAGCTGGATCATGGTGTTCATGACGGTACGGTGGTCTTCGCGGGTGCGGCCGTTGACCTGCTGTTTCAAACGGCTCAGGGAGCCGAACGGCTCGATGCGGCCGTTCCGCAGGTAGAACTGCCCTTCGGTGATGTAGCCGGTGTTGTCGGGGACGGGGTGGGTCACGTCGTCGCCGGGCATCGTGGTCACGGCGAGAATCGTGATGGAGCCGGCCCCCTCGAAGTCGACGGCCTTCTCGTAGCGGCTGGCCAGCTGCGAATACAAATCGCCGGGATAGCCGCGGTTGGCGGGAATCTGCTCCATGGTGATGGCGATTTCCTTGAGAGCGTCGGCGAAGCTCGTCATGTCGGTCAGCAGCACCAGCACCCGCTTGTTCTGGAGGGCGAACTGCTCCGCCACCGCCAGCGAGATGTCCGGGACCATCTGGCATTCCACCGTGGGGTCGGCCGCGGTGTGGATGAAGAGGATGGAGCGCGAGAGGGCGCCGTTCTTTTCCAGCGTGTCGCGGAACTGCAGGTAGTCGTCGTGCTTGAGGCCCATGCCGCCGAGGATGATGATGTCGACCTCGGCCTGCAGGGCGATGCGCGCCAGCAGCTCGTTGTAGGGCTCGCCGGCCGCCGCGAAAATCGGCAGCTTCTGCGATTCGACCAGGCTGTTGAACACGTCAATCATCGGGATGCCCGTGCGGACCATCTTGCGCGGAATGATACGCTTGGCGGGGTTGACCGACGGCCCGCCGATGGCGATCCGGTGCTCATCCAGCGCCGGCCCGTTGTCGCGGGGCTCGCCGCTGCCGTTGAACACGCGGCCCAGCAGCGCGTCCGTGAAGCTCACGTCCATCTTGTGGCCGAGGAAGCGCACCTGCGCGTCCGTCGCGATGCCGCGGCTCCCGGAGAACACCTGCAGGAACACCTTTTCGCCGTCGAGGCGGATGACCTGGGCCAGCGACCGCCCGAGCGTCCCTTCCACCTGCGCCAGCTCGCCATACGCCACCCCCTGCGCCCGCACCGTGATGACGTTCCCCGCGACTTGTTCGATTCGATGGTAGACCTTATGCATTTTCCGAGACCTCCGCGATCATGGCGCCGATGCGCTCTTCCAGTTGCTTGAATTCGTCCGAGTCCATGGCCACCCGGTTCCAATCCTTCGTCACCGATGTCAGCTGCAGGAACCACTTGCGGGCCGCGTCCTTGTCGGCGAACTTCATCGGAGTCATGAGAATCCCGTGGATCTTCGCAAACACGTACTGCTGACGATCCGCGCTCGTGGCCCCGTCGATGTCGTGGAAGCTGTCCTGCTGCAGGTAGGCCGCATCCAGGAACTCGCCCTTCAGATAGAGGACGAAGTCATCCATGCTCGTGCCTTCTTCGCCGACGACCTTCATCATCTGGTTGACTTCCGTGCCCCGGCGAAGAACCCGGCGCGCATCGGCCACCTGCTTCTCGTCCACCACGCCCTTGTAGCGGCTCCAGCTCTCCAGCGGATGGATGGCCGGGTAGCGGCGGGCGTCGGAACGTTCGCGGTTGAGGCCGTGGAACGCGCCCACGACCTTCAGCGTGGCCTGCGTCACCGGCTCGTCGAAGTTGCCGCCGGCGGGGGAGACCGTGCCGCCGATGGTGACCGACCCGGTGCTGCCGTCGCGCAGCCGGACCACGCCGCCGCGCTCGTAGAACGCCGCGATCGTCGACTCCAGGTAGGCCGGGAAGGCCTCCTCGCCCGGAATTTCCTCCAGACGGCCGCTCATTTCGCGCAGAGCCTGCGCCCAGCGGCTGGTGGAGTCCGCCAGCAGCAGCACGTTCAGTCCCATCTGCCGGTAGTATTCGCAGATCGTCACCGCCGTGTAGACCGACGCTTCGCGCGCCGCCACCGGCATCGACGACGTGTTGCAGATGATCATCGTCCGCTCCATCAGGCTGCGGCCCGTACGGGGGTCCGTCAGCTCCGGGAACTCGCGGAGGGTTTCCACGACTTCGCCGGCGCGCTCGCCGCAGGCCGCCACCAGCACGATGTCCACGTCCGCGTACTTGCTCGTGATCTGCTGCAAGACCGTCTTGCCCGCGCCGAACGGCCCAGGGATGCAGTACACCCCGCCGCGCGCCACCGGGAAGAACGTGTCGATGATGCGGACCTTCGTCACGAGCGGCTCCGTCGGACGCAGGCGCTCGGCGTAGGCCTTGATCGGGACCTTCACCGGCCAGACCTGCACCATCGTCACCTCGTGGATCGCGCCGCGCGCGTCCTTCACCTTGGCGATGACGTGATCCACGTCGTAGCTGCCCGCCGCCTCCGCCCATTCGACCACATACTTGCCGGCCAGGCGGAACGGAACCATGATGCGGTGCGTGAAAATGCCTTCCGGGACCGTCCCCAGCGTATCGCCGGCCTCGACCTCGTCGCCGACCTTCGCGACCGGCGTGTAGTCCCACTTCTTGTCGCGGTCCAGCGCCTGCAGGTACGTCCCGCGCTGCAGGAAGAACCCGCACTGCTCCGCCAGCTTCGGCAGCGGATTCTGCAACCCGTCGAACACCTGCGTCAGCAGGCCCGGACCGAGCTCCACCGCCAGCAGGTTCCCGCTGAACTCCACCGGGTCGCCGACCTTCAGCCCAGACGTGTCCTCGAACACCTGCATCTCCGCCCGGTCGCCGCGGATGCGGATCACCTCCGCGCGCAGCCCGATGTCGCCCGTCTTCGCGTAGCCCACCTCGTTCTGCGTCACCGCCTTCTCGAACCGCACCGTGATCAGGTTGCCGTTCACCCCCACGATCTGCCCGACGTTCGCCTTATTCTCCAAGTCCATCGTGCCCAGCCTTTCCTATTTGAAACTCACCGCGCCGCTCTCCGACGCATTCTTCTCAAGCTCTTCCACCAGCGCGTCCCGACGCTTCCGGCCCGTCGCCTCGCTCATCTCCGCCCAGCGGCTGCACAGCGTCAGCTTCGCCGCGAACGCCACCACCGCCCCCAGGCCGCGCGGATCCTGCCCCGCCAGGTCGTCCGCCGCCTTCCAGCGCACCGCGTCCAGCCCCATCTCGCACTGCAGCGGATTCGGCTTCGACAGCGCCTCCGACACTTCCTTGTCCAGCCACACCCGATAGCCCTGATGGGCCTTCAGGAACGGCTTCGCCTCCACCCCAAGCTTCGCGCCGCGCGTCTTGGCGGCGGCATTGCGGACCTGCGCCTCGACCGCCGCCCATTCGCGGACCGCCTCGCTCCGCCCCTCGCCCGAGCGCCCTTCCAGCACCGCCGCGACCTCCGCCAGATCCTCCTGCGAAAGCACCCCCTGGCACCTGAACAGGAACTCCTTCGGCGTGCACGGCACCGGACCGCCCAGCGTCAGCGTCGGCAGCGAAGCCACCAGATACACGTATTCGGACATCGCGCTTCCGTCCCGCCTTACTTCGCCGACGCCTTCTTCACCACCGCGGCCAGGTCCGGCCGCAGGAAGTTCGCCAGCGACTCGGCGATCGCGTCCTTCGAGAAGTCATGCATCACCTGCCCGCCCCGCTTGCCCACGCAGAAGCCCTTGAACAGCCCCCGGTCGCTCTCGATCATCAGATTGCCGGCCGCCAGCTTGTCCTGATATTCCTTCGCCACGCCAGCCTTCAGCGCCGCGGCGTCAGCCTCGCCCAGCAGGGCCACCAACTCGCCTTCGCCGCCGTTCTTGGCGTACGCATCCGCGATCTTGACGAGCATCTGCGCCACCGTCTCCGGCGTCAGCGCCGCGCCCACCTTCTCGTCCACCATGCCGGCGATCACCTGGGAGACCGCGCCGCCGATGCTGATCAGCAGGTCGCGTGCCGCCTGCTCCAGGGTCTTCGCGCCCCGTTCCGCGTACGCCTTCGCGTCGGCCTCCGCCTTCGCGACGATCTCGGCCGCCTTCTTTTCCGCATCCCCGACGATGCCCGCGGCCTTCTTCTTCGCCTCCGCCACCAAGTCCCCGGCGGTCTTCTCCCCGCTCTCCACGCCTTCCTTCCGAATCCGCTCGATCAGATGTTGCAACTCTTCCGCCATGGCGACCTCTTTCATGCTAACGTTGGTTCATGCCCGAAACAATACGCCAAGAATACTCCTCCCCCCCTCTCCCATCAACGCCAAAAATGCGCCCCCCCGAAAAATCTCAGCCCAGCCCCCTCCCCTTCCGCCCTACCCTCTGCCGCCTCCCTGCCCCTTCCGTCCTACTCGTCCTCCCCGTCCTACCCGTCTTTCGCTTTCTCCCACCCCGCATCCGGCACGCCCCCCGTCAGCTCCCGGGCCAGCGCCGCCGCGTAGGCGACGGCGATGGGTTCCGTGCACCCCATCGCCGGCACCAGCTCTTCGCGCAGCACGGCGACGTATGCCTGATAGGCCTCGTCGCCGCGCCGCATCGGACGCCCGGAATCGGCGCTCGGGCTCAAGGCTCGGGCTCGTCCAGGCGGGCCCGGACACCGCCGAACCAGGTCGGTCCGGCCACGGAGTTCGTGACCACCATGCCGGGCACGCCCCAACCAATCGGAGTCACCTCGGGCTCATTCAGCATGTTAGTGTAGCACACGAGCTCGTAGTAGCGATCCGCGCTGGCCGGGAAGGTAATCTTGATCTCGTTCCCATCCGACTGTGCCTCATCGGCGAGGATGATGGCCAGCCGGGCCTGAGGATCCGTCGGGTCGAGGTCGGCCACGTAGCTCTGCCAGACCGTGTCCTGGCCGTTCGCGGCGGGCTCGTTCACCTGATCCAGCAGCTCCTCGTAGGTCATCCCCGGATAGTACGTTTCCATCCAGGCCACCGGCACGTCCACGCCGCCCGCCGAAGGCACGAACTCCGGATCCACCGTCTGTTCGACGAAGGTCGCCCACAGCGTCCCGTCCGCCGTCACGTTGGCCCACGTGTAGGTGTAGCTCGTGTCGTCGTTGCCGAACTCCGCCACCGGCATCCCGTCCGCCAGGATCGACTCGATGCGGTAGCCCGCGGCGGCGGTCACCACGATTTCCAGGCTGTCGCCGTTTTGCACGGGGACCGGCCCGTGGGGCGATGCGCTGCCGTGGGGGTCGGCCGCAATGTCAATCGTCCACACCTGCGGCGTGAAGGCCACCTCGAGCGTCCCGTCGGCGGTCACGTCCTCCCACGTGTAGGAGAAGCTCGTGTCGTCGTTGTCGAAGTCCGCCACCGGCACGCCGTCGGCCAGCACCGACTCGATGCGGTAGCCCACGTCGGCGGCGATGGTGAATTCCTGGTCTTCGCCGCGCGGGACGGTCACCGTGCCGTCCGGCGACACGCTGCCGTTGGCGCCGACGGTCACCGTGATGTCGTGGCTCGCGGGCGGCACGTACTTCTCCAGCTTCAGGAACTGGACCATCGCGCCGTCGTCGTAGAAGGCGCTGCCGTTCTGGTCGGCGGGGAAGTCCACCCACACGCCTTCGCCGGTGAGTTCCTCGGTGGTCTTGGTCCAGAGGATCTGCTCCGCGTCGGACGAGGCGAGGTTGCGGGCGGTGTAGCTTTCGCCGGCTTCGAGGCCGAGCATCGCCGCCGCGCCCGCGGGGATCGCGAAGGTCTGCTGCGTCGCGTAGTGGTTGTCGTTCACGAAGAGCACGAACGCCAGCACGGCGTCCTTGCCGTTCGCCAGCGCGCCGTGTTCCTCGGCCTTGGCCATGGCCCAGACGTCGGCGCTGCGGTAGCCTTCGACGCGGTCGAGCATCCACTGCACGTCCGACTGCAGGGCCGGCGACGACGCGCGTGCCCAGTTGACGTGGCCGTAGAGCTGCGCCATGCCGTGCGAGGCTTCGGCGCCCATCGGGGGATTGTCCCAGACGGTCATCTTGTTCCAGGTCTTGAAGTCGGCGACCCACTTGCCGAAGTTCAGCTCGAACTTGGAGAACCCGAAGGAGGCGTTGCCGGGCTGGATGATGGTCCCTTCGCCGGCCCAGTCGCTGCCCCAGTCGCAGGGGATGATGCCCTGTTCCTGGCCGTAGAAGGTCATCGGCAGGCCCTTGACGGTCGCGAGCATCGCGTAGCGGCTGGCGGTCTTCCACGGGTCGCTGTAGGGCATGACTTCGTCGTGGCTGGTGAGGTTCAGCAGGACGGCGCCGCCGTTGTAGGCGTTCTTCTTGTCGTCGGTGACGGCGAGGAGCTCGCTCGGGTTCCCGGCGTTGCGCGCGGCGAAGACGAACGACTCGTTGAGGATGTCGAAGTGGCGGTTGGAGCGGTAGCTGACCTTGCCGCCGTCGAGCGACTCGGCCATGAACATGAAGTTCCACTTCTTGGCGCGCGCGCGGTTGATGCAGTACTCCCAGAACTGCGGCGGCAGCCCCTGGCCGAAGTCGCACCGCAGCCCGTCGATCCCG
>JAEEGH010020049.1_pt1 | contig 13949 bp, 11 predicted proteins | sample 9134181 | NCBI WGS metagenome assembly JAEEGH01 (sample SAMN16246544, study PRJNA631951) | gut metagenome | biome: gut microbiome; feature: rumen; material: DP-attached | host: Bos | place: Iran: Karaj | collected 2018-10
ACGCTGCAGGAATCCCCGCGCAATGGCGACGAGCATGAGGCTTCGGGCGCGCCGCAAGAAAAGCCGCGCGCGACACTTGCGGGGCAAATGATATTGCTTGCCGAAGACGTTCCCGTAAATGCGGAAATCATGACGATGGTGCTCTCGATGCGCGAGATGAAGGTGGAGTGCGCGGAGAACGGGCGCATTGCCGTGGAGATGTTCAAGGCGCACGAACCGGGCTACTATTCCGCAATCCTCATGGATGTGCGCATGCCCGAGATGGACGGCCTGGAGGCTACCCGCGTCATACGCAGCATGGACCGCGAAGACGCAAAGAGCATCCCCATTATCGCGCTCACCGCGAACGCCTTCGATGAGGACGTGCAGAACAGCTTGCAGGCGGGTCTGAATGCGCACCTGAGCAAGCCCGTAGAGCCCGACCTGCTCTACGCGACATTAGAAGGATTGCTGTAATCGCTATTTCTTCAATTCAAGAATCATGCAGGAAATGGAATAGGAAGCCATTTCCTGTTTCTCGAATGTAAGAAAGTGTGTGTAAACAAACTTTTTCGGCTTATTTTGGGGTCTATCTCCGTTTTAAGGATAGGGACATCCCATTTTCGGGGTGTCGCAATCACAAACGGAGATTAAATGAGCAAAAAACGAAACGTCATCCGCAACAAGCCGATACCTGAAACATTCAAGGGCAAGGTCTATCTCGATCCGACCTATGACCCAGCCTTCAAGGAACTCTTCGACAATGAAGACGCGCTAAAGGATTTTCTCAATGGAGTCCTTGAACTCGATGGTATCGAAATGATTAAGGAACTTCGCTTCCGGTTCGAAAAGCCAATCGAATTCCGCATACCGCAGCGCAAGAAGGTCATTTTTGACATCTTCGCGACGACAGGCAGCGGCCGCTTTCTTAATATCGAGATGCAGCGTCTGGAGCACGACTACTTTATTGACCGCACCATTCTCTACAAAGCCTTCTTGGTTATCAAGGGACGCAAGGCGATGGAAGAATCCGCAGAATTCAAGGCGTCGCAAAAGTATGAACAGGAAAAGCGTCGTTACCAGTTGCCGGAGACCATTTCCGTCTGGATTTGCGACTTTGACCTGCCCGACGCGAAAGGCGAATACTGGGACGAATGGGCGCTCTACAGCAAACATGCCATCAGGAACGGAATGGCGGCTCCTCTTTCAAAGAAAAATAAGTATATTTTCCTTAGCGTTTCCAACTTCACGAAGTCTGCCGACGAAGTGAAGGGGGCTGCCGAGATGTGGCTCTACCTGCTGAACCATGCTCGGGACGGAGGCGAACTTCCAGATTTCGGTAGCGAAATCGTCGAAGAGGCGCTCGACCGGATTCGCGTGGAAAACGCCGATGACAAACTTTTGGAAGCACAGGAGCACGATATGACGACAAAGGAAGATTACGAATGCTGGGCTGCCGGAAAAATTATTGCTGCAGAAGCTAGAGGAGAATCTAAAGGCCAGGCAAGTACCATCAGCGTATTTGAGAAATTAGGTGTCTCGCCAGAAACGATTGCCAAGGCAAAAGCAATGCTCTCGGCAATGGATGCAAAATCGTTCAAATAGATTCACATAAAATGCGTTAAATACAAAAAGGACGGAGTTATGCTCCGCCCTTTGATTTTTCTTGTCATGCCCGACTAAAATCATCCATTCAACACTTTTATGGGATGTTATTGGGCATCAAACCTAATTCACGAAGACGGTAAATGGGAACGCTAAAAGTTGAATCCATTTCATAACTTTCATCCCCCAATGGATCGTAATAATGCCTTATCCCTTCTTGAACTGCATCATAAAATGTCCAACTTGTATTACCAATCATTGTTGTTTCAACGAAACTTAAATCATCACCAAGAGGATTTTCAATCCACCCAACAAAAGCGTGCGAAGGAATGAATATAACATATGTAAGAAGTCCCAGACGTTCTAATACTGATGCAAAGAGCACAGCGGTTTCAATACATATTCCTTGTCTTTTTCGGAGCGTTTCAACAGGATAATTAACTCTTTGACCTAGACTTGCTGCGCCATTATTTTCGACATACTTAATATTTCGTGACTGAAGGACTTCAAAAACAGCTTTAACCACACGATAAGTACTCATCTCAATTGATTCATCTTGTCCGTATTTTTGATAAACCTTGAGTTCACCATTGGGTAGTTTTTTTGCAACTTCATCAATAATCTTCGTTATAGAATCCGCCATCGGAGTTACCCAAGCTCCTATCCACAATCTTTTATCAGGTATTGCTTTGGTCGAAAAGATCTGCATCGGGTGTATAGTCACAGGCTTAGACTCTGTATAGAACAGCATCTTACAATTATTTTCAAGGGCATAAACTTCTATATGTCGTAAAGTCTGTTTTGGTGCAGACAAAGCATACAATGCATTATCATTAAATTTAAACGACGGAGAAAGAATTAGCCTAGAATGAGGTTTAACAACACCTGTCGCAGTTATCGTATCAGTATAACCAGAAATCCATGTCTTTACCATTATTTTCTTTTGGTTACAACTCTCTGATAAAACATCACACGAATCATAGATGAAAATAGGAAATGGTGATTGAATTATTATTGAGTCACCATTTTCATCAGCAATAGGAAAATCCTTATACATTAGCGAATACTGATTTGCGTATGCACCATAGATTTCATCCATGCCATCATCTTTAGCATAAAGTGTTTTAATGATACTTTGTCTATAAATATCACTATAGACGCTATCGTAAAGTTTATTATAAAGCGAATCATAGTCTGCTTCTTTAAGGCTATCAATCAATGCCTGACGCGCAGAATCAATCCATGCTTCGCTAAACGCACTGTCAAAACTACTCCTATAGACAGAATCCACATAAGTCTCAGCATAGAGGCTATCAATGAGTGTCTGACGTACAGAATCCATCCATTCTTTTCCAAAGGCCTTTCCAAAAAGGTCGCCATTGACCGAATCCATATAGGATTCTGCGTAAAGGCTGTCGATAATCGCCTGTCGGGTCGAATCCATCCAGGCCTCGCCGAAAGCCTGATCGAAAAGATTTTTGTAGACTGTATCAATATTGGGAGCTGTTTTCACACTGTCCCAAAGAGAACCAGAGATTTCTTTTCGTATTGCGTCGGCTAGGGAATCTAAGTTCACAACGGCATCCTTTCCGTCTACTCCCGGAGCACCATCCTTTCCATTGGTTCCGGCCAGCCCATCCCTACCATCGCGTCCGTCAGCACCGGCAATTCCATCCTTGCCATCGGCACCCGAACAAGCCACTATGCAAAAGCTTAGAGCCACCGCAATCAAAACTAGAAGTTTATTGAAGAACTGGAAGTAATGTTTTTCCGCAGCCATGACAGCCTCCATTGTTTAAACCTATGGAGTTTGCCCCTGTCGGCAACAAGCCATGCCATTAAAAAAACAAAAAGGCGCAGATCGCTGCATTTACCTGCGTGGGGCTCTCGACTGCCTTTAAGCGATAAACGCAAACGACCCACGCCCCAAACGGGCGACAATACTGTAAAAAAACAGTTTGCCGAAACACGCAAAAACAAACCGCAAAAAGCGGTCTGACAAACGCATTTACGTGAGCGTTCGCCTTGTCTACGCTTAAGGAAATTGTCGAGATTTCACACAGAAGACAAGAGCAAAAACTCTATTTCACTCAAAAAAATAACATAAAATAGCACCAAATGATATGTTTTCATCGCAAAAAGGACGGAAATGAAAGAAAAATCACACATTTTGCATATTTTTATACATTCCAACTTGGAATAGGCATTCTCCAAAATTTCTATCTTTCCCCTCCGAAATTATACGGCGGCAGGCCCGCCAAAAAGGACTAAAAATGAAACTCTCCAAGTACTTTTACGTCACGCTCCGCGAAACGCCGAGCGATGCCACCATGCCCTCCCACATCTTCCTGATGCGCGGCGGCTACATCAAGCCCGTCTCTACCGGTATCTACTCCATGATGCCGATGGGCTTCCGCGTAATCCAGAAGATTGTAAACATCATCCGCGAAGAAATGAACAAGATTGGCGGTATTGAAGTGGACCTGCCGGTGGTGCAGACCGCTGAACTCTGGAGCGAATCGGGCCGTTACCAGGCCATTGGCGAAGAACTCCTGCGCTTCAAGGACCGCAACAACCACAACATGGTGCTCGCCATGACGCACGAAGAAGCCATGACCGACCTGGTGCGCTACGTGCTCAACAGCTACAAGCAGCTGCCGGTGATGCTCTACCAGTTCAAGACCAAGTACCGTGACGAAGCCCGCGCCCGCGGCGGCCTTATCCGCGTCCGCGAATTCCTGATGAAGGACGCCTACAGCTTCCACACCAGCCAGGAAGACCTGGACCGTCACTACCAGGAAGAATACGACGCCTACCTGCGCATCTACCGTCGCGTGGGCATTGAACCGGTGGTGGTGCAGAGCGATACGGGCATTATGGGCGGTAAGGTCGCTCACGAATTCATGCTCGACACTCCGAACGGCGAAGACTACCTGATTCTCTGCAAGAAGTGCGGCTACCAGGCTAACCGCGAAATCGCGAAATTCCAGCGCGTGCCGTTCAAGGGCGACGAAAATGCAACGCTTGAAAAGGTCGCTACGCCGAACAGCGAAAGCATCGACGAACTCACCAAGTTCCTGAACGTTCCTGCCGAATCGACCGCCAAGTGCGTGTTCTTCGACTTCGAAGGCAAGCTCATCACGGTGGTGGTTCCGGGCAACCTCGATGTTTCCGAAATCAAGCTCCACAACCTCTTGAAGGCCAAGGAACTCTACCCGGCCGAAGACAGCCTCATCAAGGCCTGCGGCATGGTTCCGGGCTTTGCTTCCCCGATCAATTCTCACGACACCCGCATCATCGTGGACGAAGCAATCGCTGATTCCTTCGACCTCGTGACCGGCGCCAACGAAGAAGGCTACCACTTCAAGCATTGCAACCCGAAGCGCGACTTCCCGAAGTTCGAAGTGGCCGACATTGCCGAAGCTTCCGAAGTCTGCAAGTGCCCCTGCTGCGGCGAACTCCTCACGGAAACTCGCGGTATCGAAATGGGCAACATCTTCAAGCTCGGCACCAAGTTCTCCGAATCTATGGGCGCCAAGTTCCTCACCGCCGAAAAGACCACCGCTCCGGCCATCATGGGTTGCTACGGCATCGGCGTGGGCCGCTTGATGGCTTCCGTCGTCGAAAACAGCCACGATGACTTCGGACCGATTTGGCCCAAGTCCATCGCGCCCTTCCAGGTAGAAATCGTCCCGATCGGCAAGGAAGCCGAACTCGTGGAACTCGCCGAGAAGTTCGAGAAGGAACTGGAAGCCGCCGGCATCGACGTGCTCGTGGACGACCGCGACGAACGCCCGGGCGTGAAGTTCAAGGACGCCGACCTGTGGGGCTCCCCGGTGCGCATCGCCATCGGCAAGAAGGGACTCGCCAACGGCGAAGTCGAATGGAAGTTCCGTAACGAAAAGGAATTCTCCATGGTCAAGGTCGAAGACGTTGTCGCGAAGGCGAAGGAATATTTCGCCGAATAAAAAGCGAAGGAAGGTTCTATGAGCAAGATTAAAGTAGCCACGCTGCAAGGCAAGTGGACAGGCGATTTCGACAGCAACAACGCCTGGTACGTGGAACAGGCCCGCGCCCTCAAGGGCAAGGGCTACGACCTGGTCGTGTTGCCGGAACTCTTCCACACGCCGTACTTCCCGTTCGAGGAGAACGCGGACTTCTTTGACCTTGCCATTGAAAAGGACCACCCGATTGTGGGCCAGTGGCAGTCCATCGCAAAAGAACTGAACGCCGTCGTGGTGTTCCCGTTCTTCGAGAAGCGCGCCCGCGGCATCTACCACAATTCCGCCTTCGTGTTCGAGCGCGACGGCAGCATTGCAGGCCTCTACCGCAAGAGCCACATTCCCGACGATCCCGCCTTCTACGAGAAGTACTACTTCATCCCGGGCGACACGGGTTTCGAACCCATCAAGACAAGCGCAGGCACCCTCGGCGTGCTCATCTGCTGGGACCAGTGGTTCCCGGAAGCCGCCCGCATCATGAGTCTCAAGGGCGCAGACGTGCTCATCTACCCCACCGCCATCGGCTGGATGGATTCTGAGCCCAAGGAAATCTACCCGCGCCAGCAGGATAGCTGGATGACCGTCATGCGCGGCCACGCCATTGCGAACCGCACGTTTGTGATTGCGGCGAACCGTGGCGGCACCGAAGGCCACCTCACGTTCTGGGGCACGAGCTTCGCAGCCGCACCCGACGGCTACATTCTCGAAAAATGCTCCCCCGAATTTCTCGGGGTCTCCACCGTCGAAATCGACCTCGCCGAAACCGAGGAGAATCGCCGCTGGTGGCCGCATTTCCGCGACCGCCGTATCGACCTCTACAAGGATATCCTGAAAATCTGGGGCAAGGAATAAGCGCATATGACAAAAGCAGTCCGTTATCCCGCCGAATGGGAAGACCAGAAGGCCACCTGGCTCGCCTTCCCGCACAACAAGCAGAACTGGTACGGTGAACGCGGCGTCAAGATCCGCAAGTTCTATATCGACCTCATCCGCACCATCAGCGATTTCCAGCCGGTGAACCTGCTTGTGCCGAGCAAGAACTTCCTGACCGCCGAAGAGAAGGAAGCGCTCCAGAGCCCCGGATTCCCGATTACGCTTTTCAACATCAAGACGGACGACATCTGGATCCGTGACTACGGTCCGTTCTTCGTGAAGCAAGGCAAGAAGACTATCGTTTCCGAAACGCAGTTCAACGCCTGGGGCGCAAAGTTCCCGCCGTGGAAGAACGACAACCAGATTCCCGCCAACATCGCAAAGGCCACAAAGTACGCTACAGGCGTGAGCGTCCCCTTCATTTTCGAGGGCGGTGCCATTGAAGTGAACGGTGACGGTCTCGGCATCACGACGCTTGACTGCCTCGTAGGCAAGAACCGCAACAAGCCCGAAGACCTTTCAAAGGCAATCAAGGCAATCTGCCAGATGCTCGGCCTCAAGAGCCTGCTGATCCTCCCCCACGGCCTCAACGGCGACCACACCGACGGTCACATCGACAACGTAGCCCGCTTTATCGCGAAGGACAAGGTCGTTATCGCCTGGGACAAGGGCATGAAATCGAAGAATGCGCAGGTCCTTTCCGAGGCAAAGTACCTCATCGAGACATGGCTCAAGGCATTCTACGCCAAGAATGCAGTCGTCGAGACTCTCCCGCTCCCGCCGCAACGCAAACTCAGCGATGGGCAGATCCTCCCGGCAAGCTACATGAACTTCATCTTCGTGAACGGCGGGTTAATTTACCCAAAATACAAGTGCAAGAACGATGCCGTCGCCCAGAAGTTCTTCGAGAAGGCTTTCCCCGACAGGATAGTAATCGGCATCGACAGCCGTACCGTAATCGAGGAAGGCGGTAGCCTGCACTGCATGAGCAAGCACGAGAGCCGCTAGCCCGCAGCAAGCCAAAACAAAAGCAAAAGAAAAATCCGATCCCGAGAATTCGGAACCGGATTTTCACTGAGCTATGAAGGGCTCGAACCTTCGACCCACGCCTTAAAAGGGCGTTGCTCTACCAACTGAGCTAATAGCCCGAGCAAGCCAAATATACGAAAAAATCGCATTTTTGTAAAGGTTACGGGTCTTATTTTTGTTTTTTTTGTAAATTTAGCGCATGGACTTAAAGAGAAAAGTTGCCCTGCTCGCCTTCTGGAGCCTGCTGCTCCCGACGGGCGCAAACGCATACTTTTCGCAGAACGACCAGGGTGAAGAAGTGTTCTCGTTCATGAGCACTTTCGACAGCCCGCGTAATGCCGCTCTCGAGAAAGCGGCATCGGCGCTCCCCTCCACAGACCCGTCCATCGTGCAGTTGAACCCGGGCGCACTGCGACTACCGGAAGGGACAAAACGCATTGCAGAAATTCACTGGCAGACTGGCGACATGGCCGACAACCAGGGGTCCATATCGTACACGTCTAGCTACAAGTGGTTCCTCTACCAGATTTCGTACAACTGGCTCGATTACGGAACCCTCACCGGATACGATGAATACGGCGAATTGACCGACAAGGAATACAACCCCTTGAGCCAACTGGCAACCGCCACCATCTCGTTCCCGATGAAGCATATCCACGTGGGTATCACGGCAAAATTCGCAAGCGACCACCTTGCCGACGACGAGGAATCCGACCGCACCGCATGGGGCGCCGCATTTGACTGGGGTATTACCTGGCAATCCCCGAGCAAGATATTCGGGCTTGCCGTCGTTGCCCGCGATTTCGGTTACCTGCTGCACGACTATGCCGACGATGGCGTAGACACGTTCTACCCGATGTCGCAAACGTTCGGCATCTCTGCATACTACAGGCCGGTTATCACCCCGAGACTCACAATCATGGCCGAAAGCGACTTCCCGCGCTATGCAGAACCCAAACTGAACCTCGCCGGCGAATACGCTCTCGGGCAAAGCTTTTCTGTACGCGCAGGCTTTACCCGCGCCTGGCTCGACATTACTCGCGACATGAAGCAGTTGATTTCTGCCAACAACCGCCCAGACGAATCCCAGTCCGGGCGAATGCTGAGCGCAGGCCTCGGCTACAACAGCAGGCTATTCTCGCTAGACTACTCCTTCTCGTACCTCGCACAGGGCCTGGGAGTCGAGCACAGGATTGGCCTCCGCATAGGTCTCTAATGCGACAATTCGATGTTTTCGTGTGGGGTGTGGAATCATTTGAGCCGCCCTTTACCGACAATGCGCTCGGTTGGTTCTACGGCAACGACCTGAACTCGAATCTCGAAAATAGCGAGGCGGAATGGATCGTGTTCGCCCACAGTACAATCGCAATTGACCGGCAATTCCTAAACGACCTCGCCGAATGCACCTCGGGCTACCCGATGGTCGATGCATTCGCCCCGCGCATACACGACAGGCAATCGGGCAAGTTCCTTTCGGGCTACGCGCTGGATAAAAAAGCCGGCCTGAAAATGCTTGACGAAGGCGCGAAAATGCGTTTTGTCGCAGCCCCGCACCCGTATCTCGCAGTATTTTCTCGCAGGATAGTGCAACGCACCGGCAGGCTCGACGATACGCTAGCCAAAAGCGCAATGTTTGCCGATTACGCATTCCGCATGCTCCATGCCGGCGGGAAGATGTTCTCCGTCCCGTACCTGGTTGCAAGCACCACGGGCGATATTTCCAAAACCGACGCACACGAAATTCAGAATCCGCAGGCGGAACAACAAGAGAAAAACGACCTCGCCTACGCGCTCGTGAAATCATTCGGAATTCCGCGGAACATACGCTTTCTCGCAAGGAACCCTAAGGCATTTTACTTTATCTGGAAGAACCGCAAGGAAATCTTCGAGAAGCGCGACAAGGCCACACTCCTGAGCAAGTTCAAGAATTCCGACATCGCGGAACTTTTCTAGAATAATTTGGCGGGTAACTAGCCCTGCGCTTCAAGGAACCCGAGCACGCGTTCCGAGAAACCATTCATGGAGCAGTAGTCCAAAAGCTTGCGCGCCGCAGCTGCATCAACAACGCTCTCTCCCGCAAGTACGCGGTCCAGTACGCGGGCGTAGGCTTCCGCATCATCGGCGGGCGTTATCAGCGGGCATACTCCGTCCAGGTTCTCCTCGACCGCCGATGCCCTTGCGCACACCGCAGGCGTGCCGCAAGCTATCGCCTCGATAGGCGGAAGCCCGAAGCCTTCCAGAAAACTCGGGTAAACGATCAGGTCTGCATTGCGGTAGAATTCGCGCAAATCCAATGCACTGAACTCGTTAAAGTGGAACACGTTGTAGAGTTTCTTCTCGTTCACGATATTCCTGAGTCGCTCCGAGAGCTTGCCCACGCGCACAAACGCGACGTCGGGCCTTAAGTGCGCCATCTCAAAGTAGGTGTCGATATTCTTGCGCGGCTCATCAAGGCTCACGTTCAGGCACATTCCCTGGAAATTGCGAATGCCATGCTTTCTGCGGAATGCGGCACGTTCCTCCTTTGTCACGGGAATTTCCGGCGCATTGAACATCGCAGAATCAATCGGGCAGCCAATCACCTTCCCCGGTGCATCAGCCATCTTCTTGCCAAAAAACTTAGCCGCTTCTAGGCGAGTCCAGTTTGAATTGTAGACGTAACTGTCCGCGCAAAGTGTCCCACGGACAAAGAACATGTTCAGCAGCTTGAACTTGATGCTGTGCGGGTAAAGCGTCTCAGCAAACGTATCGTGCACGAACATCACCGTCCTTGCCGACGGGCATGCCGACCTTGCCACGGGAACAAGAAATCCCAGTTCAGGACGGATAAAGAAAATGAAATCCGGTGCAATATCGCGCACCGCCTTTTTTAGGGGTCCGCGGAATGAGAAAAATCCCGTATAGAGCGACTTCGCCCAAATCTCGTGCGCCGTGAACCCGCGGTCATCAGGCGCCGATGCCGCCCCACTTGCCGCAACATCATCCTGGAAAAACTTCGGAGTCTTGAGCCAGAGCACATGTGCATCAAATTGGTCACGCACAGCTGTGAGCAAGTTCACAGTCAAACGACCAAAACTCGTGCGTTCATTCTTGTCACAAACAAAAAGGACCTTTTTTTCTTTTCCCATCGTCTAGAATATAGCAACTTTCTATATTACAATTGATGTCATCCGTCTGCAAAAAATCCGTTAGTTTCTACAGCGATGCCCCCGAATGGGGCGGGCAGGAAATCCTTTCTGCAAGGATAGCCTCCATCGTTGCCGAAACATGCGATGTCACATTCTTCTATTCGTGTGACAAGTTTGCAGAAAACCTCCCCGCAAGCGTGAAGCGGATAAAGCTCCCCTACCACGCAGAGACGCCCTTCCCGATTATTCGCGACAGGTTCAAGGGGAAAACACGGAAGGCCAAGGAACTATTCCAGAAAGAGAACATCCAGAACCTCGTTCTCTGCCCAGGCAATATCGAGCGGTGCCTGCCCGGACTATGGGCAGCAAAAAAACTAGGAGTACTGACGGTTTCGTACCTGCCGCTTGCCTTCACCCAGAGCGAAACACACGCAAACCTGGGTAAAATACGCGACATTCTCGCCAAGCGGATTTACCACAAGGTAGACCACTGGATTGTGAACTCGCCCTACCAGAAGCGCCTCATGAAGCGTTTCGTGAGCAAGGACATCGAAACGCTGCTGAACCCGCTCGCATGGGACATCTCCGCTCCGGCCAAGAAACCGCAATCGCACATGAATATCGCGATTCTCGGGCGCATCTTCTTTGAGCAGAAAGGTCAAGACATCCTACCCGACATCGCGCTCAGGCTCAAGGAAAGCCATGCCGACGTCCATTTCCTGATTGTAGGCGAAGGCCCCCACGAAAAAATTCTCCGGCAAAGGCTCCAGGACAAAGGCATCGAAGATCTCGTCGAATTCACCGGCTGGTTGCCATCGGATAAGGTGCAGGAGCGCCTCATCAACGATATAGACCTGCTCCTGGTTCCCTCGCATTTCGAAAGCGGCCCAATCGTACTTTTCGAGGCCCTGCAATGCGGTTGCCCCGTACTGGTCGCCGATGCCGAATACACCGACGACTACGTCCTGCCCCCATGGATGCTCTTCAAGGAAGGCTCCGCTACCGATGCCGCCGACAAGATTCTGCACTATGCCGAAAACTGGAACGAGCCGCAATTCCTGGACTTGAGGGAACGGCTTTTCCAGGACCGCACCGATGAAGACTTCAAGAGAAACGTCTCCCGTATTTTCGACAAGCTGTTTGCCGGAGGATTCCACAAATGAGCCGCATCTGTGTCGTCCTTGCAACCTACAACGGCGAGCGTTTCCTGAAAGAAATGCTGGATTCCCTTGTAGCCCAGACCCGGCCCGCAGAAAAGGTCATCGTCATTGACGATGCCTCGCAAGATTCAAGCGTCGAGATACTCGAATCGTTTGCAAGCAGGCTACCGCTTGAAATTCACAGACTGGCACAGAACAGCGGGCACCGCAAGGCCTTTGCCACAGGGCTCGAGTATGCAAGGCAATTCGCACAGTCCGGCGACCTGATTGCACTTGCCGACCAGGACGATATCTGGAAAAAGGACAAGCTGGAAAAACTTGAATCTGCCATCGGCGATAGCGCCCTCGTATTCGGGGACGCAGATGTCATCGATAAAGACGGGAAAGTTATCCGCGATTCCTGGCGCAAGGAAGCGCTTATCCAGAAATCCATCCCGCTCAAGGCGCAAATCGCAGGGATCAACAACGTAACAGGCTGCCTGTCGCTTTTCAAGGCGGAACTTCTCGACAAGGTTCTTCCCATTCCGGAAGATGTGACGGTTCATGACCGCTGGGTAGCGATGATAGCCGAACGGAACGGCGGCATCAAGGCGATTGACGATGCCGTGGTGCAATACCGCCTGCACGACTCGAACGCCGTCGGCGGGAAACCCGCTCCGGCCATGAGCAAGACACTCGAAATTCAGGAACGTTGGCTGACGATGATTCTTGAAAACAGCGAACGACTAGCACTCTCCCCCGACGAAAGCCGTTTCACAAGACACCTGCTTTCGCTTTCGCAGAAGCGCATGAGCCGCGGTTTTATGCCGTTTGAAATCCCGTGGATTTTCGCCAACAGGAAAGTCCTGTTCGATCCGGTCCCGACACCTGCACTCATCAAGAAAATACTCTTTACAGCCATCGGGCTCCCGCTCGCAAAAAGAATCTGGAAGAAATCATGAGCGGAAGAACAGCCATAATCCTCGTAACCTTCAACGGGTGGGAACTGACCCGGAACTGCCTGAATGACCTGACAGCGCAGTTAGGCGATTCCGAGCATTTCGTAGTCGCAGTCGCCGACAACGCCAGTACCGACGGAACGCCCGAAAGAATCAGCCACGATTTTCCATCCGTGCACCTCTACGCAAGCCCGAAAAACGTTGGGTTCGGAACGGCAAACAATCTCGCCATCGAGGGGCTGCTCCACGACGGAGAATCGTTCGATGCCGTATGCCTGCTGAACAACGACACAAGGCTTACACCCGATACAATACCTCAGCTGCGCGAAGCCTGGATTCAGGCACAAGAACTCGCACAGGGTGAAGGCGGTAAGTTCGCCGTCGTTGCTCCCGCCGTAAAGAACCTGGACGGGAGCGAACAACCCAACTACTTTGCAGGGCTCGGCTCCGAAGGCATCGGGAGCATCGCATTCTTCAGGAACGCCTTCCGGAACGAGGCCTCCGCCGCAAAAGTCCTGCAGGGTGTACCCAGGCAAACCGCGCAGGGCGACCTTGCCGAAGTCCACTGGACCTCGGCGGTATGCTGGCTATTCGGGAAAGACCTCTACGATTCCCTCTGCAAAGAAAACGCAGGCAAACTATTCGACGAGAATATCTTCATGTACTATGAAGATGCTGACCTCGCCCTGCGTGCGCGCCGTCTCGGCACAAGATTCTTCATCGCAAGCAGCGTACCGCTCACACACCTCGGGGGCGGTTCCGCCCAGAGCAACACAAGACGCGCGCTGCAGCACGACCGCGCCCAGCAATACGTATTCAAGAAGCATTTCGGATTCCACGGATACCTGCTTTCGAAATCGTTCCGCTTCTGCCGAAGCCTTGCACGCGTCGCAGCAAGCCTTCCCCGCAGTCTAGGCCCGGGCGGCAAGCAGACCCGCGCATACATCAAGCACCACTTTACCCTCATGAGGGCAGCCCTATGGTAAAACTCTTAAGACTCGCACTGACCGCACTCGCGGTCGCCAGTATTACCCATGCGGCAAATCCCGGCGACCCCAAGGTGACGCATTACGCCTTCCAGGATACCGCACGCGATTTCCTCGTGAATATCCGTGGCCAGCTCGTCGATTCCGCGGTCATCACCAACCTGGGGAACGCCCCCACGCACTACGACAACTCCATGTCGGTACGACTATTCCTCGACGGGCACTTTACCGCGGCACTCCACTTCGGCGC
>JAEEGH010020050.1_pt1 | contig 13949 bp, 7 predicted proteins | sample 9134181 | NCBI WGS metagenome assembly JAEEGH01 (sample SAMN16246544, study PRJNA631951) | gut metagenome | biome: gut microbiome; feature: rumen; material: DP-attached | host: Bos | place: Iran: Karaj | collected 2018-10
GCTTCACTTCTTGGATTCCCTGTACTTCGTACATTGGTTTCAACTCCAATGGATGTTATCGAGGGGTCACTTCCATACGCTGAGGAAGTTGGAGTTAAGATTGGTCTTGAAGTTCACGCACCATTCTCACTCAACTCTGGTTGGGCAGATGGTTACATGGAGATGATTAAGAGAACAGGTACAAAGCACTTTGGTTTCGTTCCTGATATGGGTATCTTCTGCAAGAACATTCCTGATGTTGTTCGTGACAAGGCTCGTCGTCACGGCGCAAAGGAAGAGTGCATCAAGATTGTTGATGACGCATACGCACAGCGCGTAGCAAAGGGCTTCACAAAGATTAAGTATGACCTTAACCTTGGTAAGGCTAACATGGAATATCGTATGGCAAACGGCATGGCTGAGATGATGGATGCTGTTAAGGCAGCAGGCGGTGGCCCAGCTGACTTAGAGTACGCTGGCTCATCATTCACATACTCATGGTCAGAGCCACAGGATATTATCGACAATATCGATTATATCTTCCATACACATGCTAAGTTCTACAATGTATCTGAGGATCTTGTAGAGACAGCTGTAGCTCTTCCAGAAGTAATTGAGGCTTACAAGAAGGCTGGATATACAGGCTTCCTTAGCTCAGAGTACGAAGGTGGCGAGCACCTTAGAGCAGACATGGAAGTTGATTCTATCGAGCAGGTTCGTAGACATCAGGCTGCTATGGCAAAATGTATTGGAGAATAGCAAAGCTATTATCCAATACTACACAGGCGATAGCCTGTGCTAAGTAAGTGGATCGATTAACCCGAACATAGTGAGGTTAATCGATTCTACACCAGCTATGCTGGTGCTAAGTAAATGGATTGATTAATCCTAAATAAATAATTTAACGTGCAACGAATTTAGATAATTTGTTGCACGTTTTTTTTATGTTGCAACAGCATGCAAAAAATGTGAAGAAATTGTTAAAACAATCAAAGTTGACTTTTGAATTCTCTTATAAAATTCAAATGTAAGGCAATATTTTTACAAAACTAATATCAATTATTTGATGTTAGAAACTATGAATTTAATACGGAATGGGGGGATTTTTTACGGAAATATTAGCGTTAAAAAATATTACCAAGGATTATCCTGGTGTTAAAGCACTTGATAATGTCTCTATCTCATTTGAAAAAGGAGAGGTTCATGCACTTGTAGGGGAAAACGGTGCGGGAAAGTCTACTTTTATCAAGACTATATCAGGGGCCATCAAGCCTACATCAGGAACTGTGGTAATGGAAGGAAAAGAGTATTCCAATCTAGAGCCTTCTCAAGCTATCGATTTGGGTATTGCCGTTGTTTATCAAGAAATGATTCAGCTTGAGGCAAGGACAGTTGCGGATAATATTTTTGCTGGAGCTAGAGATGGGGTTATCGTTGATGACAAGACACGATATCAGAAGACAAAAGAGCTCTTAGCTAAGTTTAATAGCAATATTGATCCAAATACTCTTATTAGAGATTTGTCTATGGCAAATCGCCAAATTGTTGAGTTGGCAAAGGCTATTGCAAAGAATGCAAAGCTTATCATAATGGATGAGCCAACTGCTTCAATTACTGTTGCTGAACAACAGAATTTGTATAAGCTTGTAAAGCAGCTTAAAGCAGATGGAGTTACAGTAATTTATATTTCTCATCGATTAGAAGAGCTTTTTGAAATCTGTGACAGAGTTTCAGTTCTACGAGATGGACAATACGTAACAACATTAAACATTGAGGACACGTCAAAGGATGATTTAATCAGATACATGGTTGGTCGAGAATTGTCAGAAACATATCCTACAAAGGAGCCAGCCACAGATGAAGTTATTCTTGAGGTCGAGAACCTTACAGGAAATGGCGTACGTGATATTAGCTTTAAATTGCATCGAGGGGAAATTTTAGGATTTGCAGGACTTGTTGGTGCAGGACGTACCGAGATAATGCAAATGATATATGGTGTGGTTCCAAAGCAATCTGGAACTATCAAGAAATATGGAGTTGAAATAAACCCACATTCTCCAAAGGAAGCAATGCAGGAGGGAATTGGACTTATACCAGAGGATAGAAAATATCAGGGATGTTTCCTTGATAAATCAATCATATGGAATATTTCAATTTCTAATCTTAAAAACCTCAGCAGAAATCTTGTAATGAATAATTCTAAAGAGGTTGAGGTAGCAGAAAGCTACAAGGAAAAGATGCGAATCAAGGCGCCAAACCTAAAGCAGAAGGTTGGCGGACTATCGGGTGGAAATCAGCAAAAGGTTGTTATTGCAAAGGTTCTTGCTGCTAATCCAGATATTTTGATTTTCGATGAGCCAACAAGGGGAATTGATGTTGGCGCTAGACATGAAATTTATACTCTTATGAATGAGCTTACAGAGCTTGGAAAGAGTATTATCATGGTTTCCTCTGACATGGAGGAACTTCTAGGTATGTCTGAGAGAATTATGGTGATTCACGAGGGCAAGGTTGCTGGTGAGATTTCGAAGAGCGAATTCGACCAGGAAACTATATTGAAGAAAGCATCTGGTTTATAGGAGGAGATAATAATGAAAAGCAAGAAATCAGTAGGTAAAATCATTGCTGATTGGTCGATGGTTATTTTACTTTTAGTTTTAATGGTATTTTTTAGCGTAATGTCACCTGCATTTTTGACACCACTAAATATTACAAATATTTTGGTGCAGAACGTACACGTGGCAGTTTGCTCAACAGCAGTATTTATCATCATGGTAAGTGGTGGCTGCGATCTTTCAATTGGTTATCAAATGTCAGTAGCAGCAGTTCTTTGTACAAAGCTTTTAGCAGAGGGAACAGTTTCAGTTCCAGTTGCGGTCATCCTTGCAATTGTAGTTTGTTCTATTCTTGGAAGCTTCAACGGTCTTATGACACTTGTATTAAAGAGTAATGCCATGATTGTCACACTTGGTACAATGGCTATTTTCCAGGGTATCTCATATTTGATTTCTGGATCAAAGACATTCCATAATTTACCAAGAGAGTATATGTTTATTGGTCAGGGAAAGATTGGTATCGTACCACTTAATGTCATTATTATGGCAGTTATTGTTGCTATAGCAATTTTCGTTCTTACAAAGACATCAATTGGTAGAGATGTTTATGCAGCTGGTGATAATCCAGAGGCAGCGAGACTTGCTGGTCTTAATGTTGCAAAGATTAAGGTTTTAGCATTCTCAATAGCTGGTATTTTAGTTGGTATTTCGGCAGTTCTTCTTTCTTCAAGATCTGGTTCTGCTGATTCAAGTACAGGTGTTGGTATTGAGTTTACAGGCATCACAGCCTGCGTCCTTTCTGGTGTAGCACTTAAAGGTGGAGAAGGTACACTTTGGAAGGCAATCGTAGCGGTTTATGTTCTTGGTGTTCTTGCAAATGGTATGCAGCTTATCAATCTTGGTACTTATCCACAGTACATCGCAAAGGGATTGATTATGCTATTCTCACTATACCTTAGCAATAGAGAGCAGAAAGCAGCCTAGTATGTTGATTAACTTGTTTAAAGAACAAGAAATCATAAATTATTAAATTTCAAAATTGGAGGGAATTGAAATGAAAAAGAAGTTACTTTCATTAGTAATGACAGTTGCACTTGCAGCATCTATGTTTGTTGGCTGCGGTAGCGACAGCAGTAGCACAGGCGCTGAGACAGCAGGAGCAGATGAAGGTGCAGCTACAACAGAAGGAAAGCCAGGAGAAGGAAAAACAGTTGGCTTTGTAACATTTGGTTTAGGTGGAGACTTCTTCCAAATGCTTGCAGACGAGTTCGTAACAGTTTTTGAGGAAGCTGGATATGATGCACAGTATACAGATGGTGAGTTCAATCCAACAACTCAGATTGAGGCTTGCGAGAACTATATCGCAATGGGTGTAGATGTTCTTTTCTGCTGGTCAGTAGCACCAGAGTCAATGGATGGTATTGTTGCAGAGTGTCAGGAAAAAGGAATCAAGTTTGTTGCTTTCGTTGCTCCAACAACAGAGTACGATGCTCTTATGGTTTCTGATGACGCAGAGCTTGCTGATTATGCATGTAAGCTTGCTGCAAAGTGGATTGATGAGACATATGCAGATGCAGATGATCACTCAGTTCCAGTAGTTGTTCTTTCATGCCGAACAGCAGACACTGGCGTTATTCAGGCTGATGAGCTTGATAAGATTGAAGAGTTCTCAACAAAGGCAAAGTTTGTTAAGGAAATCGAGTGCCAGGATGAGACAGTTGATGATGGTATGTCTGCAGTAGAAAACCTTTATGCAACAGATGATTCTACAAAGGTTATCCTTACAGCTCACTCAAATCTTGCAACAGGTGCAAACAACTATTTAACAGGTCTTAGCTCCCCAGTTCAGGATTACTCAGATATGGCAATTTTTGCTATCAATGGTGACAATGCTATGGCAGAGCTTATCAAGTCTTCTGTAAATGATGAGTGCCCACTTCGTGGTATGGTACTTACAGGTTCAGTTCATGATACAGCTACAGAGATGCTTTATGTATGCAACGGTGTTCTTGATGGTTCATTAGAGGCAGGTCATGTTCAGAAGGCTGGAACAATGTTCGTATATGCTGATACAGTTGATGAGTACCTTGAGACAGGTACAGTAACATCTGTAACAAACGCAGATTTTGAATAAATGATACGAAATACGTCGAAGACTATTTCGTGTCAGGAGGCCTTTAGGCCGACGATAAAATGATACGAAATACGTCGCAGACTATTTCGTATCAGGAGGCCTATAGGCCGACGATAAAATGATTTTAAAAACTAGATAATATTGTTTATTTGAAGGAGATGCATTTTGCGTCTCCTTCTTTCTTGTTGTATAATGATTAAGCTATTTTTTAGTAGTTAAGTGTTGGTGGGAGAATAGAAATATTTAAGGAGCAAAGATGAATAGCTTTAACCAATTCAAAGTAAATATTTATAGAAATATGTCGGAACAACAGCATTTACACACGGATGTGGAACTGTTGTACGTTGTTGAAGGTTCAATCGACGTCAAAATAAAAGATTCTGTTTTTACTTTAAATAGGGATGATGTTTTAGTTATTAATTCAAGTATTCAGCATAGCATCGAAACTAATGAAAAGAGCATCGTTTGCTCTATTATGTACGATTATCAAATTCTCGTTCATATTCTCAAGAAGCCTAATAGTTTCTTCTTGTGCAACAGCGCATCGGACAAGACCAAGTCTTATCTTGAGATAGTAAAGCTTTGTCGTGATATCGTATACCAGCATGTTACATCTTTGAAGAAGACGGATAGCTATATTTATAGTTTGCTTTACAGTCTTTTGGATGAGCTGATTGAGCATCATATGGTTGATGATACCAATACAGAAATTTCCGAAAACTACGATGCAGATGAGAAACTTCAAATAATTATCCATTATGTACATACTAATTATCAGGATGGTATCAGCTTGTCTGATTTGGCAAAGCAAATGTACACATCTACATCTACATTGTCGCGTCTTTTCAAAAAGCAGACTGGTACTTATTTTGCAGAGTATGTAAATCAGGTTCGTACACGTTATGCAATAGATGAGCTTTTATATACAGAAAAGAACATGACCAAGATTGCCATGGACTGTGGATTCTCAAATGCCAGTGCATTTACAAAGGTTTTTAGAGAAATTTATAATATGGCACCAACTGAGTACCGTCAAAAAATGAAGGGCTCAATCAAAGAAGAAAAAGCTGTAGATGCCGACATCAAGGCTAAAATCGAGGAAGAGTTTAAGCACGAAATAGAGAGCAAGAAAGCTGATTCTACAATAGAAGTAGTTGCCAATGTTAAGGAAACTACTGAGTTAAAGCGAAGCTGGAATAAGCTTGTAAATGTTGGTTTTATCCATGATGTCCTTCGTGCAAATACTCAATATCATATTCAATATCTGGCCAAGGAAGTTGGATTTACCTACGCAAGAATTTGGATGGTATTCAATTCAAAGACCATGGTTTCTGACGGAAAGACTGTTGGTGACTATAACTTTGATATGATTTTTGAGGCCTTGGATTTCTTGGTTGAGAATCGTATCAAACCATGGCTTGATTTTACTAACCGACCATACGCTAATGTTACAAATCCAGAGGAATCAGCTTGGTTTGAGGATATTAGGATTCAGTTCAAGGATCAGCGAGTATGGGAGAATCTCTACAAACAATTCTTCAAAAGCTTAATCCGAAGATACGGAGAAAAAGAGCTTGCAACTTGGAGATTTGAGATTGGCTTAGAGGGATTCCATAATGACTATGATACTTACTTCCTAAATGGAGGATTTGATTTTAGTGATGTATTTTCGTATGTATCACGAACAATAAAGGAATTAGTTCCAGATGCTCAAGTAGGATTTTCAAGTGGAGCAGGTATCCAAGAAACAAAAGATTTTGAATTTATTCTAAGAAACTTGTTTGTTCAAGAATATAAGCCAGACTTTATTTCGCATATTATATTTCCATATATCCCAAAGCCTTTTACTGCCATTGATGGCAAGCAGGCAAATTTCGTTCGTTCTCAGGATAGAGATTTTGAGGGAAGCGAAATTGCTAGAATATATGAATTATACGATAAGTTGGAGATTCCAAGAGAAAAGCTTGTTGTTTCTGAATGGAATTTGACATGCTCAAATCAGAATTATTTGAATGATAGCTGCTTTAGAGGATGCGTTTTAATTAGAAGTATAGTTAATTTTGCGCAGAACATAGATGTATGGGGAATGTGGATTGCATCTGATTGGCAGTGCAATTCATATGCGGCTAGAAATGTCATAAATGGTGGTAGCGGAATTCTTTCAAAGGACAGCATTAGAAAGCCAATTTACTTTGCGCTAAAGATGCTTAATGCAATGGGAACAAAGGTTATTGCAAGAGGCGAAAACTACATGGTGACAAAGGTGGCTGATGATGAGTATCAAATCATTTGCTTCAACACTGTTTGGTACAATTCAGGCTATTTTATTGATGCTGAAAACCAAGCGACAGTTGAGGATGCAAAAGCATACTTTGACATGCATGATGATAAAAAACTTATAATTAAATTAGAAGGCGTAAGTGAAAATAGTGGCTACTACGTAAAGCGACGTGGGGTTAACAGAGACCACGGTTCAATTATTGATGAGTGGGCAAAGTTCGATAACGATAGCCGATTGGAGCGAGCTGATATCAAGTACTTGCAGGAAATGTGTGTGCCAGATTTATCGCGAAGCAGAGTTAAGTCTAAGGGGGATGTGCTTACCCTAGAGATTGACTTGCAGGCCCAGGAGTTCTGTGCGCTTCATGTTTTTCCTGAATACTAAAAGCATTGGTCGGGCTTTCACGAAATTCAGGCGGGGTGACCTCACCTTGTGTGTGCAATGACTGCATATAATTAGTTGCGTGATTTTTTTGGTGAAAAAAACCACTTGCAACAATATACAAAATAATGAAAAGTTAATAAGAGAATATAAACAAAAATCTCGATATATTTATTATAGATAAAATATATCGAGATTTTTTTTTTAGAGAGGAAATAGATATGGATACTATTAAGATTGGTATTATTGGCCATGGATTCATGGGCCATGAGCATGAGACAATGCTCACTAAGCTTGATGGCTACAAAGTAGTTGGAATTTCTGACATCGATCCAAAACAGCTTGAGGATGTTAAGGAAGGTATCAAGCGCTACGCAAATAACGAGGAGATGTTCAATGATCCTGAGGTTGATGTAGTACTTATCGCTGCAAACAACAATCAGCATCACGACCTTGTTATCCAGGCAGCTCGCGCAGGCAAGGATATCATCTGTGAGAAACCAGTTGCAATGAACCTTGAAGAGCTTGATGACATGGTAAAGGTTGTTGATGAGTGCGGAGTAAACTTTACAGTTCATCACCAGAGACGTTACGACAAAGACTTCCGTACAATGAAGAACGTATACGACAGCGAGACACTTGGTGATGTTTACAGCATCAAGAGTAGCTTATACGGTTTCAACGGAAATATGCATGACTGGCATGTATACATCGCTGAGGGCGGTGGAATGTTATTTGACTGGGGAGTTCACCTTCTTGATCAGATGCTTTGGATGATGCCAGGCGCAAAAATTAAGTCAGTATTTGCTGATGTTAGAAATGTAATCAACTTTGAGGTTGATGACTATTTCAAGATTCTTATGAAGTTCGATAATGGAATTATGGCTGAGGTTGAGCTTGGTACATACTTCCTTACAGATAAGATGGACAACAAGTGGTTCGAGCGTCATTGGATTATGGGAGGAAACAAGGGTACAGCTTATCTTGATGGATTTGATCCACAGGGAGCAATCGTTCGTACAAATGGACTCCTTCAGAATGTTGGCGGTCAGCGTACTATGACAGCAGCGGGCCCAACTCGTTCATTTGGACCACCACCAGAAGGAAAGCTTGTTACAGAGCCACTTCCAATTGCTGATACAACACATGAGAATTACTTCGAGAATTACCGCAAGGCATTTGACGGACAGGAAGAGTTCCTTGTAAAGATTCCTGAGACACGTAGAGTATTACGTTTAATGGAAGCAGCAAGAGAGTCAGCTCGCACAGGCAAGTCTGTAGACTTTGAATAAAATTTAAATAATGAATAATCTAAGTTGGTATTCTGCATGATTTTGTGAAAATAGTACAAAACATGTATGAGGACCAACTTATTTTTATGAATGATGCTTGCAACAAATTGATACGGATTGTTGCAAGTTGATAATTTTTACCTATAAGATGCAATATTATTATAGAATATGAATTTGTGAAAAAAGTATGAAATCATTTTCGTTGCTAAGATTCTATTATGGTAATACTAATTGCCAACCGTCAGTATAATAATCTTATAGGGAGGTAACAAAATGAGTGATGTTACATCAAACGCTGCCCCAACAGCAACAACATCAATAAACGCAACAACATCGTCAAAAGTTGAGCGTGCTACTACAGCAGTAGGTTATGCTTTTGGTGAAGTTGGTTGTCAGATGTCATGGTACATGATTAACAATTACCTGACATTATTCTACCGAGATATCGTAGGTCTCTCAGCATCCGCAATTTCATTAATTATGTTAATTGCTCGTGTATGGGATGCTGTAAATGATCCTATGATGGGTTCTATTGCAGATAGAACCAACACAAGATGGGGACGTTTCCGTCCATATCTTTTCTTTGCACCACCATTCCTTGCAATCTTTAACATACTTACATTTACAGTATGGCCAATGGAAGGTGCAACAAAAGTAATAGTTTGCTTGCTTTGCTACGTAGGTACTGGTATGGCTTACACAGCTGCATCTATTGCTTACCAGGCATTACAGAATGTTATTGCAGTTGATTCTAAAGTAAGAATGCTTCTTGCAACAAGCCGTAATGTAGGTTCTTCAATTATCGGTATTATCCTTTCAGCAACAGCTGCACCTCTTCTTTTAAAGCTTTCTCATCCAGGAGTTGAGGCTGCTGATGCACAGGGTTACTTTAGATTTGCAATTATCATGGCTGTAATCATGATGATTCCATTCTGGATTTGCGGAGTTATCTGCAAGGAAAAATATACAGAGCATCTTCACTCAAACAAGGGTAAGACAGATAAGCTTGGATTCCTTGCATCATTAAGAGAAATCGCAAAGAACGATCAACTTCTTATGGTTGTTCTTGCAACATTCCTTGGCGCTATTTGCGTATCTGGTCGTATGGGACTTCTCACATTCTACATCATTTATGTAGTAGGTGATTTCATGCACATTGCAACATTCTTCACAGTAATGACTGTTGCACAGCTTATTGGAAGCTTATTACTTCCATGGGGAACTAGCAAGTTCACAAAGAAGGGGTACTTAATCATTCTTCAGATGTTAATGAACATTGGATTCCTTGCAATGTTCCTTCTTCCAAACGCTGGTATTCCAGTATTACTTGGAATCTCATTCGTATGTGGACTTTGCAACTCAGCTTCAGGTATCTGCTACGGATTAGTTGGTGATTCTCTTGAGTATGGTGATTGGAAGTTAGGTCGCCGTCAGGAAGGCGTTGCAGCTTCAATGCTTTCATTCGGTGTTAAGATTGCTACTGCTGTTTGTGGTGCTGCAGGTATTCTTCTTCTTGATGCAGTTGGATATGTTCCAAATGCTGAGCAGACAGAGGCAGCTCGTCAGGGTATCAATGCAGTTGTTAACCTTGTTCCATTCGTAATCGGTGTTCTTTCACTTGTTCCAATGATTTGGTACAAGCTTACACCTGAAAAGGTTGAAGAGATTAGAACTGATCTTGAGAATGGTAAGAGAGCTTACGATAGATAGTCATAGAATTTTAAGGGCCTTGCAATTAGCAAGGCCCTTTTATTGCGCAAAAAATTAGACAAAAAAATATGATTGCAAAATAATAAAAGGCTTTTGGGGAATTCTATAATGATATACGAAACTTTTTAGTTTATAATTTGCCTATGGAAAATATAAGAGAAATTGTTCAATTTAATATTATTCATGAAAATAACAGCGAGCCAAGAGAGCAGCATTACCATCAGAATTTGGATATGCTCTATGTGCTCGCTGGTTCTGTTGATGTGGTAATTGATGATAAGGTATTCCACCTCAAGGAAGAGGACATGATTCTCATCAATTCTAATAAGCGTCACAAATTTGAGAACTCGGGTAATCTTCTGGCTATTCGTTTTGCCATTGATTATTATTTGCTTTCTCAAACTGTTGGCACTACTCAGATGTTGTTTTTGTGTAATTCGGCCGTGGATAAAAATTCTGCCTATGATAAACTGCGCCATCAGATGAAAGAAATAATTCGCTATTACTACACAGATGGTAACAAGGATAAATGCTATTTACAGGCTCTTTATTATCAGATGCTCCATGTGCTGATTGCGAATTTTATGGTTAAAACAGAGGAGACAAGAGTTCTTTTTGACAATGATGCAGAAAAAGAGCGAATTAGTGAGATTCAAAGCTACATTCAAGGACACTATCAGTCTGCAATCAGTCTTAATGATTTGGCTGAGCAGATGTTTTTGACGCCAGCCTATCTTTCTAAATATATCAAGAAAAAATTTGGTATGACCTTTGTGGATTACCTGAATAATATTCGATTGTTTCATGCAGTGGATGAATTGATTTATACCAATAAGAGCCTTACCCATATTGCTATGGACAATGGCTTTTGCACATCTGCTGCCTTTAACAAGTCTTTTAAAAAGGTTTTCAATGTTTCACCAGGAGAATATAGAAAGACTGCGGAAAACCAAAACAGAAATAAACCAATGGAAGTAGATGATGAGCAGGGCAAACAACAGATTATCACTTTCATTGAAAATGATAATGCAAAACAGGCTAGATTAGATTTGAATAAAAAAATCATTCAAGCAGATGCTAGTATTTATAAGAAAAAATATGTAGATGAAACTAGAGTGATTAATATTGGAAGTGTTTATATGTTGCTTCAGCAAGAGGCACAGGAACAGCTTCTTGAGCTAAAGGAAAAATTGGGAATTACTCATGTTCGTGTATGGGATGTGTTTGCGCAGAATGCGTTTATTAGGGAAAATGGACAGTTTAGCTTCCACAAGCTTGATAATGTACTAGATTTTCTCGTGGATAATAAAATAAAGCTATACATGGAGGTTGGACAAAAGCCAACCTTGCTCATGTATGCACCAGAACGATATATCAATGTGACAGCTACTGAAAATGAGCTATTTGATTACGGATACTACAAAAAGCTTATCAAGGATTTGAGTATTCATTTGGTTAATCGCTATGGTGTTGAAGAAATTGAGAAATGGTATTTCGAATTTTGGAATAATCCCAAGCTTAATATCACCAAAGAAAACGGCGAATATTATCATTATTTTGATATGGTATATAATACCTTCAAGTCCATTAGTCCGGACATTAATATAGGTGGACCTGGATTAATTTTAGGCTACGAAAAATCTATGGCAGAAGAGGTTTTTGCCATTTGGAAAAAGAGGGATATTTGGCCAGACTTTGTGTCATTTGGTTCATTCCAATACATTTCCTTTAGTGATGGACAGTTTACCTATGGCAAGAAATCCTTGGACAAGGATTATGTTAAAAATCAGGTTGCTGTCATGAAGAAGTGTATGGCTGATGAGGGATTTAATGTAAAAGAATTTCATTTAGATGAATGGAATTACACCATTTCCAATAGAAATGTAATCAGCGATAGCTGCGAGCATGCAGCCTACATCATGAAAAACTATATCGATATGATAGGTGAGGTTGATGTAATGTGCTACTGGCACGGATTGGATTTGTATGCAGAATACTATGATACTAACACATTGCTCAGTGGTGATGCAGGATTGATTTCCAGAGATGGAATTAAAAAGCCATCCTTTTATGCGGTAGAGTTTTTAAACCGTAGTTACTACAACGAGATTATTCGAGGTGAGAATGCGATTGTTTCCACAAATGGAAGAGGTAGCTACTCAATTGTGTGTCATAACTTCAAACCTTTATCAGAGAAATATTTGGACATAGAAGAGGATAGTATACAGATAAAGGATATTGAACATTACATTTCCGATACAGAGGATTTGAATCTCAATGTTGTACTTAATAATGTTCAAAATGGTAATTACCAGATAAAGACCTATTACATTAATCCAGAATATGGTAGCGTTCAGGACTTGTGGAAAGGACTTGGTCTTGCCAGCTCTATGGAAAATGAGGAGATACAGTTTATTAAGCAGCATGCCAACCCAAACATGGAAAGACAGGAAATCGAGGTTAGCGATAATAAACTTGAGATTGAGTATGTTCTTAAGGCCACAGAGATTAGATTTATTGAAATCAAATATCAGTTTAAATATGAGTAAAAGGGAATAATACACAGATTTTTAGGAGGACAAAAAATGTACTACAATTTTTGTCCTCTTTCTTTTTTGGAGACGTTTTAGAACTAAATTAGCAAAGAAAATTTGCCAAATCTAGTAAAGTGTGAATAAGGATTTGGACATAAAATGTTCACATATTCATTCAAGTGGTGAAAGGAGAATAGAATGAAAGTTTTAGGTATTTCCTTTGGTCGTATAGATCAAAGAAGTGATGTTATGGTAAAGGAAGCTCTTTTTGCAGCAAAGGAAGCTGGAGCAGAGGTTGAATTTATTAATACAGTTAGATTAAATATCGGTCACTGCCGTGCTTGCGATTATTGCAGCCGTTGCCGTGATAAGGGAGATGTAGAAATCCACTGCTGTATGAAGGATGACTACCATATTCTTGAGGAGAAGTGCCTTGAGGCTGATGGTATTATAATTGCAGCTCCAGTATATGCAGTTGGTATCGTAGGTCAGTTCAAGAACTTTGTTGATAGATTTGGCCCATCTCATGATAGAGCAGCTCTTATTGAGGAAAATAAGAAGCGTCAAGAGGCAGGCAAGCCACTTCTTGACGAGAGATATTTCAAGGATAGATATGTTGGATACATTTCAGTAGGTGGAGCTCAGACTCACAACTGGGTAGCACTTGGTCTTCCAATGCTTGATTTGTTCTCATTCTCATTCTGCATGAAGTGTGTAGGTCACGTAGATGCATATGATCAGGGACGTACAGGTCATCCATTATTTGACAAGGACCTTATGAAGAAGTGTGCAGACCTTGGTACAGCAGTAGCTGAGTCACTTGGCAAGCCATATGACGAGGTTGATACATGGGTAGGTGAAGAAGGTGTTTGCCCAGTTTGCCACAACCCACTTCTTTCTATGAACGGAACAACAACTGTTGAGTGCCCAATCTGCGGTATCTATGGAAAGCTCTCAGTTGATGGAGACAAGGTAACAGTAGAATTCTCAGAGGAGCAGAAGAACAGAGCTCGTAACACTCCTATCGGAATCTATGAGCACTATAACGAGATTCAGAACATGATTACAGTTTGTGTTCCAAAG
>JAEEGH010020051.1_pt1 | contig 13947 bp, 12 predicted proteins | sample 9134181 | NCBI WGS metagenome assembly JAEEGH01 (sample SAMN16246544, study PRJNA631951) | gut metagenome | biome: gut microbiome; feature: rumen; material: DP-attached | host: Bos | place: Iran: Karaj | collected 2018-10
ATGCAGGAATGGTGGCTGTGTAGTCATAGTTGCCCTTGCCTGCCCTTGTAAATGTCAAATCATGGGAATGACCCCAAATGGTATAGGTAGCTGCCAACGTAGCAGGCATGTCGGATGCATCGTGGACACGCAAAGTGAGGTTCATCTCGGTGTCGGCGTAGGTTTGGTTACCGCTGACAGCAATCACGGTGGGCGCCTCATGGTCTTCAGAAGAACTATTGATGAAAATGTCGTCGAGATACAAGTTCCAGCCATAGTCGCTGACGCCCTCAAAGATGATAAAGCCATAGTCGTCGGGGCAATCGAAAGTGAAGGCATATTCGTACCAATCGTCCACATCGGCGACGACGGGCTCCTTATAGGTGCAGCGATGGATGGTGCCGAGCAGTTGCCCACCTTCCGAACGCGGCACAGCGTTATAATACACATTGATACGGTCATCCTTATTGATGTTCGGGTTGCTGTTGCGGAACATCCAGAAGCTGACGATATTGTCATGTTCGTTCAGGTTCATCTTAGGTGAGACCAGTTCGGCCGAACCTCCCGAAGGATTCGTATAGGTATAGAATCGCGCCATATACTGGCTACCTTCATGTGGCGTCGCGCTCGGCGTGGAGCCTTCCGTGATGCGGTCGAAGGCATAGTTGCCGTTGGTGATGTTGTTCTGCCAGCCAAAAGGCACAAAGTCATTCTCGAAACCTTCCTCAAGCGGGAAATCGGCGTAAGGAGCCAAGGCTGTGATGGCAAAGTCAGCGCTTTGTGTAGGAGCGGAATGGCCTGAAACCACATCGAACGTGGCATGGACTACTTCGTTGTTGTTCAGATTCATCGGCATTGTTGTCTTGGCCACCAACTCCACGGAACTGTTGTAAGGCACGTTGATTTGGTTCACCTGGGTGCCATTCTGGTAGAACTCAACAGGAAGATCGCCTGTGCTGTTGAACTGATAGGTATCCGACTGTTCACCCGTGTTGTTCAGGCGGAAACGCAAATAGGCTGGCTCACCGAAATAGACGGAGGTGTCGGCGGTGAGTTGCTCCACATTAAAGTTGTACTGTGCAGTCTGCTCAATGATAATGTCGTCGATGGACAAATACCAAGGTCCGTTGTCGGCCACACTGTGGAAGCCCACATAGTAAGCGCCCGAACTCGTTGCCTGAAACACACCCGAGATTTGTTCAAAGTCCTCGTTATCCACCACCATCATCGGCACAGCCGTTTCCGTCATTGCCGAAGGATTGGAGTTTGCACCGGCTTTCACTTCCAAATTGAAGTGATCGACATGCCAGGTGGCGTACCAGAACGAAACGCGATAATAGTTTCCAGCCGTCACGTCGATTTCCTTGTAAATCCACACGTCGGTATTATAGGTGGCGTACATGTACCAGTCGCCTGTGTGGGGCTTCCTGCCACGGGCTTCGTTGTCGTCAGGGATGGTGATGCCTGCTTTCCAGCCACCATCGCCAATCCAGCCCACGGGGGTCTGGCCTACCGTGTTACCATTTTCAAAAGTCTCGTTGACAAGCACTTGGGCGAAGGCGCTTCCTGCAAGAAGCCACATCGCAAGTAAAGCGTACAGTTTTTTCATATTTCGATTCTTTTTTATATTTGCCTACAAAAATAAGGATTGTTTTGTTACAATTAACAATTTTTCTTAAACAATTGAGCAAGCAGGTCCCTGAGCCCGAGGTTGCTGAGCCTGTCGAAGCATCGAAGGGCCGTCATAAACATATTTTTTCTCGTTATTTTCTCGCCACAACCAAGAAATGCGGGCTCATGCCCATCATCTCAGGCTCACTCTCCGTTATCCTTACGATGTTCAACAATCGTTCGCGGCTGGCCTCGTCCTCCCATTTCTCCGTGAGGTGTGGCGTAAACCAGATGCAACCCTCCACAGCGATGGCTTTCTCCACCATAAATCCTGCTTCTACGACTTCCGATTTCATCTCATCAGAAGTAGTGAAATACGACTCAGCGATGAACCTCGGGTATTCTGCAGGACGAATATGGTCGCCCGTGGTCATTTCGCCCTTGATCATGTTGAAAAACACAGGGTCATCGAGGAATTCCATGAGTGAGGCATTCTTCTTCTCACCATACACCGACAAAGCCCAAGTCATGGAACTATACTTGGATATGCCCGCCGCCACCAGGAGGCCGCCTTTCTTCAACACTCGGAATGCCTCGCGGAGCGACTGCAAACGCTCTTCCCTATCGCGCAGATGATACTGTGGTCCCATCAGCAACACCACATCGGCACTTTCATTAGGACGGTTGACTTGCAATGCATTGCCCGTCTCGGCAATGAATTGGCAGTCTTGCATCATATTGGCCTTGGCATATTCCACGGCATTTTCGGCCAACTCGATCAGATGGACTTCATTGCCTTTCTTTGCCAGCCATGCCGCATACATCCCGATGCCGCCGCCGATGTCGTAAATCACCTTGCCTCCATCGATGTAGCGCGCCAGGATTTCCTTTGTCCTGTGGAACTCCACGATGCCCAGGCCGCGTTCCAGCCGGCCTATCTCGGCACCGTTGTTATAGAAGTCGTAGATTTCGTTCATAGTCATTTATTATTATACTTGCTGAAGCCACAATCCCAAAACAGGATCTGCCAATTTAAGTTCTTTGCCTTCTTTGACTATCAAGTCTTTCTCCATCAATGCTTTCTTAACGATGAATACATTGGCTGAAGAACCAAGTTTGTAATCTTGGATGACTTGGGCTGATGAAAAGCCAGAGTAAATTCCATCAGAAATTGCTTTGAGAAAGTTCATCTGATAGGCAGTCAAGTTCTCCGTCTTGCTCTCAAACAAATCGCTACATTGAGCTATCAATTCCCGCAAAGCATCAGTGAGAATGCTTTCCGTGACTTTGGTTTCAGTACGTTGGAAGACATACCAAGACAATTGCTGAACGTATGAAGAGTGTCCGTCAACTTGGGTAACAATCCAAGCGGCTTGTTTTTTAGTGATAATCTTTTCGGCTATTTGGAATTTGCCTGTGATATATTTAACCCAGTATTCTGTCGGGATGCGCTGTAAATAAATGATATCGCCGAATTTATAAAAAGGTTTCGACACGTCGTCAAACAAGGCCTCCATCATATGTTTTCTGCTTCCGAAAAGGCAATACGAGGTGTGTTCGTGATGTTGCCACACAGAACGCAGTTCGGTTTGGAATTGCATAGTTTCAGGATAGCTGCCAATTTGCTGGAATTCGTCAATACATACAACCACTCGAAAGCCTTTGCGATTGGCGATTTTTTCAGGCAATTGAAGCAAATCTTCCAAGGAACGCTCCTTAGGTGAAAGATTGATTTTCAAGGACATTTCATTTGTCGGATCGGGTGAGGCATTGATACCGAAACTGAAACGACCGAGAAAAGTCTTGGCATTTTCCAACCACTCATTCACCTTGGTGGCGGTTTGAGACAGCACAGCTGAGGCAAAACGCTCGCAAAAATCTTCCTTACAACGACACTGTTGCACATCAACATAGACGATTTTCAGTTTCTCACTCTCGGCAAGTCCTTTTACTTTCTTCACCAAAGAAGTCTTGCCCCACCTGCGTGGTGAAACGATAAAGGTATTCACGCCATACTGGAAGTTCGACACCAACTTGGCGGTTTCGTTTTCCCTGTCAGTGAAAGCCTCGCCGCTCACTGTTTTTCCGAATATGAAAGGAGTATTCATGGTGCAATATGTAATAAACCACTTAGTAATAATTCACTTACTAATAAACTACTTAGTAATAAAATTATTGCAAAAGTAGAAAGATTTTTGTTTCCATGCAAATAAAACGCGACAAATATTTACAACACTTTTATTATCAGATTATTAAAAAAACTATTCTCATACCTCGAATCATCAAAACATGCTTTTATTCAGCGACGTTTTTACCGCAGATAAAAGGCATTTTCAATCAAAATCAATGAAAAGTAGCGTATAGTAGCTTTATGATTCTTTCTTACTGAACGACGATGCGGTGCTGGTTAACAGAGAACATAAACATACAGTTGTACGCCTCGCTTGCAACCATGAAACCATCCATATTTTTCGGGCGATAAAGCAGAAAGTTGCAAATATCGGTAGGAGTAATAAAAGGATTGTCTTTCAAATGGGTGTGAAAGAGAAATTTGGCTTCTTCACCTTTGTCATTTTTTGTGGGGCTATCTATTAGCGATCGATGATAGCGACGGAAAGCAATTGGTTTCAAATTCTCATCAAAATCAATCGAATAATCATTTCCAAAAGGTATCACATCATGCCTTATTGTACCTTGAAGAAAATACACCCGCGTCAGATGGTCATTCATGCGAACAAAATCAATGTTCGGATTACCAAATGTTTCAGGAGCAAACTTTAATTCAGAGCCATACTTGCTGATGGCCTCGTTAAGCATTGTCTCTTTTCGCTGCAATTGTTCTTTTTCAAAAGTAGAAATAGGACGGATGGAATCCAAAGTCACAGTATTACCAGACTTGATATCAAATCGACATTCCAAAAGACATTTCTCATTGTTTTTATCAAAGAAACAAACCGTCCAAAGATTGTTATCGGCCTGATATGTAATGGATCTGCCAAGCTCGTCCATCCCATACCTTTCAAACACAAGGTCTGTTGCAATCCAATTTGCCCTTTCGGAATAATACAATTGGTATCCTTCCTCAACGATGCTGTCAAGAATCGGCGACACTTCACTCAAAGGAGGCAAATTCTTCGGTGTGGTGTTTCGCAACGACGAGCAAGATGAAAACGCCAATACAATAAGGCAAAAAGCCAATACAAACATGTTTTTTTTCATACCAAAAAGATTTTGATTGCAAAAATAGAAAACTTCTATCATTCAAGTCAACAATTCCTTGCCAAAATGTCAGTTTTCCCATTGGCACACAATTTGACAAACGGCTTTTCGACTGAAAAAGACTACATCCAGCCTTTTACCGTCATGGCGGAGGAACCGTCATTCCGCGAAAGCGGAACGCCATCTCCTGCGCAAAAGAGTGTCCCTCGTGCTTAGGAGATCGCGGGTCAAGCCCGCGATGACGGTTTCATAGGAGTAGTTTTATTGCATTGGAATCATTAAAAACAACGAAATATGACAACCGGTAACATTGGAGTAAAGACAGAAAACATTTTCCCTGTCATCAAGAAGTTCCTCTATTCGGACCAGGAGATCTTCCTGCGCGAAATCATCAGTAACGCCGTGGACGCCACGCAAAAGCTGAAGGCCTTGGCAGCCTCGGGCGAGTTCAAGGGCGAGTTAGGCGACCTTACTATTAAGGTAGAAGTCGACAAGAAGAAAAAGACCCTCACCGTCCGCGACCGCGGCATCGGCATGAACGCCGAAGAGGTCGACAAATACATCAACCAAATCGCCTTCTCGGGCGCCGAGGAGTTCATCGCCAAATTCAAGACCCAAAGCGAGGCCGAAACCGCCAACATCATCGGACATTTTGGTTTGGGCTTCTACTCTGCTTTTATGGTCTCCTCAAAGGTGTCGCTGATCTCGAAGTCCTGCAAGGAAGAAGGCGCCAACGGCGTCATCTGGGAATGCGACGGCAGCCCCGAGTACACGATGAACGAAATCCCGAAGGGCGACCGCGGCACTGACGTCATCCTTTATATCAGCGACGATGCCGCCGAATTCCTCGAAGAAGGCCGCATCCGCGAACTGCTCAACAAATACTGCAAATTCCTGCCCATCCCGATTCAGTTCGGCACGCGCAAGGTGCAGGAGGAAATCGAGGGCGAGACCGACAAGGACGGCAAACCCAAGACCAAGGAAGTGGAGAAGCCTTGGATCATCAACGACGTGGCCCCGCTGTGGAAGAAAGCCCCGACCGACATCAAGGACGAGGAATACAACGACTTCTACCACACGCTCTACCCGATGAACTTCGGCGAACCGCTGTTCCACATCCACCTCAACGTGGACTACCCCTTCAACCTCACGGGTATCCTCTATTTCCCAAAGGTGAAGAACCGCTACGAGTTCCAGCGCAACAAGATTCAACTCTACTGCAACGAGGTCTTCGTCACCGATAGCGTCGAAGGCATCTTGCCCGAGTTCCTCTCGCTGCTGCACGGCGTGATCGACTCGCCCGACATCCCGCTGAACGTCAGCCGCTCGTTCCTGCAAAGCGACCAGAACGTGAAGAAAATCTCGACCTACATCACCAAGAAGGTGGCCGAGAAACTTGAAGAGCTCTTCAAGAAAGACCGCAAGGCATACGAGAAGAACTGGGACGACATCCGCGTCTTCATCGAATACGGCATGATGAGCGACCCGAAGTTCTACGAGCGTGCCGAGAAGTTCTTCCTCTTCAAGGACACCGACGACAAATACTACACCATCGAGGAATACAAGGCCTTGATCAAGGAAATCCAGACCAACAAGGACAAGATGCTTGTCTATCTGTATGCCACCGACAAGGACGACCAATACACCAACATCGAGAACGCCAAGGCCAAGGGCTACAACGTCTTGATGATGGACGGCATCCTCGACCCGCATTTCATCAGCGCCTACGAGCAGAAGGAAGGCGAGAAAGGCGACGACAACCGCGCCATGTTTGCCCGTGTGGACTCCAACACCATCGACAAGCTCATCGTGAAGGACGAAAAGGAAGCCGCCTCGGGCCTCGATGACAAGCAGAAAGAGACTGTGAAAGCCGCCTTCGAGAAGGTCATCGACAAGGTGAAGTTCAACGTGGAGTTCAGCAACGAAGGTGCTGAAGCCGCTCCCGTGGAGGTCACCCAAAACGAGTGGATGCGCCGCATGAAGGAGATGGAGCAGATGGGCGGCGGCCCAATGTCGTTCTACGGCTCCATGCCCGACAGCTACACGCTGATGCTCAACACGAACAGCCCCGTCATCACTGGTCTCTTGGACAAGGACGAAGCCGCACAGGAAGCCACCATCAGGCAGATTTACGACCTCGCTTTGCTCTCGAAGAACTTGCTGAAGGGCAAGGATTTGAGTGAGTTTGTGAAGAGGAATCTTGAAAAACTTTGATTATCAAGAATTTGAGAAATCGAAGATTCAACGTAGTTAATTATAGAAAATCCCCGCAATGCCATTCGGCACTGCGGGGATTATTATTGTTACAATTCTATCATTTCGAGGAACATACTGGCCGCACAGACAATCCAAAATTTTGAAATCCACTACCAAAACCTCCAATATCTTTAGCATCAGTAATCCAAGCATCAAACATTGATTCAGAAATAGGACTAAGACGATAATAATTCATTTCACCTAAACCATACAATTTTCCTTCTTCGCAATGACCAGCACTAGGCAAAAAGAGGCTATTGCCATTAGGTGCGACAAATAAACATCCGCTCACACCATTCTGTTCTATCTTATCACAACTACAATTTGTTATCAACTCTTCGAAATCCTCCATCCGTGGTAAATGCCAACCAGAATCCCAATCATTTTTTTCTTCAACACCAAACACTTCAACAAGATGGTCTAATTCATTACACTTATAGTATTTTTCAACATCACCATCTTTGTAATATTCATACAAGTGCCTTTTAATATCTTGTCCTAAAATATAATATCCACCAAAATCTTCAGGAGAACCAGCTCCCATATTACAAGTAGCCCAAAGTGTACCACTAGGCAAACCCAAGTCAACATAAGCATGACCATTGATTCTGCCATTTTCTCTATTTCCATCACATCCTATAAACGTAATAGTTATTCCAACAAGAAGTATGGCTGCTAAAGCCTTCGCAAATCTATTCATTTGATTATCGTTTTAGTTGCTGCAAAGAAACAAAAATAATCCAAACGTCTAGCAATGCGAAGTAAAATTATTACTTTTGCAGTCACAATCCAAAAGCAATGGCAACGGCATACAAAGACACAATTTTCTCCGACTACCACCCCAGCGGCAACTACATCAATCCTTCGCTGCTGTGGGAGTACGACATGAGCACCTTCGACTGGCAACGGTCGAAGACGATTGTCGTGCAGCGTGTCGTGGAACTAGGTTGGCCTGAAGATTTTTATGGCGCCTTCGACCTTTACGGCGGTTTTGAAGGTTTCCGCGAAATCATCAAGACTATCCCCCACCTATCGGACATTGACATGAATTTCGTCTGCCATTACTTCAACCTGCAAAAAGAGGAATTGCAATGCTACACAAGGAAACTATCGAGACAGGCACGCTTGAATTGCTGAAAAAGCTTCAGTCCGAGCCGCTTTTGGCCTCGTTCAACTTGGTGGGAGGCACTTCCTTGGCTTTGCGTTTGGGTCACCGCAAAAGCGTGGACTTGGATTTGTTTTCAAAGGAAGACTTCGACTTGCAGGAAGTTAAAGAGTTGCTCGTCAACAAGTACAACCTCAAAGTCGGCTACGAAAAAGGCAAAACGCTTAAAGGCTTCATCGGTAAAGTGATGGTTGACCTTATTCGATACGATTACCCGCACATTCAACCCGTCGAGACCGAAGAGGGCATCCGTTTGGAAAGCCTTCCTGACATTGTGGCCATGAAACTCTCCTCCATTTGCGACAACGGCTCCCGCATCAAAGATTTCATAGATATTGCATACCTTTCCAACCTATACAGTTTCAGCGAAATGCTACAATTCTACACACAAAAATTCCCTTCTTCCAACCCAATTGTGCCGACAAAATCATTGGTTTATTTTGACGACATCAATTTTGACGAAGACATCGTTATGATGCAAGGCGATTTTGATTGGAAGGTCATCGCCCACCGACTGAACGAGATGACAGCCTACCCCGAAAAACATTTCACAAACTTATAAATCATCTTTCGAACAAACCGCCCGCACCGTTTGTCCCCGGTTGCGGTCGCTGCTTCCGCAGAGGTGACATTGAAAAGCATTGAAATGAAAACCCCAAGCACGGTATGGATACTCCTCGTTGAGCGTGACCGACCAATAGACGCCCAAATCGGCGGCATTGAGTTCGGCATCCCAATAGTAGCCTGCTGCGGGTAAGAAAAGGCTATTACCATTCGAGGCAGTGAAGCGCCACCCATTCACGCCATTCTGGGTTGTCCATACGCTGGTCGTGTTTTGGAACATCTCATCCCATTCCTCGATGGTAGGCATGCGCCAGCCTCCACCCCAACAGGCTCTTGCAACATCGTCATCAGGTTCCAAAAGGGTCATATCGTCGACAAAACCATTGAGTCCAAAGGCCGAGTCGGTGCAGTATTTGTTCAATTCATATTGTTCATGGATGAAACGGCCGTATTTATAGCTTTTCCAATCATAGAGTTCCTTTGTTTCGTTCTCGCCCCAAGCATAGTAGTCGCCATAGCCTTCTGGCGTATTTGAACCCACATTGCAAGTGGCCCATAACGTGCCGCTCGGCAGCCCAAGGTCGACATACTCGTGCCCGTTGAGCTCATTCCCTGGAACGTCGCCGCCTTGGTTCGGCTCGTCAGGTTTGTTGCAACCTACTGCAAAAACCATCACCAGCATTACGGTCAATAGCGCCTTCATAGATCCGTTCATGTCACAAATCATCCTTAATACACTGCAAAGAAACAAAAAATCGTCTCATAAGCGACTAATGAATGTAAAATTACGGAAAATGATTATTTTTGCACTTTAAACCGACTGACCATGTCAAATGCCATCACCATACTAAACCGAGACGAAGACCACCGCGTGGTTGAAGCCATACGGCAGGCTGAACTCAACACCTCGGGCGAGATCAAAGTGCATATCGAGAACCATTGTCGAGGCGACGTCGAAGAACGCAGCCTGTATGTCTTCAACCGCCTGAAGCTCAACGAGACCCAACTGCGCAATGGTGTGCTCATCTACCTTGCCGTCAAGGACCGCAAATTCGCCATCCTTGGCGACGAAGGCATCAACAACGTGGTGGAAGAAGGCTTTTGGAACGACGTGAAAGACCTGATGCTGAGCCACTTCAAGGAAGGACGCTTCACCGAAGGTCTCGAAGCGGGCATACAACGCTGTGGCGAGAAGTTGAAAGCCTACTTCCCCTATCAATCTGACGACATCAACGAAATACCTGACGACATCTCCTATGAAGACAACTAATAGACATAAACTTACGCTTCTCTTTGGCATTATCCTCGTGATGCTCACTTTTGGCATGACGCTGAAAGCCCAATTGCCCAGCCCACCCGTTCCGCCCCGTTTGGTGAACGACTACACTGGCACCTTGACCGCCAGCCAAATCGAGGCCTTGGAGCGTAAACTGGTGGCCTACGACGACAGTACCTCCACACAGATCCTCGTCATGCTGGTCGACGACCTGCAGGGCATGAGCATCGAGCAGTATGCCACCGAGATTGGCCACAGCTGGGGCGTGGGGCAAAAGAGCAAGGGTAACGGCGCCGTCATCTTGGTCAAACCCAAGAAAGGCACTGAACGAGGCCAAGTCAACATTAGTCCTGGCTATGGCATGGAGCAATACGTCACCGATGCCACGGCCAAGCACATCATCGAATGGGAGATGATTCCTGCCTTCAAGGAAGGTGATTATTACACGGGTATTGACAATGCCGTCAACCGCATCATGGACTTCTGCTCAGGCAAGTTCGACCAAGACCATTACCGCGAATATGGCGTTGACATACCGTCTTGGCTCATTCTCCTCTTTCTCATCGCCATTGTAATCATTTTCTCCAAGTTATCCGGTGGAAGTGGTCAAAACTACTCTGGCGGAGGTTCACGCACCATCTGGATCCCCATGGGCGGTGGAGGCTTTGGCGGAGGCGGAGGCTTCGGAGGTGGTGGAGGCTTCGGCGGCTTCGGCGGAGGCGGCTTCGGTGGCGGTGGAGCGAGCGGAAGCTGGTAAACTGCTATTAGATTCCCTTCGGGAATGGCGATGAGTGCTATGTTATTTTGCGGCGGCAGATAGCGCTACAAGCCGTTAACAAGTGCTGCCGCCGCTGGACAACAATAATTAAAACTCCATTCCCGAAGGGAATCTCAAAAGATAGCAATATGTCGGAACCCATCATAGAAATCAAACACGCTTCCATCTTCCAAAGGGAGAACCTGGTGCTCAGCGATGTCAACCTGACGCTGAACAAGGGTGAGTTCATATATCTCATCGGTCGTACAGGAAGCGGCAAGTCCTCCTTGCTGAAGACTTTATACGGCGAGTTGCCTGCCCGCGACGGTATTGTGCGCGTGGCTGGCTACGACCTCACCAAACTCAAACGGAAAGACATCCCCTATCTGCGCCGTAAGATCGGCATCGTTTTTCAGGACTTCCAACTGCTGTTTGACCGCAGCGTAGAGAAAAACCTGGAGTTTGTGCTGGGAGCCACGGGCTGGACCGAGAAAGCCGAGATCTCACGCCGCATCGACGAGGTGTTGGCCAAAGTGGGACTGAGCGACAAGCGCAAATCGATGCCTCACCAGATGTCGGGCGGCGAGCAGCAAGGCATCGCCATCGCCCGCGCCTTGCTCAACGACCCCGATGTCATCCTCGCCGACGAACCTACGGGCAACCTCGACCCCGACACGACCCTCGAAGTAATGAAACTGCTACGCCGCATCAGCGAGAACGGCCAAGCCGTGCTGATGGCCACGCACAACTATACCCTAATGCAGAAATACCCCTCCCGCATCGCCAATTGTAAGAATGGGACTGTGATTTGCTCTGAAATGGAATAGTTTAGAGTTGAGAAATGCGAAGCATTCGACGGAGTCAATTTAGTGTTTAGAGTCAGTTGAAAGTTGAGAGTTGAAAGTTAAGAGAAAACAGCTCTAATGATTTTCTTTGCATTCGACTCATTGTCATACAGCTGCTGCATCTGTGCATCGCGTTCCTCGATGTCGTCCTCGGTGAAGTCCTCCTCCATTAACCGCTTGATTTCGTCAATCATCTGCTCAGGCTCGTCAGCCACCACACACAAGCTTTCCAACGAAGTACCTTTCACCATGTCGGCGTTGACCAGACAGAAACGGCCATTGTAAAGCGCGTTCAACAGTTTCAGTTTCAGACCTGTAGGTTGGTTGGTCACCAAAATGTTCACCTGTGCCTGACGCAAGAGGTCGATCATCTCGGCATCATCGGGGTTGGCCACCAAAGTGACATTGCTGTATTTGTCAGCCAACTTCATCAACTTGTCAGAAGGATTCAAGCCCGAAACGATGCAATGCAGGTCGAGTTCAGAAAACACATTCTCAATCAGCCACTCGGCAGCATCTTCATTCTCACGGACAGAGAGGTTGCCGTGATATAACACATAGTCTCCCCTACCCGTCTCGGAGCACACTGAATCAGCAGAATTGAAGCCTGGCACAACCGACACATTTTTATAATGCTGGTTGAAATAATCCGCGTCTTTTTGTGAGATGGCAAAGATACCCGAAGCCTTTTTCAAAACCGATTCATAACGCTTCAGCTTCCATGCTTCAGTATGATAGAAAAGACGCCTCCACCAACACCTCTCCGTGTCGCCCAAGCCGTTATAATAATCGTGTTCCACATTGTGGGCACGAACATAAATCTTCCTGTTCTTCAAGCGTTTGTCAAGCAAGATAGCCGTGGTATGCAAACCTTCGCAAAGGATGGGATAATCGTCTCTCAATAGGTCCTGCACCAAAGCCTCCGAACGGCGGGAGTTGACGATGTAAGGTGTGAGGCTCAACTGTCTAGCAAAGGAAGTGTCGCGCTTATAGTATTTCACCTCGTGGCAGCGTTTCAGAATCTCCTGTTCGCCGCGACCGTACTCATAGCAATGCAGATGCACCTTGACGCCTGCCTCAGTGAGGGCCTTCACACGGTAAAACACATCGATCACCCCACCGTAGTTGGCAGGATAAGGCACATCGAAGGCGATGATATGGAGGTGGTTTTCACTCATAGTGTCGGTAGATTTCAAGCAGTTTCTGTTCCTCGTTCTCCCAACACAAATCCCGTGCCGCAACGGCCAGATTTCGTTGCCATTGCTCCCTTCTCGCCTCGTCCGACAAAGCCTGACAGATTGTGGCAGCGATGGTAGCTGGCTCGTGGTTCTCGATAAACGTGCCCAAGTCGTATTGACGGATAATCTTCTCGATTTCGTTGAGATGCGAAGCTACAATCGGCACACCTGCCTGGATGAAATCGAAGAGTTTGTTGGGAAGGCTGAAACGATAGTTGAGGTTGGTGTCCTTGTCGAGGCAAAAGCCTAATTCAGCGAGTTGCGTATAGGCCATCATCTGCTGATAGGGCATACGCGGGAAGAAACGCACGCGGTCGGCAATCTTCAGGTCTTCAACCATTTGTTTCAAGATAGGCAGCACATCGCCGCCGCCGATAATCATTAAGAAACAATCGTCCAAATACTGCATGGACTGCACCAATTCCTCTGCCCCACGCTGTATGTTGATACCCGAGCCTTGCAGTATCAAAAGGTGCTTATCTGTTGGCAAACCCAAAGCATGTTTGTCGCCTCTGGGAGGCAGGGCCTTGCGAGGCGGAATGTTACGGATGACGTGGCATTTGACGCCATACTTCTCGCGAAAAAGGTCAGCGATGCTGTCGCAAACGGTGATCATCTCATCCAGTTTGGGCACGACGAAACCTTCGATGCGTTTCCACACCTTCTGTACTTTGGGCCGATGAACCAATTCAGGTGTCTCAGTAAAGTACTCGTGACTATCGAAAAGCATCTTGACGCCTTTCAACCGCGAGATGAAATAATTGGGCAGGATGGTATCCAAGTCGTTAGACAGCAACAGATGGGCGCGATGAAACAGCAGGAAGAGAAACAGTCGGATATTGTATTCGGCATAAAACAAAGGCCCTTTCTCGAAGAGCAACTTCATGCGATGCGTGGCATAAGGCCGTTGGTCCATCGGCGGGCTTTTACGCTGCTTTCGCCCTACCAAAAGCACCTCGTATCCAGCCTTTTGCAAGGCCAGGCACGACTTGTTGACCCTTTGGTCCGTGACCAAGTCGTTGATCACCGATACGATG
>JAEEGH010020052.1_pt1 | contig 13947 bp, 9 predicted proteins | sample 9134181 | NCBI WGS metagenome assembly JAEEGH01 (sample SAMN16246544, study PRJNA631951) | gut metagenome | biome: gut microbiome; feature: rumen; material: DP-attached | host: Bos | place: Iran: Karaj | collected 2018-10
AGTCTGCACACCGTGGTACTTCGAGTCCACAAAGCGATATAGGAGATCGTGCCTATGTCGCCTTTTTGTTTTTATGGACAACTACGTGCTGATTGTCAAATAGTTAAGCATTGAACTTAAACTTTAAACAGTATGGAAACTAAACAGGAAACACGACAAGGATCACAGTTAAGACTGACACCCGGCTATCGGCTGCCGGACCCTCCCCGCCTTCTGGAAGAGCCCCACATCAAGGGCATCTCTTCGACGGCTCGCGCCCGCTATGCCAACATCATGTACGACACGGCTTTCAAATTAGTTTTCGGCTCCGCGGCCAACAGGTCCTTGCTGATCGAGTTGTTGGAAGCTCTTATCCCGGGAAAGAAGATCACTGACATCTCTTTCCAGGATAAAGAGATTCCGGGGTATTTCGTCGGGGACAAGAAGACGGTTTTCGACCTGTTTTGCACGACGGAGCGGCAGGAGACCTTCATCGTGGAGATGCAGTTGCACGGGCAAAGTTTCTTCACGGACAGGGTCCTGTTTTATTCCACCTACCCCTTGCGGGAGCAGATTGTTTCCCCTTTGGAGGAAGAAAGGATCCGAAGGATGCGGGAGTCCGGAGATGAAAGTTGGAAGGACCAGGTGCCGAAACGGAACTATCGTCTGAACCCGGTCTATATGGTCAGCATCCTTAACTTTGCGCTGCCGCATACCGGGCTCAAAGATTTGAGGGAAGGATTGGTCAGCTCCTATTCGGTCCGTTCCGACAGGGGATCCGGGGAGCAGATGACGGATGCGCTGCACTTTGTCTTCCTGGAACTGCCCCGGCTGGAGGTGGACAAAAACCATCCGGAACTGTGCCGGACGACGCTGGAGAAGATCGCTTTTCGCGTTCCGGCACATCTCCTTCCTTCAGGAGCGGCCGGAATCCTTCAGCGGGGAGTTCTTCGAACATCTGTTCCACGCAGCGGAGTTGGCGGGAATGACGCTGGATGAAAGGAATCAATACGACCAAGATATGACGACTGAAATCGACAAGATCGCACAACTCGACTATGCTAAGGAGCAGGGTATGGAGAAAGGCCTTAAGCAGGGGCGGGAAGAAGGGTTGCTTCTTGCGGCACAGAATCTCAAGGCCGAAGGAATACCGGTAGAAGTGATTTGCCGGGCAACAGGTCTTTCACAAGAAACTGTACATGCTTTGAAATGACAGACCTTCATGCGCGGCCGAAGTCGAAATGCGCTTCGAGATGGCTCATTCCTTGTAACCCACCAGCCGCACCGGGCCGAGGAGGCCGGAGGGCAGGAGCGGGTCGCCGGCGTTGTAGAAGCGGCGGACGCGGGTGACGGGGGCTTCGCCCCTCTGGCGGTCGCCGATCATGCGGTTGACCCAGAGATTGGTCACATTCACTTCGATGGTGTTGTCCCCTTCTTTCAGCCAGGGCAGGAGGTCCGGGCTGAGGAAGGGCGTGCGCCAGAGCACGCCGGCGTTGTGCCCGTTGACGATCAGTTCAGCCATCACATGGACGGCGCCGAGGTCGATGCGGGCCTCCTTCAACGCGGCGAGCGCGCCTGCGGGGATGGTGAAGGACGAAGTGTAGCATGCCGTCCCGGAGTAATACTTGACCACCGGGTCGCTGTTGGACGTCCAGTCGTTGAGCTGTGAGAAGGTCTCCAAGGCCTTTTCTCCGCCTTTCTGGGCGAAGGACACATCCCACCAGCGGTCGAGGGTCAGCACTTCGGAGGCTTTGTATTCCGGCCGGGCCTCGGGCAGGTCCAAGGGCCGGGCGGTCAGGACGACGAAGACGGCGTCGCCCGCCTTCAGCCGCAGCTCCACCTCATTCCCGGAGCACGGGATGCGGCACATCGAGCCATCCTCGGCATTGAACAGCGCTGCGCAGGGACCCCCTTCGCGGAAGCGCACCTTGCCTTGCCAGTCCTGTCCGGTGAAGTTGCACAGCCAGTAGAGATGTCCGGTCGAGCCGGGCATGACGTCATTGGTGCCGGGCATGACATCATTGCCGGCCCCGGGTTTGTCATTGCCGGCTTGACCGGCAATCTCCCGATGCACGAACTGGATGCCCGCGATCGTGCTGTCGTGCCCGCGCCTGTTCTGCGGCACCTCTCCCCCGTACAGGAATCCCCGGTTCGACAGCCCATCCTTCCGGGCCAGGGCGGGAAGCACCACGTCGGGGCCGATGCCCTTTTCTTCCAGCATTTGCGGCAGTTCCTCCTCGTAGCACACCGGCACGCCCTGCGCCTTCAGGGCTTCGATCCGCTCGCGCATCTCCTCCGACAAGTACCGGCGGCAGGCGGGACCGAGCACCAGCACCCTGTAGCGCTGGCCGCTATCCGTCACCAGGTAGCCGCCTTCGGGCCGGACGGCGTGCAGGAGCGCATGGGGGTTGGCATAATCGAAATTGTACCCTACCGGAATCTTGGGCAGGAGGGACAGCCACTCGCCGCCGTACTCCGCCGTGGCGTTGGTGTCCTCCCCGTAGAAAAGCAGGATGTCCGCCACGTTGCGTCCCGTCTGCATCAGGGCGCAGCTGCGGGCGAGATAGTCCGTCCACACCTTGGCGTAGGACGCCCAGGTCTCACCCCGGTGGAACCATTGCCCGTAGCGGAACAGCGCCAGCCCGGGCAGGTAGTCGTCCGAGGGCTGCGAGGCGCTGTCGTGGATAACGAAACGGTTGAGGCCGCTGGCGAGCGCGATGTCCGCGATGGGCTTGATGTTGCCGGGATGGTAGGTGTAGGCACGCTTGTCGTCCCCGTTGACGGTGAAAGATTCCGCCGCGGCGAGGTTCTGCCCGTAGATGTGGGCCACGGACGCGCTTTCCCGGATGTCGGAAATGGCGGCGGGCAGCATCGAGCCGGAAGGCGAATCGGTCATCCAGATGGCGGACATCGGGACCGAAGCCCTGCGCTTGGCGTCCATGCCGTCGCCCATGAAGGCGCGGCCGGTCTCGTGGGACTCGATGTAGGTGCCGGCCATGCCGTATTCCGCGATGATCTCGCCCAACCGCTGGTAATTCTCGGTGAAGAGCTCGCCGAGGGTGGTGCGCCAGTCCACCAGGAAGCGCTCGCTGCGCTCGGCGCTGCCGATGATTTCCCCGGCAAGCACCGGCAGCCAGGGCTGCAGGGCGTATCCGCGGCGCGCGAGGAACTCCTCGCCCAGGCGGGCCGTCCAGGTGGCGGGTCCCGCTTCATAACTGTCCACCAGCAGGTGCGTGATCCCCTTGGAACCCAGCATGCCGCCGGCGGCTTCCTTGTACATGTCGAGGTATTTGTGGAAGTACCTCACCCAGGCCTCCTTGTCGAGTTTGTCCACCTCCAGACCCGTCGCATTGGGAGAGGCGGGATGGTTCATCTTGCCCGTCAGCGAGGCGCCGAAGCGGTAGATGCGCCAGCGTCCGGCAGGGAGGGTGCAGCGGAGCACTCCGTCCGCGCCCAGGGCGGCGCTCAGGTCCTGGACCTCCGCCGGTGCGGCGCAGGCCTCTCCGGGCTGGGCCTCCGTGGGATAGCGGTAGAAGTCGTAGCAATTGGCGAACCCGGCCTTCTCCTCGACATGCTCCACCTTGCGGACCGTGTGGAGCCTGAGGTCCTGGATATGGGGGCCGACCACCCGGAACCAGCGGGCTTTCGTCGGCGGGATGTTCATCGTCGTGAAGTCCTGGGGCGACATCGGGATGCGTACCAGGGTCTTCCAGACCTTGCCATTGGCGCTGTACTGGAGTTCGTTGGGCCCTTCCGCGGAGCCCTTGCGCGGGCGGATGCCCGTGGGCAGGTTCTGGAGGGTGAAGGCGCGCACCAGGGTCTTGCGGGGGAAGGAGACGGTGATGCACGTGTCCGCCGCCTTGACGACGGCCCCGCCCAGCTCCTCCATCCCCTTTTCGGCCGAAGGCAGCTTGACGGCGATGACGGCGATGTCATAGCCGTAGGAAGGTGCGGTAAGGCGCTCGTTCCGGAGCGGGATGTCCTGATAGGGGCCGGTGACGTGCTTCAGTTCGGGAAGCCGGACCTCGACCGTCCCGCCCGGGACCTCGACCGTCTGCCATTCCAGTTTTTTCATCGCATCTTCGGGGCTCACCCAGGGCCCGCCCGTGCAGCTCCAGCCGGGTGCGCTTGCCACGGTCATCTCCATCCCCAGCGAATCCGCCAGGCGCACGGCATAGCGGAACGCCTCCTTCCAGTCCTCGGAGAGATAGGGGCGCTTGAACGGCGCCGCCTTGGGCATGTTGACGCCGCCGGCGTCGAACTGGTGGAAGCCGGCGATGCCGGCGGCATCCATCCATTCCAGGTCCTTCCGGATGCCGTCGAGGCTCACTTCGCCGTCCATCCAGTGCCACCAGACATAGGGTCGGGCGGCCCGGGGCGGTTCCCGGAAGGTCTGGATCAAGCGGGTTGCGCCATCCGGCGTCGTCTGGGGGGCGCCTTCCGGCGCGGCCGTCGCCAACAGGGCGAGCAGGGGGAAGAGGACTACGGTTTTCATAGTCCAAAAATAGGGAATTCCGTCTTTATTGCCAAGAAAGGGGACTCAGATGATGCCGAGTTCCTGCGCTTTGCGGAGCATGTCGGAGACGTTGTGGACTTCCAGTTTGGCGTAGATGCGCTGGCGGTGGGTATTGACGGTGTGGACCGACAGGAAGGTGCGTTCGGCGATTTGTGCGGCGGAAAGGCCCTCGGCGCTGAGCCGGATGATCTGGATCTCCCGCTGCGTCAGGCCGATGTCGGCAATCTTTTCGCTCCGCTTGATCAGGATGTCGCCTACGTAAGACGCCACATCCGCGTTGATGGTCTGGGCGTCTTGTGCCAACTGCTCGCATTTGGCGCGGATTTCCTCGGGCCGCAGGGTGGGGGCGGCGGCGGAAAGGCCGGCGATCTCCCTGGCGAAGGCCCCGACGGGGTTCCCCAGGTCCTTGGAGAGGAATTGGATGAGTTCCTCCTTGGCGTCATTGACACGCTTCAACTCTTCATTGCGGCGGCGCACCTTGCGGATGTAGCTGACACCTTGGGCGATGAGGGCCAGGGCCAGGAGCAGGGCCAGGACCAGCAACGCGATCTGGTAGTGGTTCCGTTCAATCTCCCGTTCTTTCTTCTGCACCTCGAAACGGGTCTCCATTTCCTGAAGCGTTTCATCTTGCTTCTGCTGGATATACCGCTGATTGTGGTAGACATAGTCGTCGTGGGCATCCAGCGCCTTTTCGTAGTCCCCGGTGCGGGTGTAGAGGCGCACCAGACGGTCGTCCAGGGCTGCGGCCGTCAGGTGGTCGGAGTCCGGCAGGTTTGCAAGCGCCTGCCCGAAATAGCGGATGGCCTCCTCGTTGCGGCCTCCCTGCTGGAACCAGCGGGAACGGAACAGGACGCCGTTGCGGCGCAGGCGGGGAAGGTCGTTCGTGTCGGCCAGCGCCTGTCCTTTGTCCAGCCATTCCCCGGCCGTGCGATAGATTTCAGGGTCGATGGGGTCGCTCCAGCGGTTCTTGTTGATATAGAGGGAGCCGATGAGGTAGCAGGCTTCGCACTGCTGCTCGATGGCGTCGGCTTCTTCAGCGAGAGAGAGCGCCTCCCGGGCATACGCCAGGCCTTCGTCGTTGCGTCCGGTTTCCGGGGAGATCTCCGCGTAGGAGCAGAGCTTGGCTTTGGCGATCAGGATGCCGGCCAGTTCCTGCTTGAACCCGTGCTCCCGTGCGATCGCCTCCGCCTCCAGGGCCCTTTTCCAGGCGTCCTCATCCCGGCTGGCCATGATGTCGATGCCGACGATGGATTGCAATGCCTGAACCTGGCCCAGTGCATCGCCGGCGTCCTGGGAAAGCGCCAGCGCCTGCAGGCCTTTCTCCATTGCCGCATCGAAATCTTGCGAAGAAAGGAGTCGGTTGGTTTCGGCGATCAGTTGCGCAACTTCGGACGGGGATCCGTCCTCTTCCGCGGCATGGATCTGACAGGAAACGGCAGCCGGAAGAAGGAGGACGAGCAGGAGAATGCGATAAATAAGTCTCATGGTACAAAGTTGGAAAGAATGCCCCGCAAAAGCAAAAATAAGGGCTTTTCAGTAGGGCTGAAGGCACAAATTACTGAAAAATCATTAATCCCCATTCCGCCGGGACAGATACCTTTGCATTCTATAATAAGATGACTTGGATATGAAAGAAAGAGAACGTTATTTCTCACCCGAGGCTGAAGAGCTGGTCCTGTTACAGGGAGGGCCGCTCTGCGTGTCATTCGACGCGGATCCACTTCCCGGTTTCACTTTTGACGATGAGGAGGACTGATATGAAAACGAAGCTTTATCTTTCCGCCCTGCTCCTTGCGGCGGTCTTTGCATCCGCTTGCACCCGGGAAATCCTCGATCCCGAAAAAGAAACGGCACCCGTGGCCGTCAATGACGAGTCCTGCATCCTTGTCCCCTTCACGGCAGAGGCCGGCGCGCCCGAGACCCGCGTGGCGGTCAGCGGCAGCACGGCCAACATCGTCTTTTCTGCCGGAGACCAGCTGATGGTTTACAACAGCCTTATGGCGGAGCCTGCCATCCTTACCATGGTGTCCGGTGCCGGCCAGCGCACCGCCGTGTTTACGGGGAATCTGGTCCTAAAGTCAGGAAAAACTGAGGCAGACCTTGCCGGGAAGACGATCGGGGCCATCCTCATTCCAAAGACAGGTGTCGAGGAAGGTGTCTTCAGCTATGATTCTTCCACGAAAAAACTCACCGTCGATTATAGCTCCAAGTCCCTCGACACCGATCTCGAGGCCCTCGTGAACCGCACGATCCTCTATAAGGGTGAGACCCGATATGAAGACAAGCGATTCACGTTCGAGATGATGACCAGCTATGTCAAGATGAACGTCACCGTACCGTCGGAGGAGTCCGATCTTGCGAGGGAATATACGGTGGCGGTCCAGCCCAACATCATGATTTCCAATAAATGCGTGACCAGTGATGTCTGGTCGTGGAATTATTCTGATTATTGTGCAGGCGTAATGACGGGAACGTTCACGGCTTCATCCGCAACCTCCGGCACCCTTTACATGGCACTTCTGGCCCACAGGAACGTGAGATTGGAAATTGATGATTTCACAACTGACGAGCCCACCTTTGACATTTCGATGGAAAACGCCTACAAGGAATACGGGCTGCTGGGCGGATCCATCCGTGGCCAGGTCATCTTGCCGGGCAAGGGCTATACGAAATCCATTACTCTTACGGATCCCTCCAACGAGGATGTCCTGCTGGGCCAGCCGACTTCTGTCAGGAACAGGATACTGAACTCTTATCACGCAGACAAGAACGGCAACGGTTATCTGAGCAAATACGAGGCTGCGCAGCTCCAATCCTGCAAGCTGTACGGAAATACAGATCTGACCAATGCCTCTTTCTATCAGTATTTTACAGGGATGACCACCCTTGAGGTAGAAGCGCTCGGGAATTGCAGTAATATGACGAAAGTAGTATTGCCGAAACATATTACCGGAATCGAAGCCTCTGCTTTTCAGTCCTGTACAAAGCTTGAGAGCGTCTACATTCCTTCCGGGGTGACACACATCGGAGACCGTGCATTTAACAGCTGCCATTCTCTTTCCCGGATCGTCATTCCTTCCGCCGTCACAACGATAGTTGATTATGCATTCAGATATTGTGTCGGTATGACGGAAGTCGTCTTTGAGACTCCCGCCCAGCTTGCTTCGATTGGAAAGGGCGCCTTCAGCTATTGCACCTCCCTGGAGTCTTTCGCCATCCCTGGTAGTAATATAACGGCAATAGCCGATGAAACCTTCGAAGAGTGCACTTCCCTTGAACGTGTGACAATGCCTTCAAGCATCAGATCGATAGGAGCCAGTGCTTTTCGCCGCTGCACGGTCCTCAACAATGTGATTCTTCCTACCCAAGTCAGGTCGATAGGGGAATCCGCCTTCAAACTTTGTACGGGATTAAAGACCATACGTATGCCTAGCAGGCTTGATGCAATTGCAGACGAGTTATTCAACGGTTGTACATCCCTTACGGGCGTCACCATGGCCCAAACCGTTACCTCGATCGGCGACAGGGCGTTCAAAGAGTGTGATGCCCTGACCACCTTGAGCATCCCGGCCGCTGTCACGTCCATAGGGTATGAAGCGATCTATAACTGCGATAATCTGACCACCATATATTGTTATCCGACGACGCCTCCGAGCGTTTCCTATTATTCTATTTGGGGCAACCCGAAGCTTACTACGATTTACGTTCCGGATAAGGATGCGTATTGGGCCGCTCATGACACATGGTCCCAATATTGGTGGAACAAAATCGTAGAGATGTAGGAAACGGAGTATCCCTCCGGCAGGCATGTTTTTTGATGCAGGATCCCGCAGAATAAAACGTTAGGAAGTGAAGCGAACGAAGCGAAGGATCCTGCAGGCAGCGCTTTTGCTTGCAGTCTTTTTGGCGCCCGCAGCCCGGGCGCAACACAGGGTGACCCTCAGCGGCCACATTACGGATGTCTCGAGCGGCGAAACGCTGATCGGCGCCGGCCTGGTCGAAGGCCGTTCCCGCACGGGCGCGGTCACCAACAATTATGGTTATTATACGCTGACCCTCCCCGCCGGGGAATATGATTTCCAGTATTCGTATGTCGGCTACCAGGACCAGGTCCTGCACCTGGACCTGCGGCGCGACACGGTGGTCAACGTGGCCCTGAAGGCCGGGCAGATGCTTTCCGGCGCTACGGTCGTGGCCCAGAAGGACGCCGGCATCCAGAGCACCTACCTGGGCGCCGTGGACATTCCCCTGGCCCAGATCCAGAATACGCCGGTCCTCTTCGGTGAAGCCGACGTCTTGAAAGTCCTGCAGATGATGCCAGGCGTGCAAGGCGGCAACGAGGGCATGACGGGTCTCTACGTTCGCGGCGGCGGTCCGGATGAGAACCTCATCCTGCTCGACGGCGTGCCGATCTACAACGTGGACCACATGCTGGGGCTTTTTTCCGTCTTCCAGCCGGAGGCGGTCAAGAAGGTGACCCTGTACAAGGGCTCGTTCCCGGCGCGCTACGGCGGCCGCGTCTCCAGCATCGTGGACATCCGCACCAACGACGGCAACATGAAGGAGACCCACGGCTCCCTGGGCATCGGCCTGATCAGCGACAAGGCCCACCTCGAGGGCCCGATCATCAAGGATAAACTCGCTTATTCGCTCAGCGCCCGTGGGATGCACACCGTCTTTTACGGTCCCATCATCCGTCATTATCTGGATGGGGATTATGGGAATTATTATTTCTATGATCTCAACGGCAAGCTGACCTGGCGCCTGAGCGACAAAGACCGCTTTTACCTGGGTGCTTACCACGGCCGGGACCGCCTGGTCTATAATTCCGAGGATGAAGGCAGCTACAACTGGGATCCGACGGACAAAGACACGAAACGCAGCTGGAGTTCCCGTACGGACATAGGTGTCTTCTGGGGCAATACCGTGGCATCGTTGCGCTGGAACCATGTTTTCTCGAGCCGGTTGTTCGCCAATACGACCGTCGCTTACAACATGTACAACATGGTGATGGGCGCCGGCGAGAGTGAGACTGAGATTGAGAAAGGCATCAAATCCGTCAGCCGCTATCACCTGGACTATCATTCCGGGATCCGGGACTGGAGCGCCAAGATGGATTTCGATTACAGCCCCTCGCCGCAGCACCTGATCAAGTTTGGGACGGAATACATCTACCACACCTTCATCCCGGAGCGGATGTCGGCGGTGGACCGAGAGATCGAAGCTGAAAAGATTCAGATCGACACGACCTTCCACTTCACCGATCCCAAGAAGATCTACTACGGACACGACCTGTCCGTCTATGCGGAGGATGACTTCAGCATCGGGGAGCACCTGACCGTCAATCCGGGCGTTCATCTTTCGATGTTCAACACCGAAGGCCGCACTTATTGGAGCCTGCAGCCGCGCGTGTCGGCCAAGTATACGACCGACGGCCATATCACACTTAAGGCCGGGTACGCCCGGATGGCGCAGTATGTCCATTTGCTCTCCTCGTCGCAGATTTCGTTACCCGTGGACCTCTGGGTCCCGATCACCAAGGACATCCGGCCCGTGACTTCCGACCAGTATTCGGCCGGCATCTATTATGACGGCCTGAAGGGTTGGGAATTCTCCCTGGAGGGTTACTGGAAGGCGATGAACAACATCCTGGAGTACAAGGACGGCACGCTGATGCTGGGGACCTCAGACGGTTGGGAGAAACGCGTGGAGATGGGCCGGGGCACGTCCCGCGGCATAGAGTTGTTGATCCAGAAGACGGCGGGCAAGACTACGGGATGGCTCGCATATACCCTGGCCAAGAGCGACCGGCATTTCCCGGACGGATCGATCAACAACGGCCTGCCTTTCCCCTATAAATACGACCGCCGGCATGCGCTGGACATCAGCATCGACCACAAATTCAACGAGCGCTGGAACATCAATGCGGTCTGGTCGTTTGCGACCGGTGGCACGACGACCGTTCCCGTGCGGGAAATCAGCGTCCTGCGGCCGGACTCCCAGTCCGGGGAATGGACCTATCTGCCGACGGCTCAGTACGTGGACCACCGCAACAACTTCCGCATCCCGCCGAGCCACCGGCTCAACCTGGGCGTCAATTACCACAAGAAGAAACGCCACGGCGAGAGCGTATGGAACCTCAGCGTGTACAATGTCTACAACCAGATGAATCCGAACTTCGTCTTCATGGACTACGGATCGGATTATGATGAGAACGGTAATTACACGGGTACGAGCCTCAAGATGAACAAGATTACGATCCTGCCCATCCTGCCGTCCCTGAGTTACACCTTCAATTTCTGAGCGCCATGAAAAGAGTTTTGTTTTTGATTGCGGTCGCGGCGCTCGGTTTGCTGGCGTCCTGTGAGAATACCATCCGTTACGAATATGACCGGAACGACGGACAGATTACGGTACTGTCCCAGATGTACACTTCGGAAACGGAGCATACCGTTTTCCTGTCGATGAGCTATCCCGACCGGGTGGATTCCCTGCCCGGGGCGACGGTGGTCTGCTGGGTCAACGGGGAGAAGTTTGTCGCGGAAGAGCAGCCGGTCCCGATGGAGGAGTACTATGATCCGGGCTTTTATTATGAGACCCGTTCGGATGCGGTAGTCCTGCGGCGGCGCCACCAGCTGTTTACGGAATACTGCTTTTCAGCGCAGTTGCGTCCGGGCGACGAGGTGCGGGTGGAAGCGTCGAAAGGTTCCCTGAAGGCATGGGCCGAAGTGACGGTGCCGCAGCCAGCGACTCTGGTCCGGGTGGATACCAGCCGGGTCGTCCGGACGCACAGTTATGCGGATATTGACGGGACGGACACTTATGAGGCAGCCTATATGGAGATGGCGGTTACGGTCCGGGATATCCCGGGTGAGGACAATTATTTCGTCCTGTCCGGCAACCACCTGACGGAAGGTGAGTTCCGTCGTTTTGACGAGTCCGGAGCCGTGGACAGCACGGCGTATTACCGCTCAGAGGACCGGGAAATCGATTATCAGACCTTCCATGATACGATCCTGGAGGACGGGTATTCAGCGGGCGAAGCCAGCAGTTTGCTGGATGAGTTATTGGCGACCAACCAGATGCATTGTTTCTCGGATAAGGAGTTCCGGGATGGGGAGGCGGTCGTGCGGCCTTACTTCGATGCGGATTATTTTACCTGGCGGGATTATAACTATTACTGGATCTGTCCCGGGACGCATGAGGGAGACCTGCATTCAAGCTTTACTCTTTATCTGAGGACCATCAGCCGTGATTTCTACAACTACCTGCGCGCGCTGAATAATATGGAGACCTATGGCTATGATGTCACGCCCATCATCGAGCCGACATCGCTCCCCAACAACGTGACCGGCGGATATGGCCTCGTCTCCGTCGGAGCCGACCAGTCCGTCACCTTTGACCTCGGCACCCGCCACATCGTCCACGACCCGTCGCAGGGGGTTTATTACTAGTTTTTGCTCAAATAGTTTGTTTGAACAAAATATTTGGCTATTTTTGGAATAGCCAAGGGGGGGGGTTGTAGAAATGGCTACTGTGCGAATCCCGGAACAGCACCAATAACCATATACCTCATGATATTTAAAAGGCTTTTTTGGGTCATTCTGATCCTTGCCACGTCCTGTGTACGCTCTTATGACGTCGTCGTCGTCGGAGGCACGCCAGGAGGCATTATGGCGGCAGTTTCCGCCGCCCGCATGGGACAGTCGGTACTCCTTTTGGAACGGACGGACAACATCGGCGGCTTGCCGGCCAACGGTCTCGGGGCGACCGACATCGCGACCCGGGGCGCGACGACAGGCCTGTTCCTCGAGTTTGTCAACCGGATCCAGGCGTATTATGTCAGTACTTACGGGCCCGACTCCCAGCAAGTGAAAGATTGCTCTTCCGGTTATCATTTCGAACCCAGCGTCGCATCGAAAATCTTTAACGAGATGCTGGCGGAATGCCCCGGCATCAAGGTCCGGACGATGCGCCAGTTCGACTGTGATGCGTCCCGGATAGTGATGACGGACGGGCGCATCGATGAGATTGTCATCCTGAACCGGAAATCCGGCCGTCTCGAAAAATACAAAGGAAAGGTTTTTGTCGACGCCACCTACGAGGGTGACCTCGGCGCGGCCGCCGGTGTCCCCTTCCGCATCGGGAGAGAGGGGATGGATGAATTCCATGAGCCGATTGCCGGCAAGGTCTACAAGTATTGGGGAGGCCCTGTCGGCCCCGGAACCACTTACGAAGCGGACGGCACGATCCAGGCCTATAATTACCGGCTGTGCCTGACGCAGGACAAGTCCAACCAGGTGCCGTTCCGGAAACCGGCCCATTACGACCGTAACGAGTACGTTTCCCTGATCGATGATATTCTGTACGGCTATCACACGGGCGTCAAGTCGATGGCCGTGACCCAGGAGCAGAGGGATGCCAACAAGGACACGATCCTCGCCGGCGGACGCACGCAGATCCCGGATGACCGTTGGGGCATCGCCAAGATTACCAACATGGTCCGTCTCCCGAATGGGAAAACCGATGCCAACAACCAGCACATGGCCTTCATTTCAACGGACCTGCCGGAAGAGAACCAGCCCTGGCCGACCGCATCCTGGGAATGGCGGGACCAGTTCGCCCAGCGCCTGCGGGAATACACGGAGGGTCTTTTCTGGTTCGCCGCCCACGATGAGCAGCTCCCGGAGCAGTTCCGCCAGGCTGTGCAGGAGTGGGGTTTCGCAGCCGACGAGTATCCGGACAACGACCACTTCCCCAGACAGGTCTATGTCCGGGAAGGCCGTCGTTTCGAGGGAATGTATTTCTTCACGGCCAATGATGCAGAGGCACCGACCGACCGGGGACCGGTCCATCGGGACGCCGTCACGTCCAGCCATTATGCGCTCGATTCCCATGCCCATCATAAACGTGAGGCAGGCCGGATCCATCTGGACGGATTCCTGTCCTATCCGACCCGCGTATATAATGTTCCCTACGGCGTCATCGTACCCAGGGATGTGGACAACCTCCTGCTGCCGGTGCCTGTTTCCGGTTCGCATATCGGATTCTCCACTTTGCGGATGGAGCCCTGCTGGATGGCACTGGGACAAGCTGCCGGTACGGCGGCTGCCCTCTCCATCCAAGAAGGGACCTCCGTCCAGCGGGTTTCCGTCCCTAAACTGCAGGACGAGCTGCTGAAGCAGGGGGCGACACTCGTCTATATGGGCGGGCATTCTCCTGCCGACGAGGATTTCATCGCCCTCCAGAAGGAGGCGCTCTCCCGGGCCACCGAGTCCGGCAACTGATATTGACATTTACCCATTAACACTTATTATCAAACCATTATGTCATCAAGGATTCACCAATGGCTGAGAAGGGGACTGTACTCCTGTCTTCTTCTTATGCTGTTCGCCCCGGCCTATGCTTCGGGTGGACAAAACGACCAAAATGACCGGAAAGTGACCATCACC
>JAEEGH010020054.1_pt1 | contig 13946 bp, 15 predicted proteins | sample 9134181 | NCBI WGS metagenome assembly JAEEGH01 (sample SAMN16246544, study PRJNA631951) | gut metagenome | biome: gut microbiome; feature: rumen; material: DP-attached | host: Bos | place: Iran: Karaj | collected 2018-10
CCAATAGCACCACCAATCAGTGAACCCCTGATTCTGTCTTGTAATGTATTCATAACGTTTCAACTTTATCACACCCCAAACAATTTACAATAATCTATTTCTAATAACCTCTTCGGCTTCTTTACGAAGTATCTCAAGTTTCTTATAATCATCTACCCATTGAAACTTAACCAGCACATGTCCCTCTGTATCTATAAAACCATAGATTTCAATTTCTTCGTCCGCAGTCATACCGTATCCGTCATCATCCATATAGTAGCGTCCATCAGGATTAAGCTGCCAATCAACTTGTGCGATACCATTCTTGAATCCACATATAAACGAAGGAAAATGAAAAGATAGCCATTTTGCCCTACAGATTGCATCCTCAGGTAATTTTCTGAGCGATTTCCAGTCAATATCATCTTCCGTCACTGTAACGAGCTTTTCAGAGTCATTCATAAACTCGAAGGCGGTTTTCTTGTTGTGGTTCAATACCATCCAAGGTTTGTACCATCCCCAGAAATTCTTGTGAAGTACAGCCATGCCCTCACCCAAATCCCTATATTGATACACATCCGACTTGTAGGTGTCCGTCTGTAGCAACTCATAGAGTTTTTCTTCCAAACTCTTGTCACCAGTCATTTTACTCAGTTTCTTGTATATGCTCATTGTTTCCTCTTTCTTTTATCATGATATTTATTAATTCCACACCAGAAAATCGTATTCGATTCCTTTTTCCTCACACCATTTCCTAATGTAGAAGTCGGTACTGCCTTTATGAGTGTGGAAACGCTCATAGATGGCAGCAACCAAATCCTTCCCATTCTTGGTGCCTGTACGGAGCATCAGTTTCTTCGTGTTCTCATTGTCCCAGATGTAGTTGTGTTCCACCCTACCATGACGGTTGTATTCATAGTCCATCTCACTCCCCCAGTAGTAATGGTTCATGCCACACTGTCCATCATCATATACGAAGTCGAGGAGGTTGCCGACTTTACCTTCTACTTCATGCAGCACCACCTCATAGTGCTCATGTTTGGGTTTATACCCATAGTATTTCTTGTGTCCCATATCCGTTATTCTGTTATCAGTTCGTATGGTGTGTACTCAGGAAACCAACGGTCGAGAATGTCATCCACCTTGCGCTCCATTTCCGGCGTAATATGTTTGCATACTCGCTGGTATGCTACGGAAATCGAGGCTATCTCGTCGAGCCATCCGATGATGGGTAGCCGTTTCGCATCGAGGATGTCAATGGGAAACACAATGTACGACAGTGCCGAGAAAATCAGCATCTTGTCCGCCTTTGGCGTTTCCTTGCTTTTCATCACATAGTACAACAGCAACATTGGCCGCGTTGTCGTTCTTCCTGCCTTACGTGCAAACATGCTCAGTCTGTCCCAAAGCACTGTGTAATTTATAATAGTTGTACTGCTCATAGTCTCTAATTTTTAATGATTTATTGTCATAGAGTGCAAGAGCATTGAAAATCTATCAGTTAAATACTTTATTTTCACTCATTAGCATTGATAGCCAGTCTTAGACCAATATCGGGTAAACGCGATTTTTGATCGAGGGCAATAACATCTTTCCCATTTCCCCTAATATCACATTCGTATGAACCTCCACATGCGTATTTAATCGTATATTTAATCGTATTCCAGTAAGTCTCATCGGAGCACCATTCATACACATTACCGCTCATATCATAGATTCCTAATTCGTTTGGCTGCTTTTCTTTCACAGGATGAGTGTGACTTTCAGCATTATCAAGATGCCATGCTACATCATCTTTATCATTGCTACCTGAATAAAGAAAGCCCTTACTCTTTAGTCCTCCTTTTGAAGCGAATAACCATTCTTCTTTTGTTGGAAGCCTAAATTTTCTTCCTGTTAATTCGTTAAGCTTTTCAAGAAACTCTTGACAATCTTCATAACTTACCATTTCTACAGGTCGAATGTTGTAAAAAGTAAAGAAATCAATGATTTTGTTCATTATACCTTTGGGGGAGGGCCTTTTCTCTTTGCTGTGAAATGAAGGATTGCTCCCCATTATATCTCTCCATAATGATTGTGTTACAGGTACTTCACCAATTTTGAACCCTGGTTTTCCTTGCCTTTCTACATATATCATTTTGAACTTCGAACCTTTCAATGACACAGTTTCATTCAAAGTAACTTCTACTGATAATGAACACAATACACTAATTTCATTCATTATTAGAAGATGATGCATGTCTTTCCCCATTATGGGTAATGGTATTTCTATGGTGGCTATTTCTCCTATTTTATAATAGTCTAACCGCAATTCTGTTTTGCTAAATATCTTGGTGTCATTATCAAACACTTTTATTGTGAAGTTTTCATTGTCAATCTTCTTTACCTTCATCTCAACTATAATGGAACTTTTACCTATTTGAGCCTCCTCAATCTTTATGGTTTCACAGCCTATCTCACTACTACTACCGTCGACTTTAATAGCGAAATGTTCAAAATCAACATAATCCGATAATAATGGCTTCTCAAGTTGTACATTTCTATTAGTAAAGACGGATACCAATTGCTCCATCAAATCGCTATTTGAAAGATTCTCAGGAATGTTATTCAAAATGTCTGCAAGACGTTTCTCGTCTTCTGTTTTCCCTTCTGAAAGCCAGTCTGTAAGAACCCCATCTCTGTGCAGGGTTAGTAATTCTTCATATATAGAACTATTTGGCGAAAGTGAGGCATCAAAATATTTTTTAAGTTGATCCAGATTTGAACAAACCGAGTTGTCAATAAATAAAATTGTTCTCATAATATATGCTAATACTTTAAAAAGGTTATTGCCCGAACCACCTTATTATCAATCATCAATTGCATATTGTCATTTCTTTCTCCGACAATAAATGGTCCCATTGTTATAGTTACTATTTGTCCAACGTATTTGTCTTTCAGCGAAATATCGTTTTCAATCATTATACCATAACCAGAATCATTTTCCTCTGACAATTTCATAATGAACAATTCGTTATCTACTTTCTTGATTTTGAGTTCAATGTCCAATGTCAATTCAGCCCAATGTTTGTTTGTCACAGCAGATATTGGACAAGATGACATATTAATTTTCCACGATATATTATTATGGTCTTCCTCTTCTATATCTATTGGAATATCATTTGTTTTGCATCGAATAGCGTTTATTTCAAAGAAAAGCGAATAGATAGGCTTTGACACACCCGTCATATCATCCAGCAAAACCCCAATTATAGCTTGTATCAATTCGTTATTTGGTAGTTCAGGTGAAAGTTCAGTAAGAGCTGTCGATATGGATATTTCGTCTTCGGTATTACCTTCCGCAAGCCATTGAGCAAGTTCCCCATCCCTTTGTAAGGTTAGCAAATCCTCATATATTGGGGTGTTGGGGATCAGCTTTTTTGAAACAATTTTACGCAATTGTTCTAAAGACGAACAAATGCAATCATTAAAATACAATATAGTTTTCATTCTTTTATAAATTCTGACTAAAATGTGTTTATAAAAAAATACAGATTCTTCACAAGAATTGCATGATACTGAGACTCTTGTTAAGAACCTCATTTTTTATAGACTGTGATTTCCTCAAGTGTTCCGCTTTTGTACCTTGCGTTATCAATTTTATCATACCCTGAACAATTACCAGAATAAAAGTTCAGTGTACAAATATATTCGCCTGTTTCTTTTATTAACTCATCCTTGTAGGTTGCAGAATTATCGGAAGCTTTTACGATATTTGCAGCCACATCTCTTGCCAATGATAAATGCGGAAACAGTACTCTTGTCATTATCGAAGATGGCCGTATTATAGACTCAAATGCTTGACTAACTACATTCAATTTTAATGAAGATTTTCCTGGCTTAAACCCCATATTAATTAGGATGTCATATATCTGATAGAAGCCATAATTGTCAGCATCTTCTTTTTTAAGAAGGAGTACAATTAGAGAATGAAATGCTTCTGTACCTTTTACAGTTTTTATTCCTGATAAAAAACCATTGTGGAATATCAGACTTGCCCCCTTATAATTTGCTGTACCATTATCTTCACACTGAAAATCTTTTGCTGTTGTCAATCCTAACCTAACTTTATCTAATCTAAAAGCCTTATAGTCATCAAATTTAACATAGGCTTTTTCACTCTTTATCACAAAAAGATTGAAGCGACAAATACGCTCCGAGATTGAAATAATTTCCATTTCATGAAAGTCGTAATCAATAGAAGGAAAGGGCAGACTTACACTTATCACAGTCCCATGTTTTAAGCCTTCAAGTGACAACTGTTTTTCCTCATAATGCCCACTTTTATTTTCTATTAATTTAAAAGGAAGAAGTTCATTGTCAACTTTCTTTATCTTCAATTCCAATGAAACTACGGACGCTGATAATTCTTCTTTTTCGACTAATATTTCATCTCTGCTGTCAGAATCCTTTATTTCAAGTTTTCTTTTGCTATTTATAAGAGATACCTTGAGGATGTCTATATAGGTAGAAAACGAAGGCTTAATAATTTTCCCTTCTTCAACAAATATTTTAGTTAATTGTTTTATCAACTCACTATTTGGTGTTGATTTTGACAATTGGTTTACCTTGTTTGCCAATGCTTTTTCTTCTTCGGTATTACCTTCTGCAAGCCATTGAGCAAGTTCCCCATCCCGTTGTAAGGTTAGCAAATCCTCATATATTGGGGTATCGGGAGATAATTCCTTTGAAAAAAGGTTGCGTAACTGCTCTATAGAAGAGCAGATGGTGTCGTTTATATATAGCAATGTTCTCATTTAATTAACGTAATAATAAGTTCAAAGTACTAAACGTATACCTATATAGTTTATCCAATTATCGGAGTTACTATAGCAACGATTTGAAGAGCGACAAATTACAGTTCCATAGCCTGAATTGTAATGTCCGTACCAGCATCCACCTCGGCAAACGCGAGAATCGCCGCTTTTTGCACCTGTAGGATTGATTTGAGGAATGTCATTGTAATAGCCCCACCAATCTTGACACCATTCATAAACATTGCCACTCATATCATACAACCCCAATTCATTCGGTTGCTTTTGTCCAACAGGATGGGTACTAACATCGTTAATCCAAGCCACATCATCAATAATATTACTACCTGCATACTTGTAGCCTTGGCTTCGATTGCCCCCACGTGCTGCATATTCCCACTCTGCCTCAGTGGGCAGTCGAAAATTTTTGCCTGTTAAAGCATTAAGCTTTCTTATAAACTCTTGTCCCTTATCCCATTCAATATTTTCTACAGGTCGCTTATTTCCTTTGAAGCAAGACGGATTGTAGTCCATTACAGACAACCACTCATCCTGTGTTACTTCATATCTCCCGATATAAAAATCGCTTAATGTCACCAGGTGTACAGGTTTCTCGTCATCAGAGGCTTCGCTACCTTGTTCTGGGGTTGCACCCATTGCGAACGTCCCCCCTTCTACAAAGACCATATTAATTTCTATATCATTAACTTTAATAAATAATTCAGAAGGATTAATCGTTATCTCCGCTAAGTTCACATTGTCTACAAATAAAGAATAAGTAGTACGGTTTGTCAAATTACAAGGATCAGTTTCAATAGTAACTATCTCGCCTACATTCTTGTCAATTAACGAAATCTTATAATCGCCTAACAGTTTGATATCAAATGATTCGTTATCTGTCTTAATCACTTTAAAATCGATTAGAAATTTTGCCTCACAATTTTGTGGTACACCTGTTATAATACCTAGAAAACGATGTGTAGATAATTCTTCAAAATTTAGAATTTCATCATTAGCCATACATCGAATCTGTTGTAATTCTATGTAAGTTGAGAAATGTGGCTTTCGCACCTCTTGCGCATCATCTACAAAGATCTGCCTTATTTTATTCACCAGTTCACTATTGGGAATGTCTACTGGCAAATCGTTAAGTTTTTTGGATAGTTCGATTTCTTTAGAGCATCCTTCAGCAAGCCATTGCACAAGTTCCCCATCCCGTTGTAAGGTTAGCAAATCCTCATATACTGGGGTGTTGGGAATAAGATTCTTTGAAACAATTTCACGTAATTGTTTCAAAGAAGAACAGATTGTATCATTTATATATAATAATGTTCTCATTACTGCATCAATGAAATAATAAATTAGGAAAGATTGAAAACTCAGAGGACCAAACGCAGCCCAGTGATCTGGTCTCTCCTTGTAGGCTCGGAATGGGCGCGAAACGAAGAGCGGCAGCCTCCCATGCCGCTGATCCAGCATCCACCACGGATTATACGGTAATACCCACTACTTGGACCTGTTGGATTTGTTTGCGCTTTGCTGCTATAGTTGCCATTCAAGTCTTGACACCATTCAAAAATGTTGCCACTCATATCGTACAAGCCTAATTCGTTAGGCTGATTTTGACCAACGGGATGTAGAAAACCGCCACTATTACCATCGTACCATGCAACGGTATCTATATTGTTACTTCCAGCATATTCAAATCCATTGCTTTTTTTCCCGCCACGCGCAGCATATTCCCATTCGGCTTCCGTCGGCAGGCGGAAATTCATGTTCGTTAGCCTATTCAATTCACGGATGAAATCCTTACAGTCTTTTTCCCAATCTACATACACAACAGGCAGTTTTTCCCCCTTGAAATAATCTGGCGATGGATTGTTGCCCATAACAGCCTGCCAAAGTTCTTGAGTCACCTCATACTTGCCAATGTAGAATGTGTTTAATGTTACCTCGTGAGCGGGCCTTTCGTCATCGTCTGCGTCACTGTTTTGGCTGGATGCGCCCATCATAAACTTGTCCCCCTCCACTCTAACCATTTCAAATTCAACATTATTAACTTTAATGAACAGTTCAGAAAAAGACACCACAATTTCTGCTAAGTTCGCATTATCAACTAATAATGAATAAGTAGCACCATTTTCCAAAGGAAAAGAATTAGTTTCAATAGTAACAATCTGTCCAACATTCTTGTTAATTAACGAAAGCTTATAGTTGCCTAACAGATTGATGTCAAATGATTCGTTATCTATCTTTGTCACTTTGAAATCGATTAAAAATTTTGCATCGCATTTTTGTGACATGCCTGAAATTATACATTGAAAACGATGTTGCGTTAATTCTTCAAGACGTACAATTTCACCATTCGACACGCATCGTATTTGCTGTAATTCTATAAAAGATGAGAAATGTGGCTTTTGCACTTCTTGTATAGTTCCTACAAAGATTTTCCTCATTCTATTCACCAGTTCGCTATTGGGAATATGTATGGGCAAATCGTTAAGTTTCTTGGACAATTCGATTTCTTCAGCACTTCCTTCCGCAAGCCATTGCGCAAGTTCTCCATCCCGCTGTAAGGTTAGCAAATCCTCATATATTGGGGTGTTAGGAGTAAGATCCTCTGAAATAATGTCACATAATTGTTTCAGGGAAGAACAAATGCAGTCGTTGATACATAATACTGTTCTCATATATCTGAAATGAATAATTATAGTGCAAGACGTAATCCTATATATGGGGAGCTGCCATAAGGAGGGGCTGAATCACGTCTGGAAACACGACAATTCCAATAATTAAAATGACAACACCCCCCTCGTGTTACTCTATAAATACCACCAAAATTACCTGTCGGATTAATCATGTCCTGCTTAGTGTATTCATTATACCAATCATGACACCATTCTCGCACGTTGCCACTCATATCATATAACTCCAGCTCATTGGGGACTTTCAAGCCAACATCGTGAACATGCCCATTGCTATTACTATCAAACCAAGCAACATCCTCAACCTTGTTCCCCCCAGCATATTTATAACAATTACTATGAATACCACCACGAGCCGCATATTCCCATTCCGCTTCGGTTGGAAGTCGAAAGCCCTTACCCGTCAACTCATTTAGTTTACTAATAAACTTTTGGCAGCACTCCCAACTAACATTCACCACAGGTCGTTTTGCCCCTTTAGCTTCGCAAGGAGATGGGTTGTCTCCCATAACAGTCCGCCATAATTCCTGTGTTACTTCGTACTTTCCGATAGCAAAATCACTTATTGTCACCTTGTGAATTGGTCTTTCATCAGAATAGGCATCATCACCTTGTTCTGAGGTTCCTCCCATAACGAAAGTGCCTCCCTCTATATGAACCATTTCAAATTGAATATCGCCAATCTTAATTACACTTATTGAATCTCTAATATTAACCGTAGCAATTAATTCATTATCTATGGACAATTTTAATAATTTATCTGTCAAAAGAGCACATGGCATTTCTATTGTTTCGATCTGACCTATACTTTTTCCAAAAAGTGAGAGTTTATGAGTCTTTGTGAAACTCACATCAAAAACCTCATTATCTATTTTTATAATTTTGAAATCCAAAAGAAATCTCAACTTACAATTCTTAATTGAGCTTCTTTTTATCGTACCATCATAATGATTAGGAGTGTTTTCAACTAATTCTATAAGAGTGTCATCGTTCATACATCGAATCTGTTGAAATTCAATGTAGTTTGAGAAATGTGGCTTCAGAATCTTTTGCGCATCACCTACAAATATTTTCTTCAATCTATTCACCAGTTCATTATTGGGAATATTTATGGGCAAATCGTTAAGTGTTTTGGACAATTCGATTTCTTCAGCACTTCCTTCCGCAAGCCATTGCGCAAGATCACCATCACGCTGTGCAATTAGCAAATCCTCATATAATGGAGTTCCCGGTATCAACTCCACAGAAAAGAATTCTTGTAATTGCTTAAGTGAAAGACAATAGCAGTCATTGATATATAATACAGTCTTCATCCTTTTAATCCGCAATTTTTACTGTGACTCAAAAGCTTTACTTTGTGGCTTTCTTGAAATTGTAACGTTTCTGAGTAAACATAATGCGTTCAATATTCGTCCACTCTGATTCGTTTTTCTGTTCCCTTTTGTTACCAACATATTCTTGGTATTCTTTGCTCTTCTGATTAGCCATAACCGAGTCTTTAATAATAGTTACCGCTTGGGAAAAATCTTCCTGACGGACTTTCACCTTGATTGGATTATTATTTTCTGGATTTTGACTTTTTGCATCTACATACTCACCAAATTTACTTTCAACAACCATATTGACAGTACTCTTAATCTCTGCTCCAGAGAAACCTCCGTATTCGCCTTTCATATCTTTCACGACACTGTCAAAATCGCTAATCTCCGAGAAATCAAAGATGCTATTCTCATCATTTCGATATGCCTCTAACGTTTTCAATAGAATTTCCTTTCGCTCTTTCTCATTAGGGAAATCCACGAAATACACCTCATCGAAACGTCCTTTACGCATAAACTCGGGCCGCATCACATCATTAGCTGTTGCAACAATGAATACTGGCGTTGTGCGTTCCTGCATCCACGTTAAGAAATGTCCCATAAGGCGCATGACAAGCATATCGCTGTTTTGACCATTAGAACCTGCAAATGCCTTTTCGATTTCATCAATCCACAGGACACAAGGGTGTGCCGCCTCAGCGGTAGCGAGAGCATTTCGGAGATTGGTTTCACTTTCACCGACATACTTCCCCATCAGCCTATTAACATCCAAGCGCAACAAAGAAACCCCGAACTCATTTGCTATAGATTTCGCTATCATAGTCTTGCCACATCCTGGCATACCGATAATCAAGACACCTTTAGGCAGATTCACTCTGTTTGCTTGAGCTTCATTAAGATGTGTGAAGATTTTGGCTTTACGTCTTAAATCATCCTTTAGTATTTCCAATCCACCGATTTGATCAAAACTCTCATTGGCATCTACAACCTCAATAATACCCGATTTCCTGACAATATTCTTTTTCTCCTCCAAAGCCAATCGCTTGGTTTTGGCAGATATTTTCATACCAGTACGAACTAAGGCAGAATAGAGAATTTGCTGTATTTCATATAGTTGTAATCCTTGGAGAGTGCGGCACAAATCTGTCCTGACCTCTGCTTCGTTATTAGTATGGCGAGCTGATATTGGATATTCATTAATAAGTTCCATTATCTCATCGTAGTCTGGAGCCTTTATGTCGATAACCGTGATGTACTTCTCTATCTCTTTTGGCAAAGAAGTCACTTCTTTGGGCGAAACGATGATAATGGTAGAAGCTTTGTCGATTTCACCCTTTTCATATTGATATGCAAATGAAGCTAAAAGACTTTGAATCTCACTGTCAATGAGTTGAGATGAAAAGTTTTTTAATACTAACAGGACTGGTTCTTGAATTTTGTTCCTGTTAACTATATCTTTAAGAAGACTTGACGCATCATCGTAATTGGACATATCATTATCCAATTTCTTGCTTTCAAACTTTACAATGCAATTACGACCACTATCAAATTCTATGACATTGTCTTCAAAAGATAAGTCAAAAATTCTATGTCCATCTTGTGGTTGAATAACTTCTTTCAAAATTTCATCCACAAAGTGATAATGGAAATGTGGTATATATACAATTGGACTGCTTAGGATGGCTGTCGTTAGTTGATTTTTGAATTCTTTTTTCATACCAATATGAATTTAGAATGGCCAGAAACTTTTAACATAGTCACGCACTTGTCTTGCTGCCTCCTTAGTTTTGTTGACAACTTTATTGACAACAGGGCTTACCTTCTCAACAAGTTTGCCAATTTTCTTTCCAATTGTTGTGGATTTTATGAATGAATAGCAATTTTTTATCGTTTTAATAGCCGCTTGCTTCACGACCTTGGCAGCTTCAACAATTGGCTTCTTTACTTTTTCAGGCAAGAACTTCCATATTAATCGACTTCCAAGGGCTACGCTTCCACCAACAGGGCCAGCAACAAGAGTTGCGAAAGCTGTAATTGAAACGTTTTTAGCCAGCCCTTTTGCCATTCTTATTTTAGCTGCACGCTTAACAATAGCCAAGTTCCTTTTGCGCTTATTATACACTTTTTGTGGAAGATTCTTTTCCTGAGCATGATATTCCAATTTAGCATAACGGAGTGCTTCACGAACATCGCGAGCAGTGTTTCGTGCTGAACGTTCTTTGTTAAAATCTGGAATATTAGGATTGTCGTATACAGCTTTAGCAGCAGCGACACTAATGATTTTCTCAACGGTTTTCTCAATAGGGGCATCTAATGGAGTAGAAAAATACTCCAAAAGAACAGGGTTCTCAAAAACGCTTTCATCTACAGGGAAAAGGGCATATTGATTATATTGCCGCAGTGTAGAGAAAGCTGCTTGAATATTACCTAATTCATTGAAATAATGTTTGCTCATACTTCTTCCTCCTTTTTATCATCAGTATTACTTTCTTCCTGAAATGACAAAACAGACATCTCCTCTTCTAAACTATCTGCCTCTGACTCGATTTCTTTTTCAATACCATCTTCTACCTCCTGCTTGACCAGCTCTATTTCTTCGGGTGTCGCATTTGGATACATCTCCTTGGTTACGGTTTCAATTTCACGTTCTAACCATTCTCCAGAATCAAGTCCTGAATTTTTAAGGTCATTCATTAGTCTGTGTTCCAAATCAACTTCCTCACAGATATCATTGATGACTTTTTTTTCATCTTCTGTACGACCCTGTTGAATCAGTATGTTATCTATGTCTTTGTCATCTTTGCCTAAAGTTAACTCAAAAAGAGAGCATAGATGTTTAAAAAAAGATTGTTGTAATTCTGAAAATTTGCTCATAATACAAAATAGTTATAATGCATTGTTTAACTTCGATTTTGCGCTTTCGTATGCACTTCTTGCACTTGAATAATTACTTTTTGCATCATTCAGGTGGCGCACCGCATTGTTGTAGTCGCCATTGGCGATATGTTCTTTCGTGTTATTCAAACTAACCTTTTGCTCCCATTCCTTTACATCGTGTTCGCGACATTTCATTTCATATTCTGTTCTTGATACCTCGTTCTTTAGCTTGCTTATTTCAGCATCAGTATAGTGGGAGCCTTCAAAAGAAGGTTCGTATCCATTTTTGTTATGAACATCATTCATAACTTCATCAAGAAACTCATCATCTTCTTTGCTACCAAAGACAGTATCATCAGTGTCTTCAAGGTAATCTATTGATGAGAGTCCATCATCATCAATTTCATAATCATCAATCAATAAATCTTCCATACTTATTGTCGTTTAAAAATCAATATCCAAGTCATCTAATTCGTCAATGTCATCATCAAGGTTCTCTTCGTCACCATCTGTCAAAGAATCTCCACTGTCCACATCTTCCATATAATCGGTTGCTAAATATGCAGACATAGGAGTGGGTTGCATACGAGAAATAAATTCTTCAAAGACAGGCCTATTACTGACATCGTGTAAATAAGCATAGTTATCAACAAAATAGTCGTAGGTCATATTCCCTATAACTGGCAAATGTTCAATCCCTTCTCCAAATGAATCGAATATGTTAGGAACTGCTTGGTCTGTTGTTACCATATAGAAATGAGAGTCGTTTGCAGCATCAACAAATTGGGAAAGAGAATATTCTTTACGTAAGTCGCCTGTGCCAGGGTCTGTTATAATTACCTTAACATTATGGGGATCGTCCGTGTTTATTCCGCTTACAATAAGTGCGTGGTCTGCTCCTCCAATACCAGGAATTAGGTCTTCCATTTTTTCTTTAAAGCCATAATGCCATAATTCTCCAGAATCTACGCCCATAATGACCTCGTGCCCTTGTCCCAATTCATTCATGATATTGCAAATATTGCCATTGACATATTGGTGAACATGAACTCCATGTAATTCCAATAGTTTCCCTACGTTTTCCATCGAAGTTCCTTGTCCAGGAGTGTACCATCCATGGTTTATAGCTTCAGTCCTAAGCTCTTCTTCAGAAATGTGGATTCCAAATCTTTCAAGTACCAGTTGCTGTGATTTTATGGCACATGTATCTGGATAAGATTGGCGAACATAATCAGAAACCTGATTAAGTGCATCTTCTCCATAAATTGCAAAAGCTTTATTTGTACTCATAACACTTTCATTTATCTCTTTGTCTGTTCCTATAGGTGGTAATCCCAGCTCCCAGAATCCCATATCGCCAGAATGAATATCCCAATCAAATTTTGCGTCCGAAACAATCTGGAAACTCTCTATATCACAGTTTATATCTTTAACAGAGTCAACCAACTGACTTAATCTATCATCATTATCAATTAATATTTCCACACTCTGAAGTTCTGTCTCATTAAGTGAGCCTTCAATATAAGCTCCTAAAGTTTCTTCACTTATTGGAAGTTCTTGAATATCTTCAATCAAGCTAAGAATCTCGTTCAAGTCTTTCATACCAGTCCCTCCTTTCTGAGTGCTGCGACAAACTGCGCTTTAGCGAGTTTATGTTTATTATAGTAATTTGGCATAGTCATTGACATTAAGGATGCCGTTTCTTCATTGCTTCGACCATCGACATAACGGTGTTGAATCAACATTCGGTAACGCTGATTTGGCATTAGTTCTATGACGCTTTTTAGATCAAACATATTGAAAGAACTTATATCAAAACCTAAGGAGTGTTCAATGCGGTTCAAAATATCACTTTCGCCAGTTTTCTCTGCTACAAGATCTACTTTTTTAACATAAAGATGGTGACAATAATTCTCCGCAACAATCTTCAGCCACTCTGTTAAAGTGCAACGAAATTGGAATGCGGCAAGTTTGCAGATACCGGTCTTTTTGCCAGGCACCATAATATATACATATATTTCTGCAGCCAATTCATCCCAACTGGCACAATCAGTATAATATCTATCATAGATAGATTTGAATAGCGGGAAACATTTCTTGTATAGAAAATATTTAGTCACCTCACTATCTCTGCGAAGTATCGCCCTAACGATATCTTCATCTTTTAAGAGGTCGTAGTCCATTAACTTCCATTAGGTTTTAAATTAAAATGCGCAGACTGAATCCACGCGCCACCAAGGTTTACCACAACCTAAACATGCCATAGAAACGTC
>JAEEGH010020056.1_pt1 | contig 13945 bp, 4 predicted proteins | sample 9134181 | NCBI WGS metagenome assembly JAEEGH01 (sample SAMN16246544, study PRJNA631951) | gut metagenome | biome: gut microbiome; feature: rumen; material: DP-attached | host: Bos | place: Iran: Karaj | collected 2018-10
GACTTGCATGTATTAGGCCTGCCGCTAGCGTTCATCCTGAGCCAGGATCAAACTCTTCGTTGTAATATTGTTGTACTCAAATTTTTTCTCTGTGTCTCGGGTTCCGCCTTGATGTTCTATTGTGTTCCTTCTAAAAGGTTCCTATCCCTGACGCCGCATCACGCGGCGCCGGTCTTGTGCTGGCCTCAGACTTTCAAAGAACTCGCTTCCGTCTCCCCTCTTCTCTCGCCCCTCGTTCCTTCCGAAAGCGGGTGCAAAAGTACAACCTTTTTGTGAACTGGCAAGCACTTTTTTGCAAAATTTTTCATGTTTTTGCTATCTGGCTGATTTACAACGATTAAAATCATATAAAAACATGAAAATCCACTAATTTTTGCACCTTATTAATATAAAAAAAGGGCAGACACGCAGGTCTGCCTCTACTCTCAACTCTAAACTCTAAACTAATAATTATACCCCTTCCCCATCTTCATCTTTTCCGTCTTATAATGACCCAAATAGACCAAACCAAGGTTGCCGTCGATGGCAATTTCGTCACCCATTTGCAACGTGTGGCCATTGAGTTCTCCACAATGCTTTTCATCATAGACTTGCAACTCAACGCAACTCACCACGCAAACCTTACCCAAACGCACTGCTGTCACAGCAGCATGGGATGTGGCTCCACCACGAGCGGTCAACAGGCCATCACAGTCGAAGATCATGCCGATATCGTCGGGAACGGTGTCGGGACGCACAAGAATGACTTGCGCCTTGCGGTTTTTCTTGCGTAACGCCTTGATATCTTCCTCGTTAAAGGCTACAAGACCGTTCATCGCACCACCACCGATGCCCATGCCCCTACCAATCTGGTTCATCTCAGTAGGCGACTGCACAAAGGCGTTCACCTCATCTTCAAGTTTCAGGTCTTGGTCGCGGATTTGCAAGATATGGAAGTCCTCAGGCTTGTCGGACTCAAAGGTAAATTCCATCTCTTGCGGGCTGTAGCCGAGGTCTTCGGTCAACACCTTCGCAATGGAATAAATCTTCTTATAAATCTCAGGCAAGAGGGTTTGCATTGAAGGACCCTCAAGATTGGCCGCTTTTCTTTGCGTCTCGCCAATAGGCAACGGCTTGACCAAACCACCCACAATATCCTCGCCTTGACTACGCATGGTGAAGTCGCCATAAAGATGTACGCCTGGACGCTCACGGTGCGGGTTCTGCGTGAAGACCACACCCGTGCCCGACACGTCACTTAGATTGCCGAAAATCATCTGTTGCACGATGACAGCGGTACCCCAATTCTCCGAAATGCTCAGATGACGGCGATATGCCAAAGCACGTTCGGAGTTCCAAGATTCGAAGACCATATTCACGCAACCAATGATTTGCTTGAACGGGTCTTGCTCGAATTCAACCTTGTTATCCTCAAGGATTTGCTTATAGGCATAGGCCAATTCCCGCATCTCCACCGCACCAAACTCGCTCTTTTGCCTAACGCTGTATTTCGACTTGAACTTGTTGATTTCCTCATCAAAAACGTCACGGTCGATGCCTTTGGCCATGCCCCAACTTTGCAGCAAACGACGGTAGGAATCCCAAACGGCCCAAGCCTTGCTGCCATCAGTGCCAATGGTTTCCACCAATTCATCGTTGAGACCGACATTAAGGAAAGTATCCATGGCACCTGGCATGGAAATAGCCGTGCCAGAACGCACTGAAACAAGCAAAGGCGCCTCAGGATTGCCAAACTTTCGTCCACTAATACGCTCCAATTCTTCGATATGCTTCCTTATCATGCCATGGATTTCGGTCCGCAGCTCAGGGATGGTGTTGATGGTCTCATTGCGGCGGAAAGTCTCGGTAGTGATAACAAACCCAGGAGGCACAGGCATTCCCAAAAGATACAGTTTCTTCAGGTTGTTGGCCTTGTTGCCGATAAAGACCTGGTTATCCATCAGAGGCGTCTCCTCCCAAAACGGGCTAATCAGCATCTCTGAGTTGTAGGTCATAATATCGCTGATAAGCTTGGGATTCAAGGTGGCTTCCATGGTACGCAATGAATTGAGTATGCGTCCGATGAAGTTGTCTAAAGGCTGCATAAGGAAGGCATCGGAAAGCAGGTCGCGATGGAACTCTTCCGATTTCTTGCTGATCAAAGCCACCGTTTCGCGCTCATTGAGTTTCCCATCAGGGTCAAAAAGCTGTGGAATGACTATCTTCAGCGGATATTCATACGATTTCAGGAAGTACTTGATGATGATGCGGCGCACATCTTCAGCAATAAACTGGAAGATGTTGATGTACTGGCCGAAAGAGAAGCTTCGTGAGGTCAAACTGTAACGCAACATGTCGAGTTTCGAGTTCAAACTCTGGTTGGTGATGCCGTCGAGTTCGAGACCCTCACGGAAATACTCAAGGATTCTATAGATTTGATTCAGTGTACGCTCCGAGATATAGTCAAGGTTGATGCTTTGCACCACCTTTTCCATGAGTTGGGTGGCGACACGCTCCAAACGGAAGGTCAAGCCCATGGCTTCGAACTTGTTCTCGCGATAGGTGCCATACATCGACGGGATGCCAATGGCAATGTGTCGCTTATGATAGATGTTTTCCCAGCCTTCACTTTGCTCGGGGTTGAAAATCACAGTCTTGAGCTTGTCCATGAAAGCGTAAATCAGGGTCAGTGACTTGCCGAAATCCTTGGCTTTGTACACCTTTTCGAACTCGTCAATCTGCTCATCGGGGATGAAGGGGAAGCTGCGCAGTGAGCTAAAGATGTTGACCGACTCGAAGCTGTACTTCTCTCGGAGGTAAGCATACAAGTCGCGGATGTCCATCAAGCGGGCACGCTCGCGCTGGAAAAGCTCATCCTCCAACTCGATGCGTCGGGCAGCAGAACCGATGAGGTTCTCATAATCGTCGCGCGAAAGCATCAATACGTCCTCGGGGTTGAGGCAAGAAATCTCACACATCATCTGAACAAGGTTGTGGACGTGCACAAACCACGTGCTTTCCTTGTCGATGCTCTCGAAGACGTTGTTGGGCAGGATGGGTTTCAGCAGGTCGAGGTTGCCGTCGCTCCAAAACTTGAACACGTCGAAGGTCAGGCCTATCAGTGTATTGTTGCTTTCGGTGTGCACCTGCTTGCGAAGGAAATGCACCAATTGGTCCTGACGGCCTGAGATTTCGTCCATGTTGGTGGTCACGTTGCGAATCTCGCCCTCAGCACCGATTTCGTTGAAGTAGACAGGAAAAATACGTGTCAGCTGCTTCACCTTTTTATAATAAGGCGTGATGTTGGAGTTAAGCACCTTGGTGATTTCGCGCTGGAAAAGGTCGGTGTCGCTCAAGAAGATGCCGCCGAGTTTCAAGTTAACAATCAAAGCGGAGAGCAACTTGTCCATAGGCGTTTTGGAGTGCTCAATCAGTTCGAGCCACACACGGATGTTCTTGATATGGTTCTCGTCAACGGAAAGCTGCCAATCCTCACCGACAAACACATTGCCAGGGGTGACGAAACCGAAGTCAATCATTTTCTTCTCGAAATAGTTGACGATTTCCTTCTGCTCTGTCTGGTCGACATCGATGATTTTCAGTCCTAAAGTGAGTTGGAAATCAAGGACAGCCGACATATAGTCCTTGCGTAGTTCTTCTGCAAGGTCGAAAATCGTGTCGATGAAAGGTATCAACTGCTCTTGCTGCATCTCATCGATGGCGTCGCGCATCATGCGATCCATGTTCCAAATGAGGCGCTCGCGCTGGTTCTCCATGCCTGGCAAATGAAGCAGGAAAAACACAAAATGGAATTGGGTGATGAAATGTGAAAACGATCTGGCCGATTCAGTGAAGCGCTTGGCCAACTGCTCGAAGTTAGGCATCTCAGTAAGTTTTTCCCAAGTGTCAGCTGAAGTTAATTGGGCATTCAGCTGCTCGAAATAGGGCTTACCAACTTCATTGCACACCTCTTTGATTTCCTCATCGGTCAACATCTGACGTTTGCTCTCCACCCAATTCTCCACCTGCGAAGTCTCTTGCCAATAGCGATAGTTCTCTTGCAGCATCATTCGAAGCAAGTCGCAGGCTTGGGTTTTGAATCTCTCATCTTGAGCTACCTTGTCGAGATAACGTCCAGCGTGTTTGGTGGCTAAGATGAAGACGTCTTTATTGTCCTCAAACGAGTCGTTCAAAATATCGAAAACCAATGCTATTAAGTCATTGCGAGCGAAGCGCGGCAATCCAGTATCTTCGGTTGAGGTCTGGATTGCTTCGTTCCTCGCAATGACGGACGCACCGTCTTGCAATGACGTAAACGTCTTGTCAGCGAACTCCATCAACGTAATAATGATGTTGAGCCTCAATTTGGCAGCAACTTCAGGCTTCAGCAGGCTGTGCATCATCTCTAACGGGATGTTCAACGCATCACCGGGGATATCGTCTCGGGTGTAAAACCAGAAGTCGTCCATGAGCATCTTGCGCAGCTCCTCCGTCACAAAAGTGTGATTCGACAATGGGTGATGGTATTCGGTGATGCACTCCTTGGCACGCTTGTTTATGCCGAAGTATTTGGCCGACAGGTTGATAAATTGTTGGTGTTCTTCGGGGATGAAGATATCTTTATATCTGGTTTGCTCCAGATTGGCCGCAAGGGCTTGTGATTTGAAAGGTTCTGACATGACTATTTTGATAGGAAATGCAAAAATAGGCAAAAAACGACGAAGTTTTCTTTAGAAATTGTATTTTTGCAGTTTCATTTCAACGAACAACAACTAAACACATAACACAATGGAAAAGATTAAAGTAGGTATCAATGGTTTCGGCCGTATCGGCCGCAACGTGTTCCGCATCATCTGCGAACGTCCGAACTTAGAAATCGTGGGCGTCAACGACTTGACGAGCACCAAAGTGCTGGCCCACCTGTTGAAATACGACTCCACCCAGGGCAAGTTCCCTGGCACGGTGGAATATGACGAGACCGCACTCATCGTCAACGGTGTGCGCATCCCTGTCACGGCTGAGCGCGCTCCTCTGAACATCAAGTGGAGCAAGACTCCCGATGTAGTGGTTGAATCCACTGGTGTGTTCCGCTCGAAGGAAAGCAGTAAGGGCGGTTATGGCGACCACCTGAAGGCTGGTGCCAAGAAAGTCATCCTCTCTGCTCCCTCGAAGGACGCTATCGACGCCACCGTCGTGGTCGGCGTGAACAACAACGACCTCACCGATGAGGTGGAATGCGTCAGCAACGCCTCCTGCACCACCAACTGCCTGGCTCCCGTGGCCAAGGTCTTGAACGACCGTTTCGGCATTGAGCAGGGTTACATCACCACCATCCACAGCTACACCAATGACCAAGTCATCCTCGACGGTCCGCACAGCGACCTTCGTCGCGCCCGTTCGGCTGCCATGTCGCAGATTCCGACCACCACTGGTGCCGCCAAGGCCGTAGGTATCGTCATTCCCGAACTGAACGGCAAGCTCGACGGCATCGCCGTCCGCGTTCCTACGCCCACAGGCTCACTCGTCGACCTTGTCTGCACACTGAAGACTGAAGCCACGAAGGAAGAGATCAACGCTGCCATGAAGGAAGCCGCCGAAGGCCCGATGAAAGGTGTGCTCGAATACACTGAGGACCCGATCGTAAGCTGCGACGTCATCCACAATCCACACAGCAGCATCTTCGATGCCCAAAGCACCATGGTGATGGGCAAGATGGTGAAGATCATGTCGTGGTACGACAACGAATGGGGTTATTCCAACCGCATGGTCGACCTGATTGAGATGATGAAATATTGAGTTGAGATTGACCTATGGCCAAGAAATCTAACCAAAAATAGATTTCTTGCAACCCATCCAAAAACACATTTAGGGACGGTGTATGGCATCGTCCCTAAATTTTTTATCCACAGATGGAAAAAACAGACGGTTCCGCCGAATGGCGGAACCGTCCCTTTGTATCAACAAAACACAAACAAGACTACTCTTATTCGTCTTTCTTGCGTTTACCAAGCAGGTAGGCGCCAGCCAAACCAACCAACAGCACTGAGCCGCCACCCACAGGAGCATACCAGTCTTCTCCAGAGTTGTAGTAGCCAGGCAGCTCAACGTCAAAGCTATGGTAGCCGTGACATCTGCTTTCTGCCTCTTCATCCGTCAAGAATACTTGCGCCATGGCAGGGATGCTGGTTAACATAAGTGCAACTGCGATTGTGATAATCTTCTTTTTCATTGTATGGTGAGTTTTTATTGTTCTACAGTTTAACTATTGTACTTTGATTATTGATATGCGACCTCGGGACGCGAGACCCTAGTCTCGCGTCTCTCGGTCAATTGTCTGTTATTTTACCACAATCTTTTGAACCATCGTGTTAGTGCTGTTAGCAATGCTCATCAGGTAGACGCCTTGCGACAGTCCATTAAGGTTGACGCGGTTTTGTTCGTTGCTCAGCGTGGTGCTGTAAACAGTACGACCCATCATATCAGTCACAGTGAGTGAGCCTTGACCCTCAACAACCCAATCCGAACCGTCAAAGAAGGCGAAGCCAACAGAAGGCGTATCTTGGTCTTCTTCAATATCGGTGAAGCGGCCGAAAATCACTTTGAAGCGCGACTTGTATTGGTCAGTTCTGCCAGAGAAGGTGTAACTGTCGTTGGCCAACATGTCTGTTGACACACCCGTAATGTTGTCAACGAGGGTGAGGCTTGAGAAGTTGGCGTTGGCGGTATTCCAGCTGAGGGTGAAGGTGTCGTTCTCCTTAGCGTCAAAGTACAACGGCTGGCTGCCAGAAGTCAAGTCACGGAAGAGGATAGCGAAATCTTCATTGTCGTGACGGAGGTAAAGGCGACCATTCGAACTGCTGACGAAAATCTTCGTGGCTCCGTTGTCCTCCGGACGACCCACTTCCAACACGGCGAGATCCTTGTCGCCTTTGCTGTCAGTGAGGGTGAAGTTAACCAAGGGGTAATTGCGCTGCTCGCCACGGAAACCGCTTGCGCCAGCTGTATGGGAACGCATTTCATTGGTGAATACGGCATTGCCACTGCCAAGCACCTGGATGAAGAAGCCCTGATGCATGTTGATGTAACGGTCGGCAGTGTAGGAGCCATCAGAAGAGCCACTCATATATTGAACCCAAGCATCAAGGTTGGGATCGTAAATAGAATAGGTGTTTTGGTAGAAACTGTTGGCCATAAGATCAGAATTGCCATTTACGAACTCGTCGAAGTCCAGATAGCTCTGATAAGGATTGCCAATCAAGTTGTAGCCTTGACGGCCACTAAATTGGATGCCAGGAGTGAAGGTGACGGGGATGCTGACGGGACCATTATTGAGGTAGCCACGGTTCTGGTGGAACTGAGCAACTCTATCGGGGAATTGGCCTGACCAAGTTGTCATATCTATGGATGCCAGATAACCCTTGCCAGGAATGAAGTGGTCTTCGTTGTCATGAACTCCAAGTTCATTGACATAATCGATATGACCATGGTTGGTAGGCTCGTCATAACTGATATGATCATCAAACAAATCCATATGCCAGTGGCTCAAACCATTACGCCTAAAGTTAATCCAATGGTATTCTGTTTCATAGAAGCAATAGAAGTCGGCGCGGCGGTAACTGATCAGGTCAATGGGATAGAAGGCACGGTCTTCATCATTCTGTTGTAAAGTGAAGATGCAAGGATTCGCTTCGGTACTGTGCAAAACCTGTGTTGTAATACCATAACTCCATCCAAACTTACTATCCTCTAACGAAGAACTGATGAGATGCCAACGTTCGCTTCCGTTTTCGACGTAGCTCTGAAGGGTTTGACCCGTGTAGGCGTCAATTTCACTTGAAGTGCTTTGCAACAGAGAAATGTTCTCGTCGATGTAGACCATAGTACCAGCATCAGTGGAAGTGCTTCTACTCGTATTGTCGTTAACGTAAAGGTTGATAGTAGCACCGTAGATGAAGTCACTTTGGACTTTATTGACATCCTGATTGACATGATAGTTATGTGTACTTTCTCCAACAAATCCACTTCCTTCGCCAGGCAAGAGGGTGTTCACGTTCATGGCACCCGTGTTGTGGCGGTCGAGCATCTGGTCCAAAGTGGCAGCATAGTCGAGGGTGATACCATCGGTGGAAGCAAGACAGGTATAATTGGGTAATGCAAGCACCGGGAAGTCGTCATTGATATCACCTGAACCATGTGCATAATCATAACTACCAGCAGTGGTGCGTTTCCAAGAGGAGCCCTGACCTTTGTTTTCGTTCAATATGTCCAAAAGTGAGCTTCCGTCTTGATAAACGGGGAATTCACCCAACCATCCCCATGAGCCCATGGTCTTGTTGTCATTGGTGAAGTAGTTGTAATAGGTGGGAGAAATAGTTATCGTGTAAGGATTCATTGCACCAACGTCAGGAACAGTGGTGTTCGTTTGTACCAGCACAGGCGCTTGATTTGCGGAAGGACGCGAATAAGTGTTGAGTTCAGGCGTATAGCAATTGGTGATTGTACCGCTGTTGCTGCCGAATACCATTCCAAAAGCAGCCTTGTCGAGATTAGAGTTATAGCGTTCGAAGCGCACATAGCAATTATCAATGGTACCCGAGTTGATACCGGCAAGACCACCGACTGGTTTCTGGAGACTGCCCGCTTCATCAAGATAATTGTAAACACCATTGGTGAAACTATTCGTGAAGCTGCTACGGTTTTCACCCACGCCACCACCTAAGGTATAGGCAGTAAGCGTAGCCATAGCCATAGAGGAATGGATGGTGCCGCCTTCGCGATTAAGTCCAACCAAGCCACCATAGATCAGTGCAACATCACCAGGAACATCATTGTTGCATGTAAGTCTGCCAGCTGCTTCGCAGTTGTAGATTTGACCACCCGTCAACGTGTCGGCGAGAATGCCATGATGGATGAAATGTTCATTGTGATGCTTACCGCGGAAATCAGCATCCAAGATAAAGACATCATGAACAACGCCTTCAGGACCTACGTTGGAGAACATGCCGGGGAAGACCACCATCTGGTTCTCTTGTCCCGATGCCGTCTTAAACCATTTGTCGGCGTTGTTCTTCAATCCGGTAATTATGTGGCCATTACCATCAAAGGTACCTTCGTACGCCAGCTTGACTGAAGGAACATTATTCCCATACTGGTCGTATGTCACATTTCCATTGGCATCCACAAATTGGTTTTGATCATTGCACAAATAACCTGCACCAATGGGCACCCAGTTGTGGGCACTCATATCGATGTCAGCCGTAAGGCGGCCACTAAGCGTAGGATGGGATTCTACAGTGTTGTTTTCGTTGTAGAAAATACGACCGTTCACTTCGCTGATGAACCAAGCCAAGTCTTCGGGCGAGTCAATGTTCATCGGGTCGAAGCCTTCGGGTTCGTATGCAACTACTTCGGTCCAAACATCGCCCAACACATTGGTAATGGGGCGTTCGAATGCATAGGCCACTTGTGAACCGTCGGGCAGCACAAACGTCAATGGGCCGTTGGTTTCTATACCGTCGCCCCAAACACCTTCTTCAACCTCTAACGGAATGGCAATGACTAACTTACGACCACGAGGCTGCTCATGACCTTGTTGGCCTTCCAAACCGCAATACATCTCCTTGAAATTGAAGCCCGTGATACGCATATATTTGGTGGGAGTGGTGGAATAAATAGGATCACCGTTGCCATCTACGATCAAATTGCCATTCTCGTCATAGTTGACAAACTTGACGACCGTAGAAGGCAGGCGGTTCTCAGTGCCACCGACAACCACACCATCAGCATTAAGGGTGAGGATACCCGTATTGAGGGTGTCGGCAAATTGGAAGTTCGTAACATTTCCTTGATTGTCAAATTCAGCATAGGTACATTTAGGAGCCCAAACCTTGATAGAAGAAGCATCTGTGCCTTCGGGCAAGGTGAAATTGGCCGAAACCTGGTCTTGGATAACCGTAGCTGCTGACATCTCAAGCGGCTGGGCACCGCTCTGGCTGGCAAGATTGGTGAAGATGGCATTCAAGTCATCAGGATTGCCGGCAGCGAAATACTTAGGTGACCAAGTGTAAGTCTCTCCAGTTTCCGGATCTGTGATATCATGTTCAACAAACCGGTTGGCCACATTGGCAGCGTTAGTGGTTTCACTCAACCAACTCGCAGCAATAGGAGCAACTGTGCCATCATAGTTACTTGAAATCATGTGCATCAAGCCGTTGGCAGCAGCATCACCTGAACCTTGACCAGAAGGCAAAGTTTGAGGTTCCCAATAGTAATAACCAGTGGCTTGCTTTCTCGTTGTAACATAAGCATTTACAGGATTGGCTCCGTCAAAAATACCCACACTGAAAACAGTGGCACCCAGATTTTTCAATAGATTAGCTTGGGTAACAGCGGCATCTGCAGTAGTCTGAGAAATATACATAGGATTATTACCGTTCCTTCCTTGGGCAAAACGTTCTCCTCCAGAAGTTGTAGAAGGGAATTGAAGTCCGGGATAACCATCAGTGAAGAAAATCACAATCTTTCCACGTTCCTGGGTGCTTCCGTCAGGAGCAACAAATGTTGTTTCCGTTCTATTACTGAGCACTCCATTTGCCATCTCCAAACCATACTGCATACAAGTACCACCATCACCATCCAATCGACCAATTGCCGTAGTGAGACGGGTATTGAGATTACCATTATCATTGACTACTACAAGGGCATCTCTGTAATTATTTTGGGTCAGAATACAATTGCCACTAGAGTAGTTACCATAGGCCTGCACATTTTGGGTTGTAAGCAGTTCGGTGTTTGTCCAAGTCCAAGTGGTGCCCCAGATACTAGAAGAACTATAACCAGAAGCGAATCCCACAATGGCAATCTTGTGGTTGACATTATTAGCAACAGCATCTGCCTGTACATTATTGCAGAACACTCTCACAGCTTCTTTCAATGCTGCAAGTCGGGTTACTCCACTGCTCATATAGTCATCCATAGAACCAGACTGGTCCACCACCAGAACGATGTCGTTAGGGACAGAAGAAACAGAGGTGATGGAGGAACCTGTCACGTAGGTTTCCAAAATCACCTTTCCTTTGGTTCCATCATCGCTAGTAGGAACCCATTGTTTGCTCATCACCAAACCACTTGGGATTTCCGAGCTTACGGATTGGGCAAAAGCATACCAATTGCCCACGCCAAGAAGGAACATCCCTATCAAAAAGATATTCCGCAAGGCCTGAACGTGTTTGCCGAGGGTCTTTTTGCCCTCTCTTCTCTTCAATTTGTTGTAATTTTTCATTTTCATTTAAACTATAATTATTTATAACTTGTTCGATAATAATTACTTACGGAAGGAATATAAAAAAGCCTCCCCTCCTTGTTTAAGATGTTGCAAAAATACACATTTTTTTTCAGCCTACAATACATTTCTCAAAAAGATTTCAACATTAATTTGTTGATAATATAAACGTATGATTCTCTGCTATTTAAGTGCAAGAAACAGAAAAAAAGGATGGGATTTCAACAAAACGGCATCGGACAGCCAAAAACCAGCACATCGGGGGGTAGAAAGTTAATTTATTTGTTATTACTGGTTGAGGTTTCCATAGGGAATCTCTTACCGTACAATCGTAATCGACCCCTGCATGTGGAGCGTCTCCTCCCCTACCTCACCTTGGTAGGTGATGTCGCACACATAGAAATAGGTGCCAGATGGACAGTCCAAGTTGGTCTGCTTGCTCTTGCCCTCCCATTGGATGAGCGGATCATCGGTGTCGCAGAGAATGTTGCCCCAGCGGTTGAAGATGACAGTCTTTGCACTAATAATCAAATCGGCACCTGTCACTTTGGGTTCAAAAATGTCATTATAGCCATCACCATTGGGCGTAAAGACATTGGGCAACTTGTAGGAAAACTCCCCCATCGGCTCATCATGTCCGATTCGTACCGACTTGATGGCGGAGTAATTGACCAAAGGCTGCATAATGCCTTGAATGGTATAATGGCCAAAAGTGCGGACATAGTAACGATAAGTCTCGTCGCTCTCCACGTTGGTGTCGGTATAGGCCATATCCGTGACAGTAGCAACCCTGACAAAGCGGTCGTTCACTTCCTTGAAAACTTGGGCGCTGTCCGCCATCCAAGGCACGGCTTCAGTCCATGTGAGTAGGGCTTCATTGTTGGTTCCCGTCACCGAAAGCATAATGGCCGAGGCTGTGGCACTCGTACCCATCAACTGCTGGTTGGCATCACGCATCTCTACCTTATATATTAATAAGGTGTGCTCCGCCAAATCCATTGTAGCATCGAGGAAGGTCGTATCAGCACCTTCGTAAACGACAGCAGTCTCACCATCAAGGATGCGAGTCAACGCATAGCTAAAAGGCGCAACATATTGTTCATCAATCTCTTTCGGTTTTGCCCAGCAAGTGACAACATGACCTGAGACGAGGTCAATACTGTCGTTGGTGACATGGGTCATCAGCGGGCTGTCGTTCTTCAGCGTCACGCAAGCCGCATCACTGACAATGCTTAAAGCACCATCAGGAAATTGTGCCAAAATGCGGTATTCATATTCGACACCTTGGGAAAGGTCGTGTTCAACAAACGAGGTGGTGTGGACATCATTCAAGGTGGCGACAAGCTGATAACCATTTCTAATGCCTGTCTCACAGGCATCAGGCGCATAGCCGTCGCAACCCGCCTTGCGATAGACTAGAAGTGCAGATGCATTGGGACAAGGATATGCCATCCAGCTGAACGCCACATCATGACCACGAACCTCTGCGTCAAAGTTTTGTACCTTGGGAGCCATCACATTGATGGTTACCGTCTTGACATTGGTCAAGCTGACAGGCGCGCTGTCGTCCTTGGCGTGAATCACCACCTGATAAGACGTGTTGCGGATGTGAGCATAGGTGGTGTTCCAAAGGAATTCCATCTGAGGCTGCATGCCGAAGGCCGTCTCGGGATTGAGCATAGCTGGACTGACGGCCACTTCGAAAGGCGCGCCCGAGGCAGTCAGGCTGACATTGTCGCCATCGGGGTCGGAAGCCGAGATGACAAAATCCAACTGCTGTCCAGCCACAAGGCAATACTGATCATCACACTGGATTTCAGGCAGATTGTTGCTACAACTCGAAATCAGTATCTGCATATCGCGGATGACAGAGCCAATCTTCACACCATGACGCCACTCTTCCACCATAAAAGCCACATTGTATTCGCCTTGCATAACTGGGTTTTCCCAGCGCAATTCACCTGTGAACGGGTCAATGTCAAAAGATTGCGAGGCTTGAGGGAACGTGTAGCCTGCAATTTCAATGCCGTCTTGTCCTTTGCAAGTGACCAGTCTATAACTCAAGCTGTCGCCATCGGGATCGTAGGCCGAAGGATTATGCATGTAGAGCTTGCCCACGCAGCCCTTGTCGACAGGCGCATTGAGTAGCTGCACAGAGTTGTTGTAGCCCAAAAACGGATTAATGACCAACTCTGTCTCGATATGCATAGGCACCATCACCGAGTTGGGCACATTGACGACGCCGAAATTACGGTTGGCATCCTCCATGCTGATGGTATAAGTGCCCGAAGTTGAGAAGTTGTGGATTTGTTTGTAGACATTGAGCGTATAATCTTCGCCCAAGTTTTGCAGCACCACGCGGGGAATAAATTCCTCGGAGCCATCACCCCATTGGACAAGCAAAGAATCTCGTTGCAAACCAGCGGGGCTGGGAGTATAAGTGTAGCAGGTCAGCGTAAACTCATAGGCATTGCCGCCGAGCCAGGTATAGGTGATTTCGGCCGCACGTTGGTGGGTCGCCTTCGCGGAAAAGACAAGGCAAAAGAGAAGTCCCAATATGAGCAACAGTTTACGCTTCATTCTACGACCGTTTGAGAATGCAAATGTAGTGTTTTTTTCTAAAAGCGGCCCTTCGACAGGCTCAAGGACCGCAAAAAAAGCACCCACCTTTAGCTTAGGTGGATG
>JAEEGH010020059.1_pt1 | contig 13945 bp, 10 predicted proteins | sample 9134181 | NCBI WGS metagenome assembly JAEEGH01 (sample SAMN16246544, study PRJNA631951) | gut metagenome | biome: gut microbiome; feature: rumen; material: DP-attached | host: Bos | place: Iran: Karaj | collected 2018-10
CTTTCGTCGTCAAGAAACGTCGCACCGTCAACCTTCGTGGCATTAGCAGTGCCTACATGGACCTCTATCGCGATGCCCACAATATCGTCCGTTCCGAACTGGTGACGGCCATCGAGGTGGAGCCTGAAGCGAAGGAACTGGTCAAGAAGGTGATTGGCGACTACACACGAAAGCAAGTCGAGCTCGAGGCACGGACCGATGACAAAATGCTTGGGGGTTTCTGCATGTCGTTCGACAACAATATGTACGACGCCCGCTTGCGTACCAAGGTGTCCAAACTGCGCAAAGAGTTCCGGAAGAATATCTACGAGAGCAAGCTATAGCCACTCATCGCAAAGGGATAAATAATAGTATAGAAAAATAAATCATTATTATATGTCAGAAATTAAACCTGCCGAAGTATCGGCGATACTTAAGAAACAACTCGCCGACGTCAATCTCGAGGTTTCCCTCGAAGAGGTCGGCACTGTGCTCACCGTCGGCGACGGCATCGCCCGCGTTTACGGATTGAACAACGCACAGTCGGGCGAGCTGGTGGAATTCGAGACAGGCGAACAAGGCATCGTCCAGAACCTTGAAGAGGACAACGTCGGCGTCGTGATGCTGGCTGAAAGCAACACCATCAACGAAGGCGACATGGTGAAGCGCACCAAGCGCATCGCCTCCGTCAAGGTGGGTGAACAACTTGTCGGTCGTGTCATCAACACCATCGGTGAACCTATCGACGGCAAAGGCCCCATCGAAGGCGAACTGCACGAGATGCCCATCGAGCGCAAGGCCCCGGGCGTCATCTTCCGCCAACCCGTCAAGCAACCGCTGCAGACCGGCCTCAAGGCCGTGGACGCAATGATTCCCATCGGCCGTGGTCAGCGTGAGCTCATCATCGGCGACCGCCAGACGGGCAAGACCGCCATCGCCATCGACACCATCATCAACCAGAAAGAGTTCTACGAGCAAGGCAAGCCCGTGTACTGCATCTACGTGGCTGTGGGCCAGAAGGGCTCCTCCGTGGCCTCCTTGGTAAAGACCCTCACCGAGCGTGGCGCAATGTCCTACACCATCGTGGTGACCGCCACCGCCTCCGACGCCGCCGCTATGCAGTTCTACGCCCCCTTCGCCGGCGCCGCCATCGGCGAGTACTTCCGCGACACCGGCCGCGACGCCCTCATCATCTACGACGACCTCTCCAAGCAGGCCGTGGCCTATCGTGAGGTCTCCCTGCTGCTCCGTCGTCCGCCCGGACGTGAGGCATACCCTGGCGACGTGTTCTACCTCCACTCCCGTCTGCTCGAAAGAGCCGCCAAGATCATCGAATCCGACGAGATTGCGGCCCAGATGAACGACCTGCCGGAGTCCTTGAAGCCCATCGTCAAGGGCGGCGGCTCCCTGACCGCTCTGCCCATCATCGAGACACAGGCCGGCGACGTCTCCGCCTATATCCCCACCAACGTGATCTCCATCACCGACGGCCAGATATTCCTGGAGACCTCCCTCTTCAACTCAGGCGTGCGCCCCGCCATCAACGTGGGTATCTCCGTGTCGCGCGTCGGCGGTAACGCCCAGATCAAGTCTATGAAGAAGGTGGCTGGCACGCTGAAACTCGACCAGGCCCAGTACCGTGAGATGGAATCCTTCGCCAAGTTCGGCTCCGATGTCGATGCCGCCACGCAATACGTGCTCGACAAGGGCGCCCGCAACGTGGAAATCCTGAAGCAACCCCAATACACTCCGTACAAGGTGGAAGAGCAGATTGCCATCATCTTCTGCGGTTCCAACGGTTTGCTCCAGAAGATTCCGCTCAGCGGCATCCGCAACTTCGAGACCGAGTTCATCCACTTTATGCACGAAAAGCACCAAGATGTGCTGGATGTGCTCCGTTCCGGCAAGATTGACGACGAGATTTCGAACAAACTCAAGGAGGCCTGCAACGAAGTGGCCGCCAAATATATCGAATAGCTATGGGAAACCTGAAGGAAATCCGGACCCGCATCAGCTCCATCGAGTCCACGCAGAAGATCACCAGCTCTATGAAACTGGTCTCCGCGGCCAAATTGAGACGTGCCCAAACCGCCATCCAATACCTGCGGCCCTATTCCGAGAAGCTGAATGAGATTCTGCACAACCTCTCCGACTCCGCCACCTCGACGGAAGGGTTGCCCCTGTTCGAGCAACGCGCCCCCGAGAAGGTCGTGCTGGTGGTCATCACCTCCAACAAGGGACTTTGCGGGGCCTTCAACTCCAACATCGTCAAGCAGGTCAACACCCTGATCCAAGAGCAGTACGCCGAGCAGCACAAGGCCGGCAACGTGCGGCTCATCTGCATCGGCAAGAAGGGCAACGAACAGCTCAGCAAGCTCTACCCCGTCATCCAATACAACGAGAGCCTGCTCGACAACCCCGAGTTCAGCGAACTGGCCAATATCGCCGACTACCTGACCTCCGAGTTTGTCCAGCACAACATCGACAAGGTGGACATCGTCTATAACCAGTTCCTCAACGCCGCCACCCAGCGCGTCACCGTGGAGGAGTTCCTGCCCATCTCCCATCTGGATGCGGAAGAGCCCGCCGGTCCGAAGAAGGACTACATCATCGAGCCCTCCCCGCAAGAGCTTCTGGAGGCCCTCATCCCGAAGATCCTGAAGAACCAGCTGTACAAGACGCTTTCCGACTCCATCGCCTCGGAGCACGGTGCCCGTATGATATCGATGACCAAGGCCACCGACAATGCCACCGAGATTCTCCGCGACCTGCGCCTCAAGTACAACAACGCCCGCCAGTCGTCCATCACCAACGAGCTGATCGAGATTGTGAGCGGCGCCGAGGCCCTGAAAGGATAACCTACGACAACTGTGGAGACGCGGCGTGCCGCGTCTCTATTGACCATACCCAAATCCCTTGAGATTCTATTTCAGGGGATTTTTTTTTAGAGACGGGGCGCGCCCCGTCTCTACATTATATTATAATATCCAATGGAACAATCCCACGACCACCATATAACGCACCCCCTTGCCAATGAACATCAGGACGGTGGTGGGCGCAACACGCGTGCGCATTACTCCCATAGCGATGGCAATGGGGTCTCCGATAATGGGCAGCCACGCCAGTAATGCCGCCAAAGAGCCGTATTTTTCAACCTTTAAATGTGCTTTGGCTAATGTATCCTCCTTGATTTTCAGATATCGCTCAATCCACGACCATTTGCAGAGCCAGCCCAACAGGTAGCAGGTCATTCCGCCCATAGTGTTGCCCAGCGTCGCCACCAGAACAACGGTCCACGGTGAGTAGTCCAGCAGCAATGCGGCAGTGACCAGCGCCTCCGACGAGAAGGGAATCACCGTGGCCGACAGCAGACAGCCGAGAAAAAGTCCGAATAATCCGAGATGCTGGAGCATACTATAATTTTCGGCAAAAATACGCAAAAAAGAGGAGTTACGCAGTCGGGGTAGAATTATTATTGTATATTTGCCGCCATAAAACATACACTGTATGGAGATAATGCGACAAAGGGCCCTTGTTCTCTTTTTGGTTTTTATGCTGGCCGGAAACCTTCTTTCGGCACAGGAAAACCAATACGTCTTCAATGACGTGACAACAGGGCTCCAACCGACACCATCCCTATACAACACTATCCCCTACAAACTCAGGGAGAACAATATCCACGGCAACGTCGTAAAGATAATAGAGACCCAAGATTATCACCCAAACCCAAGCCACGATCATACGGGGTATTTTTTAATTGAACGCGACAAGAAATACAGCAAACACATCTTTTACACCACCACCCCGCAAACAATCAGCACCTTTTCGTTTGACAGTGCAGGTAGAATCTCCGGCATTGACCAAATCGTTATAGAAAAAACATATTACAGAAGAATCAAGACCGAATTTCTAACACACACCAACGATCAGCAATCCGCGAACAGGAGAAGGAGACACCTAAAGCGTTCCGACCCTGCGCCCACACTCAATTCCAGCCAAACCATACTCAACCATTTCACCTTCCAGAACGGGTTGCCGGTCCTCTGGGAACAAAAGAGGGCAACTTGGCAAAAATTGGAGGCCCTCCGCTATGACTCTCTCCAACGGATCAAATCGGTGTATCACTATGTGCAGAATAGTTTAGAGGATATCACCACTTACACATACGACGAGCGCGATCGGATAACGACGGAAAAAAGAGTCCCTTTCACGACCAACATAAAAGACTCCCCCACCCTTCACAAGCAATATTATTACGACGACTCCCTGCACTCCACCCAAGTGGTTAACCTCTTGAGAGACAGCTTAACTTATCCTTTCACTGCCCGTTGCCGATTCACGTCCCAGTACGATTCCGCGGGAAGGTTGCTGACACTGGAAGGCGATCATCTGGGATACTACAATCCCTACCCCAACCGGTGTTGCAGCATCAGCACGCCCGTGAGCAAAGTCACTTTCAAGTATGACGACCACGGCTCTTTAACCGAAAAAAACTATTACTCGGACGATGGTATGACTGTAATGTACTCATTAACTTGGAAATATGAGTATGATGATAAGGGGAACTGGGTAAAATGCAAGCAGTACGAAGACGACCACATCCTTTACGTAACAAAGCGTGCCATCGTTTACCGATAAACGGAAACAATCTTTTATTTACAAAAAAAGGAGCGGCAAAAGCCACTCCCTTTTATACATATATGTAATGCGATAAGATTATCCTCTGAAGGGGAATTTCTTGCCCGGATAGATAGCCTGTGAGCCGAGCATACTCTCGATGCGCATCAGCTGGTTGTACTTGCAGATGCGGTCGGTGCGGGAGGCGGAGCCGGTCTTGATTTGGCCCGTGCCCAGGGCGACAGCGAGGTCGGCGATGGTGGTGTCCTCAGTTTCGCCGGAGCGGTGCGACATCACGGCCGTGTAGTGGTTGCGCTGTGCCAGGGAGACGGCGTTGATGGTCTCCGTCAATGTGCCGATCTGGTTGACCTTGATGAGGATGGAGTTGGCCACCTGCTTGTCGAGACCCATCTGGAGGCGCTTGACGTTGGTCACGAACAGGTCATCACCCACGAGCTGCGTCTTGCTACCGATGGTGTCGGTGAGGAGTTTCCAGCCGTCCCAGTCGTCTTCCGCCATACCATCTTCAATGGAGATGATGGGGTATTTGTCGGTCCAGGTCTTCCAGTAATCCACCATTTGCGCGGGGGTAAGTTCCTCGTTGGTGGACCATTTCAGGCGGTAGAGTTGCTTCTCCGTGTCGAAGAACTCGGAAGCGGCAGGGTCAAGGGCGAGGCAAACCTCTTCGCCAGGTTTGTAACCGGCCTTCTCGATGGCTTGCAGGATCACCTCCACAGCCTCTTCGTTCGACTTGAGGTTGGGGGCAAATCCGCCTTCGTCGCCGACGTTGGTGGAGTAGCCCTTGCCTTTGAGCACGTTCTTGAGATTATGGAAAATCTCGGAGCCCATACGCACAGCCTCGTGGAAATTGGGGGCGCCGATAGGCATAATCATAAACTCCTGGAAGTCCACGCAGTTGTCGGCGTGGGAACCGCCGTTGAGGATGTTCATCATCGGGACGGGGAGCACAGTGGCGTTGCAGCCGCCCACATAGCGGTAGAGTTCCTGGTTGGTTTCGAGGGCCGCAGCCTTGGCGGCAGCGAGGGAGATGCCGAGGATGGCGTTGGCGCCCATCTTGCCTTTGTTCTCCGTGCCGTCGATTTCGAGGAGGCGGGCATCGATTTCGGCCTGTTCGGTCACTTCCATACCCTCAATCTGCTCGGCCATCACGTTGTTCACGTTCTGGACGGCCTTGAGCACGCCCTTGCCCATATAGCGGTCCTTCTGACCGTCACGCAATTCCACAGCCTCGTGCACGCCCGTGGAGGCGCCAGAGGGAACAGCAGCGCGACCCAGCGCGCCAGCAGCGGTATATACATCAACTTCTACGGTGGGGTTTCCACGCGAATCCAGGATTTCTCTTCCTAAAACTTTAATAATCTGACTCATAGTAAATTAAGTTAATAAATGTAAAGCGTGCAAAGATAGTAAAAAAAAGTGAACAGTGATCAGGGATTTTAGACTTTAGACTGAAGACTTTAGACTTTCCTTAAGCAGCCCCGAAGGGGCAAAATCCTAGTAACCCCACACAAGCGTGAGCGCAGTGTGGTGCTCGCAAATCGCAAGTCGTAAGTCGCAAATCCTACCCTCTCGCGTCCTTTGGCGCCAACACCACCACAAACTCGCCTTTGACTTCGCCCTGGCTGAAATGGGCGAGTGCCTCGGCCAGCGTGCCGCGGAAGGTGAACGCGTGGATCTTGGATATCTCCTTGGAGATGGCAACCTGCCGGTCGGGGCCGATAATCTCCACCATCTTTTCCAACGACTTCACAAGCCGGTGGGGTGACTCATAGAAAGCCACGGTCTCCTCCATCTCGGCGAACCGTTTGAGCAGCGTCTCTTTCCCTTTCTTATGGGGAAGGAAACCGTAGAAGTAGAAACGGTCGCAGGGGATACCCGACTGCACGAGGGCGGGCACGAGGGCTGTTGGACCGGGCAGGCACTCCACCTCAACGCCTTCCGCCACACAGGCGCGCACGAGCAGGAAACCGGGATCGGAGATGCCCGGGGTGCCGGCATCGCTCACCAGCGCCACACTTTCAGAAGCCTTGATTTGGGAGATAATCGCGTCGAGCCGTTCGTGTTCGTTAAAGATGTGATAGGCCACGCATCTTTTATCTATCTCAAAGTGTTTCAACAAGTTTCTGGTAGTGCGGGTATCCTCGCATAGGATAAAGTCCACTGACTGCAGCACCTTGAGGGCACGCAGGGTGATGTCTTCGAGATTGCCGATGGGGGTCGGCACGATATAGAGTTTCATTGTGGTCGCATTTGGAGCGCAAAAATACACAAAAAAACGTAAGGGATGACACCCTGCATTGACATTGTGTTTTGCACAATGTGGGTTAGATATCGTGTTTTGTCTCGTGTGTCATCTACTTTTGCGAATGGAAATCAGCAATGAATGACGCGACCATCTCTTTGTCTATGTCCCACCGCGCAGGTCTATACGGGCGAGATGGATTCCCTCATCGGATAGTCCACCAACCTCAATAACTAACCTGTTACACACTAACCAAAATCGCATTTTCGATTGTTTGATCAGTTTTTGAAAACCGTTGCAGTTTGTGACGGCTTTTTGTATTTTTGCCGCATGAATTAAAATTGTAATTAAGAATACAATAGTTAGCCCTAACAGATTGTGTTGGTAAAAAAGAAGGTGACTTTGTGGCTGAAAAAACGATATAAATATGGCATTTGAAGATGATATGATTGAAGCTGGATATTCTGATGAACAAGAATATCTTGATAGTCTTATTGACGAATATGAAGAAGATTATAATCGTCAAAAGGAACTTGAAGCACGATATGAAGAATATGACTCTTCTTATTATGAAGAAGAAGAAACGGAATATGAAAGAAGACAAAGACAGCGAGAAAAAGAAAAACGATGCGTTGACGAATGGAAAAAGTGTAATCCTGATTTGGCTATAATATGGAGTTGTTATTTCGATTATATTTCCTACCTTACTTCTATATCCACCGAAGATAATGTGCCCGTTAGGTATCCTAATGAACTTGAAAAGCTTAAAAAGTGGCTGAATGAAAGAGAAAAGTTTGAAGCGGAACGAAAAAAAGAATATTGGAGTGATTACATTCCAAAACTTATGTCTTTATACCAAAATGAACTTTTTGAGTTCTATTTTCCTGAAGACGAAAATCGTATTGATACGTCCATTGCTTTTCAGCAGGCTCGTGAATTGCGATTGCTCGAATCGCATGAACCAACACTTTTCCAGTATGTCATTTCAAACTATATAGTTGACCCAAAGTTTTTTGAAAAGATTGAAGAGGAAACCTTTTGGGAAGTGTTATATAATCGTGAAATGGATTATGAATATTGGAAGGACACCAATAATGAGCAATATGATTTATTTGCAAAACGATGGATAGCGGATGATGCTCATTATGTTTTTGGAGAATGGAAGAGAAAACATGAGGCAGAATATGTTGAATGGAAAAATGCAAACATGGATTTATGGGTAATATACGCCCGAAATTATGAGATAAGAGAAAAAAACAAAATAATAAAAGCTGAAATAGAAGAATTCGGCAAAAAATCCAATAAAGAATCATATCAGGTTGAAGACGAATGGGCTTTTGTTGGTGAGGTGACAGACATTCTTGATGATTTAGATTTAGCTGATATATTCGAAGACAAGCCTAACTTATTTTTACCTGATAAAGAATGCAATCCAGAAGTACCTTTTGATACAGGTACATTAGATCAAGAAATACGAGATTATATAGAAGGACGCCTTTGTTCTATAGATTTAGACAAATTGTCTGTAGAATCATCAAGGTATGCAGATAAAGTCTTGACTCAGCTTTGGGTATTTACTAATAGAGATGATTGGGAAATGGACGAAGTAAAAAAACGCCATGAGTATCTGTTCCGTAATGGGAAAAAGTATTCCAAAGATTTACTTGATTGGTGGAAGGAAAAGTATAAAACTAAATGGAATGATTTTATTGATGAAGATGTGCCAATATTCAAAAAGGACTTAGAAACATTTTTGAAGTTCCGACTATGGGCTCTTGACGGAAATAAGGAAGAGTTTTTTTCTTTAGGTGAAAAGCACTTGATTTATTGGAAGAAAACTATAAAATTGATTTATGGGTATGATATAAAAGAAGAGTTAGGCCATTATTTTTGTGAATCACCATATAATGGTTTTTGGGGTGAAGATATAGACTATATAAAAAAACACTATATAAAAATGATTTATGTATAAGAAATAAAAGAAGAGCAAGGACAATATTTTTATAAATCACAATAAAATGGTGTTTGGAGTGAAGCTAAAGACTATATAAAAAAACACTAGATGGGAGAACACCCTTCAACTCTGAGTAAAATGATGGAAATCTGGCAGAAAGAACTGCAAGATAAAGTTATATGGGAAGTTTTTTATAATAATAATTATAAGGAGCACTACTTTATATATTCAATGTATACTTCTTTGAAGAATGATGAACTCTTACATAAACAATAATCTATCGTAGAGTGGCTTCTAATTGTTCCTTCATAACTTCAAGCCTCTTATGAGCAAATCAAAAACATTCGATATAATCGAAGTGACAGTTAATCAAGATCATAATCTTTGTCACTTTCTATAAACAATCATATATCGATCTTCAATAAGGTTATCATCGGTATCAAAGACGGTATGAATAGCAGCACCCGAAATAGACATACCTAAATGACCAAATACAGCATACTGTACTCTTCCACTATCAATAAGAGCTTGACATGTTCTTACAAGATAACCATTAACATCGCTCCTCTGTATTGGATTAGTTAGATCTACATAAATAACATCTTTATTGTTTAGCAAAAGTTTTTGAACAACATCTGCGAGATGGTCAATCCCATTGTTGACAACATAGCGGTTAGCACCTGTCTTATCACTAATATCTCGACATGTAAGATAAACTTGAATAACATTATCATTTTCCATCATAGCAGTTTTATTTATAATATTTTACATATTTTTTTTAAGCAAATCTATAAAAAAAATGATATGTTTGCAACGAAAGGTATAATTTTATTTCGAGCAATATCTGGGTATCGTGATACTACTTCGCAACCTATTTCCGTCCCTCTCCTTTTCTCTGTTCCAACTCTCTCACCGTGCGAACCTCCACCTGCTCAAGCTGGTAGGTGGATACGTCCAGCGGCTTATTGAACTGATTCGTCAACGACCCGTTGACTATTTATAATGCTTTCATTATAAAATGCGTAGTACTAACACTTTATGTATTCAATCCTATTTGTCAAGTTTTGGATTTGTCATGTAGGTTTGACCAGGGGTGTGGCTCGGTTTGGTGCGTAAGAGTGTTCCGTCGGCGACCAAGTCAGGGATTATGAAATTTTGCAGATAGTCCGGACTTCTTTTCAAAAGCGTTGCTAATTCTTCAATTGAATGATCTACAATACATACTTCAACAATGCACTCCCGCAACTCTTCTTTTGTCATTCTTGGCTTGATTTTCTTTTTTACTGTTCTATCTACGATTCGCTTGTTCTCCGCCAAAAGGTCAGTTGCAACATTGTTGCCGGAAGTTCCAATATTAGTTCCAATATTAGTTGTCCTATTAGAATTGTTTATCAAATCGTTAGCGTCATTAATAGTTGCATCATTAGTTCCAATATTAGTTGCAACATTAGTTCCAATATTTGTTACCTCATTATCACGCCAGATTGTGGTAATGAACTCGGCACTCAAGTCTATCTCCGGAGCAAGGAGACGAGCCTCTTGCATCCTTCGGATATTTTCTGTAATGCCAGTACCGTATTTCTCGATAAAGCCCATCTGGTACATGGCCTCCGCCAAATACGGGTTATGTGGATAGGAGCCGTGTTCTTTCATCAGGTCGGCCTTGGTGAGCTCAACAGGCAATGTCCCCGGATTGCGTACCACAATACGGTTGCGGAAGACAGAAACCTGCACACTCCCCGTACTGTTGTAGTCGCGATGAGCCACAGCATTCACAATGGTTTCGAAGATGACAGACCGTGGCACCTCAAATTCAACCTCGTTTTGTGCCTCCACGTTTCGCTGGCCATAACGTACCGACAGTTTCGACATCACCCAACTAGTGGCTTGGCTGATTTGATCAGCCACACCGCCCTCAAAGATTTTATAGTCCTCAATAGGCTTTACTTTCTCTGTGCCGAGAAACCACGCACATTTGATCACCGCCGAGGGGAAAAAGTATTGCGGATCGTTGGCGAACATAAGCAACGCTCCATTGCTGGGCTTGTCCTGCCTCAACAACCTCAGATGCCTAAGCACCGTCACTGGGTCGGAGTCTTCGGCCAAAGGGAACCCTCGTTTTTGACGGGCATGATGCAAAAAGTCTTTGATTTTCGTTGTATCGATATCGGCCATAGAGACATCGTCGCGGGTTTGCTCGTCGAAACTTAATGTTTGGATAATGCCTTTGTATTTAAGATATGCATACAGGGATTGTTTGACCAGTGAAACCAGAACGGACGGATTAGAAAAAACACGATATGAAAGCTCGTTCTGCACTTTTCGGAAGAAGCGTTCTTCCGCTTCCTCACGTTGTTGTCCGTCCAAATCGCTGATGAATGCAACTCTCCAAGCATTTCCCTCTCCTGCCGCTTGATATTCTTTCTCTGTTGGAGAAATGCCGTCCGACAAAATATTGCCATACCTCTTTCCCATCAACAGGAGATAAACCTGGCTCGAGGAAGCCTCATCCAAATATAATTGGCGAGGATTCGCATCTTGCGCGGCAATCTGCTCAAAAATGAACGGCTCAAAGTATTGCCCCATCAACTCATCGTTACGGATGAAGTCAAAAACAAGCTGTCGTTCTTTTGAGAACTCTGATTGTACGCTGCTTATAAATACTTTATATTTGGGCATGTTCATCTTGTTATTTTGTCGGTTTGAAACGTATATTGTAGGCGGCAAAAATACGAAAAAAGCGGCGGTATAGGACAAAAAAAAGAGTCCCAACGATTGTTGAGACTCTTTTGGTGCCCGGAACAGGACTTGAACCTGCACGCCTTGCGGCACACGCACCTGAAACGTGCGCGTCTACCAATTCCGCCATCCGGGCATTAGTAGATACCCTCTTTTATGATGTCGTGAATATGAATCACACCAAGATACTTGTCGTTGTCGTCAACCACAAAGAGGTTGGTGATATTCTTCGACTTCATCAGCTCCAATGCATTGACGGCGAGGGTAGAATATAGGACCGTCTTGGGCTGTTTTGTCATCACATCCTGAGCTGTCAGGTGGGCGTAGTCGGGATTCCGTTCGAGCATCCGGCGGAGGTCGCCGTCGGTGATGGCACCGATCACTCTGTCATCATCCACCACGGCCGTGACACCGAGGCATTTTCCGGAAATTTCCAAAATAACCTGTTGCATTGGGGCGTTCGGGGAGACCATCGGGACATCATTGAACTTGAAGAGGTCGCTGACCTTGAGGGTCAGGCGTTTGCCAAGGATGCCTCCGGGATGGAGCTTCGCGAAATCCTCCGGGGTGAAGCCTCGCAGCTTGATAAGTGTGGAAGCGAGGGCGTCGCCGAGGGCCAGCTGAGCCGTCGAGCTGCAGGTGGGTGCCAGGTTGTTGGGGCTTGCCTCCCGGGCCACGGTGCAGTTCAGAACGAACTTAGCCTCGTGGGCGAGGAAGGACTTCGTGTTTCCGACCATTGCAATCAGCACATTGCCGTTCTTCTTGAGGAAGGGGGTGAGCTGAGCAATCTCAGGAGTATTTCCACTTTTCGATATGCAAAGAACAACGTCGTCGGGCTGAATGATGCCCAAGTCCCCGTGAATGGCGTCCGCCGCGTGCATAAAGACCGCTGGCGTTCCCGTGGAGTTCAGCGTGGCGACAATCTTCTGGCCGATGATGGCGCTCTTGCCGATTCCCGTGACTATCAACCTGCCTTTTGAATGGAGAATGGTCTCGACACTCTCGACAAAATCCTCATTCAAGTACTGTCTGACACCGCTTACGGCATCCGACTCCTCCTGCAACACCTTACTGGCATAATCCAGAATCTCTTTCTTCACGTCCACGTTGATGGTCATTCTTGAGGGACAGTCTTTTTATTTGTATAGCGCGGTACAATCGCTCGTACTTCCTGCGCGCTATCGCAGTGTTTCCAAAACAGGTTTTGAACTCCTCTTCAGAGAGGTTCTCGAACCCCTGATTTTGGAGCCGCAAAAATACAGAACTTTTCGATACATTCGTCAAGTTCGGAGATTTTTTTTTGTTTTTGGGGCAAACCTCCTGGCAGATGTCACATCCAAAAAGAAGAGGAGCCTTTTCAAGTATCTCTGTATCAGGATTTTTATTCTCTACCGTATGATAAGCAAAACACCTTCGCGCATCCACCCGATAGGGGGTGTCGAGGGCCTTGGCAGGGCATTTATCCACACACAAACGGCACTCCCCGCAGTCGGATTTTCGCGGCAAATCGTAAGAATCGACCGTCACATCCGACAAAATGGTGCCTATCACGAAATAGGAGCCGTCGTCATTGTGAACCAGCCCGTTCTTGCCATAGCAGGCCACACCCGCCTCCACAGCCCAGTTCTTCTCGGAGATGCAGGAGCTGTCCACCGTGACACGACACCGGCACTCCCCCACCCTCTGCATCATCGCCACCATCTCCTCCAACATCCGCTTCACCAACGTATGGTAATCCTCTATCCACGTGTAACGCGCCGTTCGATAACGGTCGGAGACGGGCTCCACGTCACAAAGGTAGTTGTAGGTCACCACAATCACGCTCCTGCAGCCAGGCAGCAGCTCCTGCGGGTCGAAACGCTTGTCGATGTCCCGTTCCAGAAAATGCATATCGGCCTGGTATCCCAACTCCAAAGAATGCATAAAACGGTCCTCCGCCTCCGGCAACTTGCGGGCGGGGGCAATCCCGCAGGCCGAAAAGCCCACGGAACGCGCTATCTCCTTTATACATTGGGAATCCATCAATAATCCAAATTCTACAATTTCAACTCCTTGAATTTCTCCGGGATGCGGATGGCGGTGGGGCCGGGCATATCAAACCGGATGTTCCTCAAGGCGGCACGGATGGTGATAACGTGGTTCAAATCCTTGAATATCATCTCATTGAAAAAAGAGCGTGTCGAATCCACGGCACTATAGTTATTGTATTCGAAGGTGTATTTCTGATGTTGCGGCAACTTCTCCTCCTCCCCGTTGAAGAGGGCCTGGATCAAATAAAAATCGATGGGCAGGCGCGACAACAGACGCAAGGGAGCGTAGGTGCCCTTGTAGTACTGGTACGTCAGCTTGTTGACGTAAATGAAACTGTCGGGGGTGCACACCACCCGGATGAT
>JAEEGH010020060.1_pt1 | contig 13945 bp, 9 predicted proteins | sample 9134181 | NCBI WGS metagenome assembly JAEEGH01 (sample SAMN16246544, study PRJNA631951) | gut metagenome | biome: gut microbiome; feature: rumen; material: DP-attached | host: Bos | place: Iran: Karaj | collected 2018-10
CTTTTGACAATACCAGAGTGACGATCATTTACAAAAAATCTGCTAATGGATTTACATGGCCAACTTGGCATGGCTATAACTCAGATTTTGATCGTGTAAAGGTTACTGGTGTCAGCATTACTCCTGCAAATCAAATAATTAATGTTGGAGATACTGCTACCCTTACTGCCGTGATAGAACCGTCAAATGCTGATATCAAAGATCTGGTATGGCGTTCAAAGGGAGATGAGCTAAATATAGATGGTAATGTGTTCACATATCAATTCACATCAGCAGGAAATTACATTTTAGATGTAACGACTATGGATGGTGGCTTTATTGCAACAGGAACCATTATGGTTATAGAACGAGAGTCAATTCCAGTTACTGGAATAACGGTATATCCGTCAAAGAAATCCATTTTTTATGGAGAAAACGCTGTGTTCACAGCTACCTTAACGCCTTCAAATGCGGATGTTCAAGAAATAAACTGGACAGTTAATGGAGAAAGAATATCTGGGACAAGTAATCAACTTACGTTTACCAAACCATCCATAGGAACCTATAATATTATTGCAACATCTATAGATGGTGGGTATAGAGCCACATGCACATTAACAGTCAAACAAAAAGAATCTGATTCGAATGAATCCAGTCCAACAGATAAAAAAGTCAATAAATCAGCCAAGGTGGGTGATCGTATAACATACAAAAAAGCAGTTTACCAGATAACTAAGCTTCCTTCAGGCAATAAGACCGGTGAGGCAAAGCTTGTTTCAGTTACCAAAACTGCTACTAAGATCTCCGTTCCCAAAAGCTTCAAATACTTGGGCAAATCCTACAGTGTAACAAAAATCGCTGCAGGAGCTTGTAAGAATAACAAAAAAATCACATCTTTCACTATCGGTGCGAATGTCACTAGTATAGGAGACAGCGCTTTTCTTAACTGCTCAAAGCTTAAGAGCACGAAGATTCCTGACAAGGTTACTACGATTGGGAAAAACGCCTATAAGAATTGTTCAGCCATGACCACTGCTTATCTCGGCAAAAATGTATCAAAGATAAATGACTATGCTTTCTATAATTGTAAAAAACTAAAAAATTGGAGCATTAAATCGTCAAAGCTAAAAAAACTTGGGAAGAACGCACTAAAAAACACACCCAAAACTGCTTCATATGATGTTCCTAATGGCGTAATCAAGTCATATAAAAAACAATTTATTAAAGCCGGTGCAGGAAAAACAATTAAAGTGAAGTAATGATTCCTTGCCAAAGGGGGACCATAAAAAAGCCGATACATTTTTTGCATCGGCTTTTTTCCGTATCTTTTTATTGACTATTCATAATCTGTTCACATTTCTGATGGATGCTATATTTTTCGGTTTTGAACCCCAAAAGTGCAAATATCGAAAAATATAGCATTGTTTTTTGGAACGGAGTGTGTTATATTTTTCGATAAAGAAGAGAAAATGACTCGAAATCGAAAAATATAACATAAACTATAGGAGAAAACTATGATAATAGGAAGAGAATATGAGGTGAGGAAGCTTAATGAGTATTATAACAGTAAATCAGCTGAACTCATTGCATTATACGGACGAAGAAGGGTAGGGAAAACTTTTCTGGTTGATGAAGTGTTTGAGAATCGTATAAGTTTTCGGCACTCTGGTTTGTCACCTGTGGATGAAAATAAAAAAACAGAAAAAAAACGACAGAGTCGAATGAAGGATCAGTTGGAGCATTTTTACAGATCTTTGGTTGAATATGGCGGGGAGGCATCCAAGACACCAAAATCCTGGCTGGAAGCATTTTATATGTTGGAAGATTTGCTTACCGAAAAGTGTGATAAGGATAGCAGAATACTTGTTTTTATAGATGAGATTCAGTGGTTGGATACACCGAGAGCCAAGTTTATGACAGGCTTTGAGGCCTTCTGGAATGGCTGGGCATGTCATAGAAAAAATGTATGCGTTATTGTGTGCGGAAGCTCGAGTTCATGGGTTTTGAATAATGTAATCAATAATCATGGGGGATTGTACAACAGGGTAACCCATGAAATGAAACTCTCCCCGTTTTCACTGAATGAATGCGAAAGATTATTTGAATCGAGAGAAGTGGTAATGTCGAAATATGATATTATCCAGTCATATATGATGGTAGGAGGTATTCCATATTATCTGCAGTATTTTGAAAAAGAATACAGTTTGTCGCAGAATATAGACAGGATTTTCTTTGCTGAAAATGCAATTCTTAGGGATGAGTATGATCGGTTGTTTTCTTCATTGTTTGTGAATGCTGAAACAATTAAAAATATCGTAGGTGCTCTCTTTACAAAGAGAAGGGGGCTTTCCCGCAAAGAATTGACTGAATTAACCGGAATTACCGATAGTGGAGAATTGTCAAAGCAGTTAAAGGCGTTAAAATCCGGTGATTTTATTATGGAATATGATTCTTTCGGAAATGACAAAGGGGAGACATTCTATAAATTGATTGACCCGTTCTGCATTTTTTATCTTGAATTTGTAAGAGGGGAAAAAAGGCGAAAAAAACAGAATTGGGTTAATATAGAGGATGCCCCTGATGTGCGAACATGGAAAGGATATGCCTTCGAAAATGTATGTTGGAATCACAGAAGGCAAATTAAGAATGCATTGCAGATAGGTGGGGTATCAACCACAGAATCATTATGGTCTAAAAGAGGGACTAAAGAATCACAAGGAACTCAGATTGATATGATCATTGTAAGGAAAGATAACGTTGTAAACATGTGCGAAATAAAGTTCTACAACGATGATTTTGAGGTTGATTTAGATTATCACAAGACGCTGGAAAGAAGGAAAAAATTATTACGTGAAAAGATTCCGAAGAAAGCAGTTATTCATAGTACGCTTGTGACTACATACGGACTTGTACACAACGGGTATCATAGTGATTTTGTGAATGTAATAACAATGGATGCTCTTTTTAAGGAATAGTTGGATGATTCTCATGTTATATATAATGACCTAAGGAGGTACATTACAATGAATCAGGAAACCGCTATAGAAAGCCCCCTGAAAGGAGTATTGTATAACAATGAAAAGAATTCTGATGAGTCAATGGGGACGTTACAGATTGACTCATCTGTAACGTCCCCATTGACTCCTACAAATGTAAAATCCTTCACACTTTCAAAGTCATCCGTATACTTAAACAAGGGAAAGGGCACCAAAGTACCGGTTAAGACCTACAAACTTGAAAACACCAAGAAGAAGGAGCTATCGGATAGACACGCTGCTAAATTCCGTTACAGATCAACGAATTCGAAGATTGCTAAGGTTGATAAAGACGGTATGATCACGGCAGTAAAGGAAGGCAAGTGTACCGTATTTGTATACACCAGAAACGGCCTTTCAAGAAAGATAGTAGTAACAGTAACCAAATGAAGATAAAGAGACATGTTTTGAGCAGGGCCAATCGGCCCTGCTCTTTATATGAAAGAGAATTGTAGCAGATTCCCCGGTAGAAATCTTTAAGAAAAACAGAAGATTTTCTTGATTTTTCTTCATAATTAGATTTTCTTTAGAGGCTGAGAATTCAGTTCGAGCGGATACTGTATTCAAGTGGGGCGTTTTGATCCGAGGCCTGCAAAAAACCGCCCATGGGTTCCCGCCTCGGATCAATTCTGCGGAAAAGCACCGCAGAACCACTTACACATAAAAAAGTCACCTAAGGAAAAGGGAATATTAATCGTTTGGCAGTTACCGCCCGATGTAAATATTAAGATCCTGAAATCGCCCTAAATAATATCGCCCCACTACAAGCGATGTCATAACAAATTTGCTATATTAATATATAGAAAAGCCCCTGAAAGGAGTATTGTATAACCATGAAAAGAATCCTGATAACAAACGACGATGGAATAAAAGCCGACGGCCTTATTAGACTTGCACAGACTGCAAAACACTTCGGAGAAGTGACAGTAGTAGCTCCCCATGATCAGAGAAGCGCAGCTTCTCACAGCATCACGCTGAGGCATCCCTTTGAAGTCCATCCCTTTGAATTCCCGATTGCCGGCGTGAAGGCGTATTCCTGCAGCGGGACTCCCGCGGACTGCGTAAGAATCGGCGTTTTTACACTTATGGACGAAAAACCGGATGCGGTCTTTTCAGGCATAAACTTCGGCTACAACGTAGCCTGTGACCTTCAGTACTCAGCTACAGCAGGAGCGGCATTTGAGGGAGAGTTTCAGGGCTTTTTGTCAGTGGCCTTTTCTGAAGGAATAAATGGCTGCCACGAGGTCACAGACAGATACTTGAAAGAGCTGATGGCAGAGATGCTGGATAAGGAGTATGTCCCCGGCATTATCCACAATATCAATTTCCCCATGTGCCCACTAAATGAGTGTGGTGGAATACTCAGAGACAGAAAGGTATCAAGACACTCCTTTTTTAGAGACAGATATAAAAAAGTATCAGACCTTGAAGGCGGCGGAGCCGAATATATGGTGAACGGAATCTTTGATCCGGTGCCGGAAGAGGGTACTGATTATGGAGCCGTGCTCGCAAACTACGTATCCGTGGGCACTGTAGGAAACTTGTCATAAATGCCGAAAAACATTGATAAAAAACTGGCATAGGATTATAATAAGTTGGTGATTTTTAATAAAAATTTTATATTTTAAGGGGCAATTATTATGAAATGTTCAGAAATGCCATATACCAGAGTTGACATGGACAAGGTCAGGGAATTCTTTGACCGGCTCATTGCCGACAGCAAAAATGCCGTAAGCGGCGAGGAGCAGTTTGAGCTTCACAAGAAATACTACGACTTCATGGCTGATGTTTACACCAACATAAAGCTTGGAGTGTTCAGACACAACATAGACACCACTGAAGAATTCTATTCCAAAGAAAATGATTATATCGATGAGATCACTCCTCTGATTTCCCAGTACGTCAATGATTATAACAAGGTTCTCTTTGAGTCCCCCTACAGGCCTTTTCTTGAGGAAAAGATCAGCAGGGTTGCTTTTAAGAACATCGAGCTGGCAAACAAGTCCATCGATGAGAAGATACTGCCGCTGATGCAGGAAGAGAACGCGCTTATCAGCAAATATGACAAACTGATAGCTTCCGCCAAGATAATGTTTGACGGAGAGGAGTGCAATATTTCCCTGCTGCGCAAGTATCTGACCAGCGAGAACAGGGATACCAGAAAGAGAGCCTGGAAGGCACTTTCGGATTATTTCCTCTCAGTTACAGACGAGATCGACAGCATATACGACCAACTGGTCAAAAACAGGACTAAACAGGCCAGGGAGCTTGGCTACGAAAACTACGTTGAGCTTGGTTACAACAGGATGGTGAGAAATTCCTACAGAAGAGCTGAGGTTGAGAATTTCAGAAAGCAGATCAAGGAGTCCTTTGTGCCATTTGTCTGCAGGATACAAGAGATGCGCAAGGAGCAGATCGGTGTAACTGACCTTAAGTACTACGACAATGACATGTTCTTTGCCGAGGGCAATCCCAAACCCGTGGGAACTCCCGAGGAGATAATGAAGGCCGGACAGCAGATGTACAGGGAGCTCTCTCCGGAGACCGCCGAGTTCTTTGACTTCATGATAGAGAACGAGCTCTTTGACGTTCTTGGCAGAAAGACCAAGAAGGCCGGAGGCTATATGGACTTCCTTCCCAAGTACAAGTCGCCCATCATCTTTGCCAACTTCAACGGCACCAGTGGTGATGTGGATGTAATAACACACGAGTGTGGTCACGCTTTCCAGGGCTATGTCACCAGGAACGATGAGATAATCGAGCACAACGACATCACAATGGAGACAGCGGAGATCCACTCCATGTCCATGGAGTACTTCACCTACGGATGGATGGACAGATTCTTTGGCAACAGGTCAGAGGATTATCTCAAGATGCATCTTCAGGACTCCATCACCTTCATTCCATATGGATGTATGGTTGATGAGTTCCAGCACATAGTTTACGACAATCCGGACATGACTCCATCTGAGAGAAAAGAGGTCTGGAAGAAACTTGAAGCTGAGTACAGGCCGTGGCTCGATTTTGACGGAGATAAGTTCTTCGGCGAGGGCGGCTACTGGCAGCGACAGGGTCACATCTTCTGGAATCCTTTCTACTACATCGACTATGTTCTTGCTTCTGTAGTGGCAATGCAGTTCAAGGTCTGGATGGACAAGGACTATGAGGACGCCTGGAAGCATTATCTAAAGCTCTGCAAGCTCTCAGCCAGGGACTTCTACGAAGAGGAACTCTCTGCGGTAGGGCTTAAGTCGCCGTTTAAGGATGGCACCATACAGAGCCTTGTGGACGAGATGTCCGCCAAGATAGACGGGATTTAAAGGCTGGTCTTAAAACCGGCATTTAAATAAAACAAAGGAGGATTTTTGTTTATGAAAAACAGAAAGAAAGTACTGTCTGTTCTTCTGGCATCAGCTTTGGCGCTCACAACTGCAGCCTGCGGTGCCCAGGGACCTTCATCTGACAACACAGGTTCCGGAACAGGCACGCAGGAGCCTCAGGCTACCACAGAGGAGCCTGCAGAGCAGACCACCGAGCAGAGCGGTGAGGCGGAAAAAACGGAGGAGCCTTCAGCAGCAGGAAGTGATGCACCCCTGGTAATCGCTTCAGATGATTTCTCTGAGAAATTCAGTGAGTTCTTTGCAGCCAGCGTACCGGATCAGAGAATTGCTGATGCTACTACAGTCACACTGCTTGGCAATGACCGTGCAGGCGAACTGGTCTACAACGGAATCGAAGGGGAGACCAGAAGCTATAACGGCACAGATTATACCTACAACGGTATTGCGGACTGCGTTATAACTGAGAATGCAGACGGAACCGTAGATTACGATTTTAAGCTCCGCGAGGGAGTTAAGTTTGCAGACGGAGAAGAGCTGACAGCTGATGACGTCATTTTCTCATATTATGTATTTGCAGACCCTTCCTATGACGGCGGAGCATCCTTATATGCACTTCCGATAGTCGGAATGAATGAGTACAGATCAGGAGCTGAAACTCTGTTTAACCTTCTTGTTAAAGCAGGTGAAGAGAACACAGATTTCACCAACTTCACAGAGGAGCAGCAGAAGAAGTTCTATGAGACAGATCTTCCTGCAGCAGGAGCTTCTTTTGCACAGTCAATCGCTGACTACTGCGTAGCCAAGGGATATGCTACAAACGATGCGGATGTTGCAGCCAATCCTATCGCCAACGCAATGGCTTCCTGGGGCTTTGCCAAGGACAACGAGGACGGAACCATCACAACATCTGTAACAGGAACATCTTTTGACGTTAAGGGCGGCAGCGCTCCTACAGCTGATGATTTCTGGAAAGAGATGATCGCTGCATACGAAGGCGATATCGTTACGCTCTCTGATACAGAGAAGGCCGATTCAGGAATTCTTGATTTCCTTCCTGATGATTACAGGATCGCAATTGAGACCGGAACTTCAGCAGATCATATAGAAGGTATCCAGAAGACCGGAGACTACTCAGTTAAGATCACACTCTCAGAGGTTGATGCAACAGCCATCTATCAGCTGGCTATTCCTGTTCAGCCCATGCACTACTACGGTGATGCGAGCCTTTATGACTACGACGCCAACAAGTTTGGATTTGTAAAGGGTGACCTTTCTACAGTTCGTTCAAAGACAACATCTCCCATGGGTGCAGGTACCTACAAGTTTGACAAGTATGAGAACAAGATCGCTTACCTGTCAGCCAACGACAATTACTGGGGCGGAGCGCCTGTTACCAAGAACATTCAGTTCAAGGTTACATCAAGTGCAGACAAAGAGTCAGGTGTGGTTCAGGGAACAATCGATATCTCTGATCCTTCCGCTTCCAAGTCAGTATTTGAGCAGATTTCAGGTGAGAACTCCAATAAAGAGCTTTCAGGCGACGTTCTGACAACAGTTCTCACAGACTACAGAGGATACGGCTACATCGGAATGAACTCCGAGAACGTTTCTGTTGGCGGAGACAACGGATCTGAGGCCTCCAAGAACCTTAGAAAGGCCATCGCCACAGTTATCTCTGTATACCGTGACGTTGCCATTGACTCCTACTACGGAGCAGCGGCCTCAGTTATCAACTATCCTATTTCAAATACATCCTGGGCAGCACCTCAGGCATCAGATCCTGACTATAAGGTAGCTTTCTCAGTGGATGTTGATGGAAAAGACATTTACACTGATTCAATGACAGATGATGAGAAGTACGCTGCAGCACTTCAGGCAGCTCTTGGATACTTCGAGGCAGCAGGTTACACCGTAAAGGACGGCAAGCTCACAGCAGCGCCAGACGGAGCTAAGCTCTCATACGAGGCAATGATCGGCGGAGGCGGATCAGGTGACCACCCTTCATTCGGTATCCTTACAGAAGCATCAGAAGCACTAAAGACAATAGGATTTGACCTTGTCATCAACGATCTTTCAGATACATCAATTCTCTGGTCAGCCCTTGAGGCAGGCACTGCAGAGATATGGTGTGCTGCTTGGCAGACAACCCTTGATCCCGACATGTTCCAGATCTATCACTCAGAGGGAGGAAGTGCAGGACACTACAGGATCAATTCCAAGGAGCTTGATCAGCTGGTACTTGAAGCCAAGACTGTAACAGATCAGGCTGTCCGCAAGGCTCTCTACAAGGAAGCCCTTGACTTCGTGGTTGATTTTGCATGTGAGATCCCTGTATATCAGAGACAGGACTGCACAATCTACAGCTCGGAGAGAATAGATGTTGATTCCATCACCAAGGATCAGACAACATACTACACATATTTAAATGAGCTCGACAGAATTGCAATGAAGTAATTTGCCGGTACAACCCAAATAGAGGGTAATTGGTGACCGATCGCAGTGCACAGCAACTCGTGCACTGCGATTTCTGCGCCAAATAAGTTTTTATCGTTATCCAGACAAGGAGCAGCAGTAATGAAGAAGTTTATTATTAAGAGACTGCTAATATCAGTAGTTCTTTTGTTTTTTGTTTCACTGATCATCTATACGATCATGAGACTGATGCCAACCTCATACGTTGAATCCCAGGCAATGGCTCTTGCCACCAGGCCGGGATCCAAATCCTACCAGGAGTGGGTTGCGCAGCTCAATGCACAGTATGGACTTGATGTGGGAATAGTACAGGGATATTTCAGATGGGCTTCCAAGGCAATACGACTTGACTTTGGTGAGTCCTGGTATTTCAACCAGCCTGTCCTCAAGAAGTTTTCCAGTGTTATCTGGTATTCCTTCGCCCTGGGACTGGCAGCTTTTATCATCGAGATCATCATTGCGATCCCTGCAGGAATACTGGCAGCAAGGAAGCAGTATTCAATGGCGGATTACGCAATAACGGTTATTGCACTTATAGGAATTTCGCTTCCGAGCTTTTTCTTTGCCACGATTTTGAAATATGTCTTTTCCATAAGGCTGGGATGGCTGGATCTCTACGGCATTGTAAGCAGAATGCATGAGACCATGAGCTCTGCCGGAAAAGTTATCGATATGATGAAACACCTTATCCTTCCGACACTTACACTTGTTGTTGTGAGCATCGGAGGACTTATGCGTTATACCAGAGCCAACATGCTTGAGGTATTGAATTCCGACTACATCAGGACTGCAAGGGCCAAGGGACTTCCAGAGAGCAGGGTTATCAACCACCATGCCTTCAGAAACACCCTTATCCCCATCGTGACTCTTCTGGGAGGATCCCTTCCGGGACTCTTTGGCGGAGCCATGATCACAGAGACACTGTATCAGATCCCGGGTATCGGATATACCTTCTATCAGTGTGTCACCCAGGGAGATATTCCCTTTGTTATGTTCTACATGGTATTTATGGCAGTGCTGATCCTTCTTGGAAACCTCATCGCTGACATAACATACGCTCTTGTTGACCCGAGAGTCAGAGTAAACTGAGGAAAGGAGGAAGACAAATGGACAACAGTAATATTCAGAATGAAGAAATGCATCTGGATGATGCGGCCAGGGTACGAGTCCTTTCTCCCGGAATGATGGTGTTTAAGAGATTCATCAGGAACAGGCTGGCAATTGTCGGCATCGTGATCATAGCTTTCATGTTCCTGTTTTCCTTCGTGGGAGGACTTATCTATCCTTACTCACAGAGCCAGGTATTCTACTCGTCAGAAAAGATACTCAAGGACTATGCCGGTGCGACGGTCATAGACCAGTACCAGATACAGCAGGTAGAAGGGGCAGAGATCCCTTCGGATATTTATTCCAAGACACTGATCGCTGCAGCTACGGGAAAGTACGTATTTGAGTCGAGAAGCGGCGTGATGATGGGGCTCGGAAATGTGGGAGAGAATGTTTTCATCATCTATTCCCTTGAGAGTGTCAATATGCTTCTTAGGAAAAACGCTGATTACAAGGCAGCTGTAGATGCCGGCAGAAACTATTTTACTGACAGCGACGGAAATACATATATCTTCCAGGACACCGGCGCTCCGGATCCTGATGTTTACAAGGCAACCGAGCTTGGTGTCGCTGCCATGAGGTCTTTTACCGCTTTTGAAAAAGACATGTCTTTTTCCTATGAATTCTACAGGGAGGCCCTCATAGCACAGGCTGAAGGGATTGCCACATTTGAAGCAGACGGAAAGACATATTCGATTGAGGATGATGTGGTTATGCTTGAGGGAAAAGAGTACGCCCTTATAGCCGACGTCAACTTCAACGCTGCGATATCGGGAGTTTATCTCAGTCCGGCGTATAAGAATGCTGCCATGGATGCAGCAGAGGGAGGGGAGAGCTCCTTTACATTCCCGGATGACGACGGGACAGAAGTCGAGTACATTATCGAGAATAAAAACGGCCAGTACACCTTTAAGAGATATCAGGAGACCAGAGTCATTGATACCTATTCAAGACCTTCAAGCGCTCACCCGGTGGGAACAGATGCCAACGGCATGGACCTTCTGGCAAGGCTTATGTACGGCGGACGTATCTCGCTGCTCATCGGCTTTGTGGTCATATTCATCGAGGTGTTCATCGGAATGATCATCGGCGGTGTTGCCGGATTCTTCGGCGGATGGGTGGACAACATACTTATGCGTGTGGTTGACGTGGTCTACTGTATTCCCACGATGCCGCTCTATCTGATACTGGGATCCATCATGGACTATTATCAGGCAAGCCCCACGATCCGTATCTACATGCTCTGTATAATCATGGCAGTGATCGGATGGGTTGGAATTGCCCGTATCGTAAGAGGCCAGATCCTGTCACTTCGTGAGCAGGAATTCATGGTGGCTGCAGAGGCGACCGGAATAAGCACTTACAGAAGAATATTCAAGCACCTTATTCCCAACGTAGTTCCGCAGCTCATAGTTTTTGCCAGTATGGGACTTGGTGATGTTATCCTTGCGGAGGCCACACTTTCCTTCCTGGGTCTTGGTATCAAGTACCCGGCAGCTTCCTGGGGCAGTATCATCAATGCGGTCAACGATTCTTATGTAATGAGCAATTATGTCTTTGTATGGCTTCCTGCAGGTGTATTTATCCTGTTGACGGTTCTTGCCTTTAACTTTATTGGTGACGGACTCAGAGATGCGTTTGATCCAAAGATGAAAAGATAAGATTTAGGAGTAACAGATATGGCTAAGAATTCAAATTACATCTCTGCCAGGGAGTCAAGGCGGATCTCCAGGGAGAACCGGAAGATCACCTCAGAGATTGAGAAAAAGAGAAACAGAAAAGTAATACCCGAGAGTGAGTATATCACTCAGATGAAGGATCCAAATAACTGCGTTGAATTTGACAACGTCCACACATATTTCTTTACGGATATAGGTACCGTCAAAGCCGTAAACGGCGTTTCCTTCGAGGTGCCGATCGGCAAGACTGTGGGCATAGTCGGAGAGTCAGGCTGTGGTAAATCTGTCACAAGTCTTTCCCTGATGCAGTTGGTTCAGCGCCCGTCAGGTCAGACTGTGGAGGGTGAGATCAGGTTCAACACCGGCGACAGGGCAGTCAATGTGGTAAATGCGCCTGCGTCATATATGCAGAAGCTTCGCGGCAACTCCATGGGAATGATCTTCCAGGAGCCCATGACCAGCCTCAATCCCGTATTCAGGATCGGCGACCAGGTGGACGAAGTTATAAAGCTGCACAACCCCGAGATGAGTGCTGATGCCGTTAAGGCCAGGACCATCGAGATGCTTCAGATGGTAGGCATCGCCAACAAGGAGGGCGTGTACCGGATGTATCCCCACGAGCTGTCAGGTGGTATGAGACAGCGTATCATGATCGCCATGGCCCTTGCCTGCGATCCCAAGCTGATAATAGCAGATGAGCCCACAACAGCCCTCGATGTGACCATTCAGGCCCAGATCCTGGATCTGCTGCGGGGACTGAAGGACAAGATAAACAGTTCCATAATGCTGATCACCCATGACCTGGGAGTTGTGGCCGAGATGGCTGATTATGTGGTTGTAATGTATGCGGGAAGAGTTGTAGAAAAGGGCACAGCCAGAGAGATCTTCAAGGATCCGAGACACCCTTACACGATAGGGCTTATGAATTCCAAGCCCGTTGTCGGCAAGGCAGTGGACAGGCTCTACAGTATACCGGGCAATGTTCCCAACCCCATCGACATGCCTGATTACTGCTACTTCAAGGACAGGTGCGAGATGTGCACGGCAAAGTGCTCCGGCAAATATCCGCCGGTCTATAAGCTCTCACCCACACATGAAGTCAGCTGCTACAGATGTGAGGAAGGAGGTGCCGGTGTATGAGCAGTGCAGGATCAAATACAAATGACAATATACTGGAAGTAAAGAACCTCAAGAAGTACTTCCCCATTAAGGGCGGATTCTTTGGCGGAGTCACGGGCAATGTCAAAGCGGTGGATGATGTGTCTTTTACCATAAAAAGAGGAACCACCATGGGACTTGTAGGTGAGTCGGGCTGCGGAAAGTCCACCACCGGAAGGACGATACTGCGGCTCCTTGAAAAGACTGACGGACAGATCATCTTCGATGGCAAGGACATCAGCACGCTGGATAAAAAAGAGCTCAGGCAGCTGCGCACCAAGATGCAGATCATCTTTCAGGATCCCTATTCATCTCTTTCACCAAGGCTTCCCATCGGTGAGATCATCGGCGAGGCAGTCAGGGAACATGGCCTGGTGCCTGCCGCTGAGTATGACGAGTACATATCCAGGGTCATGAAGGAATGCGGACTTATGGAGTATCACAAGGACAGATATCCGCATGAGTTCTCAGGAGGACAGAGGCAGCGTATCTGCATTGCAAGAGCACTGGCCTTAAAGCCTGAGTTTGTTGTGTGCGACGAGCCGGTCTCAGCCCTGGACGTTTCAATCCAGGCCCAGATCATCAACCTGCTTAAGCAGCTGCAGGAGGACAGGGGACTGACATATCTTTTCATATCACATGACCTGTCAGTGGTTGAGCACATATCAGATACTGTGGGAGTTATGTACCTGGGCAATCTGGTGGAGACAGGGAGCACTGAAGACATTTTTGCTAATCCACTCCATCCTTATACGAAAGCTCTTTTCTCAGCGATACCGATGCCGGATCCTGATTACAAGAAGGAGAGGATACTTCTGCAGGGAGACATACCGTCACCTGCAAACCCGCCAAAGGGCTGCAAATTCCACACCAGATGCTCACAGTGCATGGAGAAGTGCAGTCAGGTTGCACCCACACCTAAAGATATGGGAAATGGACATGTAGTTTGCTGCCATCTATATGAATGATATAGGGATTCAAAGTCTCACAATTTTCATGCTGGCATGAATAATTGTGAGACCTTGAAGACCGAACAAACATGAGGAAAAAGTGGGGTAGGGGCCCCATGATTTCCGAATGTTTGAAGGATTGCGAGAGTTTCATGGAAACGGAGCAATCCGTATATCATTCATATATTTTAAGCAATATCATTCATAGGTTTTATGATATGATA